>Ga0233369_1000147_pt1 | contig 36374 bp, 37 predicted proteins | sample ElkDunMinimDraft_26_FD_191537 | JGI IMG/M metagenome (GOLD analysis project Ga0233369, IMG submission 191537) | Fecal eukaryotic communites from dung pellets of Tule Elk in California, USA - Elk Dung D16 | ecosystem: Host-associated > Mammals > Digestive system > Large intestine > Fecal | place... | reverse complement strand
AGGAAGATCAGCCCCAGGGTCCGGAAGACACCAATGCAGCTGCGCAGACAACTCCTTCGGAAGCCGCTCAGGCCGGCGAAGAGGTTCAAGCGACGGATGCCTCTCAGATTGAAACTGATGCCTCTGGCAGCAGCGATGCTAGCGACACCGAACAACCAACTGCAGCTTCAGATGCACACGTTGAATCGGCTAATGCCACGCCTGCAACCTCGGCGCCGGCAGAGGGTGTAGCGGAAGAAATTCCAGCACGCATCGTCAAGCAGATCGAGCACCAGGCAAAACTCAAGGGGATTTCTAAGGACAAGATCCCACCTTACGCCACAGTCAAAGAGGCCAAGCTAGTCCTCCGCGATCTAATGCGTAACAAGTAACAAGCAACCCCAATGATCGACTCTACAGCTAACCCCTGTAGAGTCGTTTTTTGCCGTCGTCTTAACGCCCATATCCTCAAATTGCAAAGCCCCAGCCTTCCGGTACAGCCCATATATTAAAGCGGTTGTTTACCTGGTTTGTGGTTCGCCTTGCACACCTCAGAGCTCTACTCCCGTCAGAAAGCCTTTCCCAGAGCCCACCCAGAAATGGTGTGTTCCGGGAATGACTTATTGAGTCGCTACGAAATCACTCCCGTCGTCCGTTTTGGACTGGGCGTGATAGCTGGTCACGTTAAAGAACAGCAAATGAATCCCTCTGGGAGCACCACTCCCAGAGGGGAAGGTGCGTCTCCAGCGGTCCGCACTCCGTAGCGGGGTCTCCTTGAGCACCCCGGTATGGGTTGCTGAAGAAGGCCCCGCCCGGTCTTTTCCTAACTACTTGAGGCAACCTTAATGAAAACCCAATTGAAATCCGCTCAAGAAATTCCTTTTCAGGAAGCATCCCTAGATATTTGGGATGGTAAATACAAACTGAAGGACAAACACGGTAATGCCGTGGATGCCTCGATGGATGGAACCTACGATCGGGTCGCCAAAGCAATCGCGATGGTAGAGCCCAAAAATGTCCGCAAGAAGTGGGAAAACGAGTTCCGCTGGGCACTGGCTAACGGTGCTATTCCGGCTGGACGGATCACTTCCAACGCGGGCGCTGAAGATCATAAGTCCGCTGTGTCGCTGATCAACTGCACCGTATCCCGGACCATACGGGATTCCATGCGTGAAATTCTCGATGCCAATACGGATGCGGGAATGACACTCAAGGCAGGCTGCGGTATCGGCTATGAGTGGTCGACGCTACGTCCAAAGGGTGCGTATGTAGCAGGCGCTGGCGCCAGCACCAATGGCCCTCTGGCTTTCATGGACATGTTTGATGCCATGTGCTTCACGGTGTCGTCTGCGGGCGGCCGTCGTGGAGCCCAGATGGGTACCTTCGATGTGGGTCACCCCGACGTCGAAGAGTTCATCAGTGCTAAGCGTGAGGACGGCCGGCTACGCCAGTTCAACCTCTCGCTGCTTATCACTGAAGAGTTCATGGACGCAGTAATAAAGGACGGTGAGTGGGCTCTGGCTTTCCCTGTCCTTCCGAGCGAAAAGGACGATGTCTCTCCGGAGAACATTGTCTATCGCGACTGGCCGGTAGTCGAAGAGGGTTACACACTCGACGACGAGGGCCGTGTTGCGTGCCGTGTCTACTCCCGCGTTAAGGCGAAAGCTTTGTGGGATAAGATCATGGGCTCGACCTACGACTTCGCTGAGCCGGGTTTCATCTTGATCGACAAGGTCAACGAGATGAACAACAACTGGTTCTGCGAGCAGATCCGCGCCACCAACCCTTGTGGTGAGCAGCCTCTTCCTCCGGAGGGCGCCTGCTTGCTGGGATCGATCAACCTAACCAAGTTCGTCATTGACCCGTTCGGGGAAAATGCGCGGTTTGACTGGGATCGCTTCAAGAAGGTTGTGCGCATCTTTACTCGCATGCTCGATAACGTCGTGGACATCTCGGGTCTTCCCCTGGAAGGTCAGCGTCGCGAGATCGAATCAAAGCGTCGTCACGGCATGGGCTTCCTTGGCCTGGGCTCCACGATGACCATGATGAGGATGTCCTATGGCTCTTCTGAATCGATTGCGTTTACCGATGAGGTCAGCAAGGTCCTGGCCGTAACTGGCTGGGAAGAAGGCCTAGAGCTTGCAAAGGAGAAGGGCCCGGCTCCGATCCTGCAGCAGATGTTCGAGGTTACGCCGAAGATGCTGCGCCAGCGCCCAGAAATGGCCGCTGATGGCTACAAGGTCGGTGACGTGCTTCCTGGTCGTGTGCTGCACGCGCGGTTTAGCCGTTATATGCAGCAGATTGCTCAGTTTAATCCTGGTCTGGTTGAGCAGATAGCCGAACATGGCTGCCGGTTCACTCACCACTCCTCGATCGCGCCGACGGGCACTATCAGTCTGTCGCTGGGTAACAACGCATCCAATGGAATCGAACCCTCATTCTCGCACCGGTATTTCCGGAACGTGATTCGTCAGGGCAAGAAGACAAAGGATCAAATGGAAGTCGTCAGCTTCGAGCTGCTGGCTTACAGAGCGTTCGTCAATCCTGAAGCAACTGAAGCAGACCTTCCTGACTACTTCACGACATCGGAAACGATAACACCAAGCCAGCACATTGCCGTTCAGGCAGCTGCGCAGAAGTGGATCGATTCGGCTATCTCGAAGACGGTCAACGTGCCAACTGACTTCCCCTTTGAAGCTTTCGAGGATCTGTATCTCGAAGCCTACAAGAAGGGGTTGAAGGGCTGCACAACATTCCGATTCAACCCTGAAGCGTTCCAAGGCGTCCTCGTCCGCGAAGATGACCTGAAGAACACGACCTACCGATTCCGCCTGGAAAACGGCGAGGTTGTCGAGCTGAAGGGTGATGAAAAGGTGGTGTATGACGGTGAGGAGCACACAGCTGCAAACCTCTTCGATGCACTGAAAGAGGGTACCTACGGCAAGTACTAACGCGCCGTACAGCAACAATCCCAAAAGGGGCTTCTTCCCCTTTAGGGGTTGGCGCCCCACCACTCAAACACTGGAGATTCCCATGACTATCGCAATTACGTCCAAGATCGTTGGACTCGAAGTAGTAAAGCCCGGCTCTGAGCCGGTCGTAGCTGAGCCGGTCGCCCCCAAGCTGCCGGATCTGAACCCTCTGCATATCCGCATCGATGAGCGCCCAAACGGTTCTTTGGAAGCAGTTTCTGAGAAGATCGAGTACTACACCTCACAGGGGAAAAAGAAGGTCTACGTCATCGTATCGTTCGTCCCAGTGGAAGGCGTTCTCGATGGCCAACCCATCACTGTTGAGCGTCCGATCGAGTTCTTCTTCCCGATTGGTCAGCTCTCCAGCGAGCACCAGTGGATCACCGCCACAATGCGGACGATATCTCTGGCTGCTCGTGGTGGCTTCGTAGTCCAAACCCTGGCGGACCTGCGTAAGGTCTCCTGGGATAAAGGCCCAGTCCGTTGCGGACTGAACCAATGGAACAAGCCACTGCTGCATGATTCAGAGGTTGCAGCAATTGCCTGGTCAATTCAGAAGATCCTGTACGAACGTGGTTTCCTGGATATCGATGGCAACCAGGTCCCGGCCAAGGTATTGGCCAGGAACTATGCGCGTCGAAAGGGAGCTCGCTTTGAACCGGATCAGGACGAAATCATGGCCGGCGTGGTACCGCATGAAACACCTGTCGCTGTTATGGCGCCGGTGGTTTCGGTAACCGCTTCCAAAAGCGGGGAGAATTGCCCAGACTGCGGTGGTGAAGTTGTCCGAATGGACGGTTGCCTGACCTGCACATCCTGTGGTCATTCTAAGTGCTCTTAATGAGCAAGCTGTAAATGGAATATCTCGGGCACGAAAGTGCCCGGGGTTTCCCAATGTCGACTGACTGTAGTCGCTATTGGAAAGCCTCTGTTCCTTCCGTCTCGTACGGACGCTGTAGCTGGCAGCGTTAAACAGCAGCAATCAATGAGCGTTACGCTCGCCATCACAAGCCTTTCACGAGGCACCAATAATCCCACTGCCCTGGGTTGATTTCGCATCTCCCGGGCAGGGGAGGTGCGTCTTAGGAGGCTTCAATGAGCATTTGGTCCTATCCTGAACGTGGTCCATGGGGTAAATCGAGCTACCGAGGAAACTCGTCTGGCTACCTCTACCAAGATCTCTATCAGGCACTGAAACCAAGCTTCATCATCGATCCCTGTATGGGGAGCGGCACGAGCATCGAGGTTGCAAGGGACATGGGAATCGAGGCTGTTGGTCTCGATCTTCACTCCGGGTTCAACCTTCTGCGTGATTCGATCCTTGAGGTAGCTGGCAAGCCAGCTGACCTTGTGGTGAGTCATTTCCCTTACGGGGACATGATTGTGTACAGCGGAAACATGTATCCGGAGATCTACGCGGATGACCTGTCACGCTGCACATCGGTCGAGGACTTCCTTGAGAAGTCGCAGCAGGCTCTGCTTAATCAGCGTGATGCCACCCGCCCGGGCGGTCACTACGCAACACTGATAGGCGATCACCGTAAGGCAGGGAAGTACTACTCCTACCAAGCGGAATACATCGCCCGCATGCCGGCCGATGAACTGAAAGCCGTCATCGTAAAGGCGCAGCACAACTGCGTGAGCGATCGCAAGACATACCACGGCAGTATTGCCTCTGGTCTGCCTCGCATAACTCACGAGTACCTGCTCGTTTGGCAGCGCCCGGAAGCCCCAGTCACCATCCTGGTGACTCTGCGCAACCTGGCAAGTCAAGCACAGCAGCGCCTGCGCTCCACCTGGCGTTCGATCGTCCGTCAAGCCATGGTCGCCCTTGGTGGCCAAGCGAATCTCCAAGCCCTCTATGCAAAGGTGGCGGGAGTCGCTGGCGAGCGGATCGAGACCAACGCCAACTGGCAAGCAAAAGTCCGTCAGGTGCTTCAGCTCAACCCTTGCTTTAAGCAGGCAGAGCGTGGCGTCTGGGCTTTGGCATAACCATCCCCTCATCGGGCTCTTCTGAGCCCATTCCCTTGAATTGCCCATCTGTCGCTAATGGCGGCCGGTGGGCTTCTGTATGTGGAGGCTCCCATGAGCAATAAACTCATCGACACCCATTTCCGAAACCGTCTGGAAGAGGCTGGCTACGGCAAAGCCGAATTCCTTTACAGTTTCGGCTACGTCCAGGGCGATCATGTCAGGCTTAAAGGCGCACCCGACCTGAAAGCCCTGGCAGAACGTCTCATGATGAGCAGTGAAAAAGCTGGCGTGAAGCGAGCAATCGCCAAGGGCGCCAAGCTTGAGTTGGGTTTGCGCGGCTTCAGTCGAGATGTACTGGAAGTCCATCGGACTAACTGGGGCTCCGGCCTCACCCAGTACGAGATCGACATGTTCGCGGCCTTCATGGACGCAATCAAAGTGGATGCTGCCGGCCTATGCGATGACCTGTTGCAGGAGGGGTACAAACTCCTTAAAGCAGGCTACGTTGAAGACGACATAGAGCTGATCCGTTCGTTTTCGACGCGCAAGTACACTTTGAAGGTGTTCAAGGTTCGCAATCAGCACTACTTCGGTATGTATGACGAAAGCGACATTGCTGCGTTCCTAGAAGGTAAGCGTCATTACTTCGGCTTGAAAGTTGAAGTCGTAGCGCGGACTCGACCGAATCTGTTGCTGGGCCGCTCGTTGAGCGTACCTGTGATGGCTGATGTCGATAATCCCGATCCAACGTATGACGGCATCCGCATGGAGCTGATCAGCGAAGCGATCAACGATGCTCGCGAAGCGCTTACAGCGCTGCGTGCTGCATAAAATCATTACTAACCAATAACGCCAGGAACTGCTAACGCAGCCCTGGCACCGGAGGCTTTATGAGCGGGACTTTTTCGCGTGCTGGAATCGAGGCAGAGCTTGACCAAGTGATGGGCATCTTCACCACTGGCATGAAAACCTCAATCACCGGTGTCTTTGACGCTGGAGTAAAGAACGGCAGGGAAACTGCTATGCGCGAAGTTGGCTTCACGGTGGAAACACTGAAGGCCAATTTGCATAACAACAACCTGTCCGATACAGACTTTCGCCGATTCGTAGTCACGATCGTTGAGCGTCTTTCAGAGCAGCTAGCTGCCTAATCAGTAACCTCCTCTGGAGAATCATATGCGTCAGCTGACACTTAACGAAAAGATAACGATCCGTGGGCTTCTTTCACGTATGGGCGTCAACGGCATCCAGCTTCTGACATCAGACCTCAAAGAACTGATGTTCACCTGGAACCGGTGCTATCGTCGCTCCATAACGCAATTCCACCGTTATCACTGAGTAAAGGACATACCATGTCAATGTTTGCAAAAGTACTGGTAACCGTTGCTCAACCTGATGAGCATGTAGATGTATTCGACTTGGTCGCACGCATCGAAAAAGCTGTAAATGGTCTTGTTCGCGGTGCAGCCGACAACCTTCGTAAGGAGGATGAATCGCGGTACACAACCTTCAAACGTGAAGGTCTGGCGACTGCGCAGACCATGATTCGGCCGCCGCTGGCAGGGTGTCGCACGCTATACACCCAGTTTTCAATGGGTGTAAATCAGCGTCGAAATCTTCAGGTGATCATCGATCCAGCTGATCAGAATGCCCTCCCTGAAAAGGGAACCGTCCTTCTGTCAGTTGGTATGGGCGGTGCGTATAAGGAGATCCTGAGCGCTTGCGCAAAGGCTATCTCATCTAATGGAACCTTCCTCTACGGGGATGACAGCTTCAATGGCTTCATTGCTGGTGAGGAGCTAGAAACTTCGATCGAGGCGAGCTTTCGCCAGCTGGCGTAAGAGAGCCGCGATATGTCGCAACGCTGGTAACTCAGCACACTAGGTCCCGCACACGCGGGGCCTTTCCAGAGCGCCGACGGATCTCGACGCTGTGTAAAGGCTCCACGATTTCACCCTCTGTCTCGGCAGAGCATGGTAGCTGGCCATGCCAAACACTCAGCATCCAAATGCCATTCGGCAACATTAACCTCAATGCGGGAACGCTTCCCGCATCTGCGGGAAGCTCCGCGATTGCTTCAATCAAGGAGAAAACCATGAGCAACACCAACATCCTGATCGTCAACAACGTCCAGTACGCAACCATCCTGGCCGCTCTGCGGGTATACCAGATGGTCGGTGGATCTTCGCTCGGCTGTGATATTGAAAATATCGCCAGCAACGGCGGTGCCTTCACTCCGTTGATAGGGAATGAGATTGACGAGCTTTGCGAATCAATCAACCAGGCATCCCCGGCCACGGAAAAAGTCGTCGCGGCACTCAAGGACAACGACTTCAAGTTCGGGGATGTATTGCCGGCGTTCGGTGATTCAGAAGAAACCAGTCCGTACGTCAAAGCAGCTCGCCAGTCCGTTATAACTGAAGAGGGTTCTCTTGAGGTAGACGAAATGACGGTTGTAGCCCCCAGCGAAGGTGGTGCGTATGTAATGGCCTGGATTTGGGTAGCTGATGCCGAATCGAGCTCCTTCGACACGTGAATGATTACCTAGCGTAATCACATAGCGGCGGCGTGAGTTGCGCCGCTTCAATCCCCTGAAAGGGCTTCCCTTTCAGGGGGAAGCTCCATCAGGGCCTAACCAGGAGGCCTTTATGAAGCCAACCCCAAGCTTTAACGCCCAGCGAGTCGTGGAGCTCCCGCTCCATGATCAAGGGCTGCAAAACTCAATCGTCAGGGTCTACTCGGCCAGGATCGATAGAACCAGAAAAGATGCAGGCCGCTTCCGGCGGCGGCAGCCAGTACTGATCTCAAACCCAGAGGCCGACACCGAAACTCTTCGCTTTGTAATGGGCGCAGGGAAGGGCGGCGTCAAGAAGAATGAGATCGCTCTCGACTATGACGCAGTTGATGCCCTCGGGATTCGATTCACTCAACCCGTTGAGCTTCAGGTTCGTCCAGCAACCTGGCTGGAGGTGATGCGTCACTACTTGGACCACCCAGACATGGGCATCCGCGTATCCATGCGAATGGCAGTCTGGGGTATCTATCTCGGGCTGTTCGGCGCTGTATGCGGAATCGTCTCAGTGGTGACTGTGTTCCTGTAGCGCTCAAAACCCCGTCCGCGGGGTTTTGTCATTCCAGTGGCTGAGTTATTGCCGAAAATGCGCATTTACACGCCCCACGGGTATGGGTTTCAGACCCTAGACTAGGCCCTGAAAACACCTCCCTTGTAGCGCTCTTTTGGGGCGTTGCAATGTGGTAGCTGGCCACACTAATAAATCAGCAAACCCCCCGTCGGGGAGACCCCGACTTGGGGAATCTCTATCCGCGACTGACGGGAAACAAAGCTCAACTTCCCTTGGCGCGCGGCCAAGGGTGCCTGGAGGCACCCCTTGAAAAGCTCAAAAATCACCATCCGAACGTCGTTAGCTCTAGCTTTCGACAATTGCGCCTTTGCTACTTACCTCAAATATATCCTTCAGGTGAAGCTCGATGTCATCTCGGCAAACTTGCCGTTTGGTACATCGGTACACGAAGCCTGCACTGGATACATTCTTGCGGAAGCACAAGGAGACACCTCGTACGATCCTGTGCAGGTGTTTTTGCATCATTGGGAAAAAGCGCTAGACACCACCCCCATGGAGTTTTCCAGTCTTTGGGGTGCGGAAGATCTGCGTCAGACCGGGCTGCTTCTGGTTGATCAATTCCCTGACAAATGGCGCGACACAGGCCTGGTTCCACTCGTTGATGAGCAGGGGCCAATGGTTGAACGCCGCCTTCACATGGAAATTGAAGATGGTCTGGTCCTTACGGGCCAGCCTGACGTGATTGCCATGGACTCAGAAGGTGACGTCATCCCGCTCGATGTTAAGACCTCCGCGTCCCAATACGACGAGGTGTTCTTGCTGACAAGCGAGCAGCTGACTGATTACCAAATGCTCACTGAAGCAAATGGTAAGCAGCTGGGGCTCGATGAGGGCGGCGTCGCAAAGGTTGGGTTCTTCGAAGGCATTAAGCGAAAGGTCCCAAAGACAAGTCGCGGTAAAGGCCCAGAGTTCCTCGCTCCATTCCTTGCTCCAAAGCGCTCACCCGAGCAGCTGGCCGAGCGTCGCCAGAAGTTGATTTGGATGGCCGATGACATGCGTCGCGGTCGTTATCCGAAAAGACCTCGTATGGCATACAACACGCCCTGTGACATGTGTGAGTTCAGGCTCTACTGCACTACCGGCGATAAAACCAACCTCATCTTTCCAGATGAACCACAACAAGTGATCGCATTGCCTGACTCTGTCAGCGCACCGATCATCTAAGGGGGATGTGTCATGGCACTTAATAACCGGCATTGCGACGCAGAGGTTCTTGCTGAGCGACAGCTAGTTCTACCTCTCATGGTAGATATCGGCTTCATGTTTGATGTCGAGAAACTACTGAATCCACAGATCTCAGATGAAGTTATCAAGGATGTCGCGTGGAGTGATGAAGAGCTGATAATGATCAACTTCATACTTCTTGAGGAATCGTTTGAGGCTGCCCTCAACCCGCGTTCTTCCAAGTCGACTCGCTCTGAAATACTGGCGTGGGTAGACAAGGTCACACCTTATCGTGAAAAGCCAAAGGCACTGTCGTTTGACGCGTGCTGCATGGTTTGCGGTATTGACTCCGAAGAGATGCGTGAGCAGCTTCACAATGAAATGAAGTTTCGCGGGATTCATCCGAACCCCAAGAAACTGTTGTACTAATCCTTAACCCATAATGGGGGCACTGAACCCCATTGGGGTCGGTGCCCCACTAGGAGGCACCAAATGAGCAACAAAGATAAACACGAAGTTCAAGTAAGCGCGGCTTTCAATGTAAATGCCAACAAGGATTTAACTGTTGAAGCGTTTAAAGAACCATCCCCGTTCACACCGGCAATTGATGCTAACTACCAGTTTCGTCCGGAGCTACTCCGTGACTTGCTGGCATGGTGGAAACTTCGGGAGCGGACGGATGATGGCCTGTTTCTGACCGGCCCCACCGGCTCGGGTAAGTCGTCGGCTATCAACCAGGTAGCGGCACGCTTGAATTGGCCTGTTCAGCAGGTCAATGGTCATAGCCGAATGGAGATGTCTGAGCTTATCGGTCATCTCATTGTGCTGGACGGCGACATGGTCTGGCAGGATGGCCCTCTGACGACGGCATATCGACACGGTCATCTGTTCATCCTTGATGAACTTGACCTCCTCGATCCTGGCGTCACCGCTGGCTTGAACGGTATCGTCGAAGGGCGGCCGTTAGTACTGGCGGGGAATGGAGGTGAGGTGGTTCACCCACATCCTGACTTCCGGTTTGTCTGCACAGGCAACACGAATGGCGGCGGCGATTCCACAGGTCTACACCAGGGGACGATGCAACAGAACGTTGCTCTGATGGACCGCATGTGGGTTGTCTACGTGGATTATCCGACCAAAGAGCAAGAGCTGGCGATTCTCAAGGCGGCCACGCCTGATCTGACTACAGCTATTATCGAGACAATGATCGATGTCGCGAATGACGTTCGCAATGTTTACATCGGGACCCGACGCGATAATGGCGTAGAAGGAGACTGCGAAGTGACTTTGTCAACTCGTACTCTTATTCGCTGGGCAAATCTAAGCTGGTTCTTCCAAGGCACACCTAACGCACTCTCATACGCTCTCGATCGTGCATTGGGTAATCGTGCTACTCCTACCACCCGTTCGTTCTTGCACGAGATTGTGCAACGTCGTTTTGGAAAGTCGGAGTAAGTCGATGAATGTCTCGATGCAAGGAAGAAGTGTCACTGGGGTCGTGAAAAATTGGAACGTGATTACAGGGCCAGATGGCCTACATATCACTTTCAATGAAGGCAACAAAAAAATGAAGACACAGAAGATCCCAACATCTGCATGTGTCAATAATGATCCTGAAGCTGAAGCTAAGATAAGGATTGAACAAAAGGTCGCGGAAGGCTTTCAGGTTGTTACTGAATCTGAAGAAGAAGCTGACATCATCTCCAGTGCTCCCAAAGATAGCGTTGAGTCGTCACTTCGACTCGATGCGATCAAGAAGAACAACTGGTTCTAACCCCGATATACCCCGGCGCTTCGGCGCCGGGTTTCCAACCGGAGAAAGATGAAATAAGCACAGCACGCTCTGCTTCTTTGATCTTTCACCCTGCAGCATCTCAACGAGATACGCAGCGTAGTAGCTGGCTACGTACTTAAACAGCAATTAATCGACAAGGGATTCCCCTCGTCATTCAACCCCGCCCGGGGCTCTTCCCGGTAGGGGAGGGTTGCGGGCTTCTTAGGAGGCTGCACCTATGCAACAACAAACTAATGTTCAGGTATTCGATAAGGTCGCTCTGATCCATCTCGATGTTCACACCTGGTCTGGCCGCAAGAAACTGCGTCCGGAAGACATTAAAGGCAACATTCCACCGAAAAAGCTGGCGTCTCTTGGCTCCAAGCGCATCGTCGACCCCAAAAGGGTTGCAGTGTTTGAGTCTCTGAAGCGTCGTGCTGAGCGTCTTTGCGGTGCTGTTGGCGTAAAGATGATGGGTCTGTACGCAGTACCAATCGACAAGATCTCTGACTTGGTCCAAGCCTTGGCTGAGATCAAGAATGAGTATCAGGAAAGCAAGGCATCCTTCATCAGCAACTACCACGACGACGTCGAAATGTGGATTGCTGAGCAGATGGAGTGGGGCGAGATCATCCGATCCGCAGTTACTCCAGTGTCTTCAATCAAAGACCAACTCCAGTTCGCCTGGCAGGTCTTTCACGTCCAGCCCACCGGGGTCGATGATTCTGGCTTGAACGCCGAAGTCAACGGTCTCGCTGGTCGGTTGTTTGATGAAATTTCTCGCGAGTCCATGCGGATTTTCGAAGAGTCTTTCCTCATGCGACTGCGGGTTGGCCAACGTGCTCTGCGCCAGGTCCGGGCAGTCCACGAGAAGCTTAACGGGTTGGCCTTCCTTGACAGCCGGGCGTCAGCGCTCGCGGTGTTCATGGCTGATGTACTCAACTCTCTACCGAAGGTTGGGAACATCGAAGGTGATCACCTCAACAAGCTCAACGGCTTGTTGGTGGTTCTCTCTAACCCGTCAAAGGTCACTCAGTACGGACAGGCTCTCCTGGACGGCGCTGTGGTGACTGATGGCGAATTGATCAAGCTATCCGGCTTTGATGAGGATGATGATCAGTTAGCTGAAGATGAAGAAGAGGTCACCATTGAGGTGGCTGATTCGGATGACGCAGCTGTTGCTTCTGCAAATAAGGAGACACCTAAAGCTCCGCTTCTAGCGAGCAACTGGGGTCTTTAAATCGCATCCCTCCGTCTTGGGGTTTTGTCTGTTTTACAACAGACACACCCCTGACGGGGGGTGTGTCGCTAGGAGGCAACATGAACAATGCAGCATCTCTCGTAAGATCCCTTCCAATCGTCGCAAGTGCTCTAGGGCGCAAGCTAGGTGTTCGTGTTGTTATCCGCAGGGATGCCAACACGGCCTCTACGGATGGGGATTTAGTAACACTGCCTGAATTGCCTGAAACAGAGGAATCCCTGGTTCTGGCACGCGGGTACATCGATCACGAGTCGGCACATATTCGTGAAACTAACTTCAATGTCCCAATGGGCAAAGGGGTCAGGAAGAAGCTGTTCAACATCTTGGAAGATGTCCGCATAGAGCCCTTGCTTTGGGCGGACTATCCAGGCGTACAGATGAACCTGAACGCTCTCATCGATCTGCTCGTCAGTAGTGGGAAGGGGTTCAAACCTGTACCAGCTGACGCACATCCGCTGTCAATTCTCATGGCAAGGGTGCTGTATTGCCTGCGCTACGAGGTGCTCGGAAACGCGGCACTGAAAGATCGCGCAACGGATGCTCGCAAGGTTTTCGAGCAAGCCTTCCCCGCATCAACTGTGGCGTCGATCGATCAGATCCTTAGCAGGGTCCCGTCTCTCGGTAGCACTCAAGATGCTGCAGCCATGGCAGATGAACTCCTCGCTGTAATTAACGAGGAAACAAAGCCGCAACCGCAGCAAAACTGCGATTCGACGCCTCAACCTGAAGAATCGGATGCCGATAATGAGGGTTCTGAAGAATCCTCTAAGAACTCAACAGCAGGGGATGGCCCGTTGGATGAGTCCAAACAAGGCAAAGAAGACGGCACGTCTGATGAAACCGAAACTGAAGGCGACACTGCTCAAGGCGGTTCTGCAGATGACGAATCGACAGACGATGCTGGCGCTAAAAACGCTGGCGGTGTTTCGGATGACGATTCTGATGCAAAGAGCGAAGCCTCAGGGGATTCAGGCAATTCTGATGCAGATAGCGACGCATCCGGTGACTCGGAAGGTTCTGGTAAATCCAGCGGCAGCGATGCTACTGGCGATAGCAGTTCCCAGTCCGGTAAGGAGCAGGATGGCAGCGCAGAAGGACAGCAGGATGGTGAGCAAGATGCAAATTCTTCGTCCACCTCTGGTGGTTCATCCGGAAGCAAAGACCGCGGCAACGCGAAACCCCCAAAAGGCACCGCAAAGCCAGAGTCTGGTGATGAAGCCGAACCTGATCACTCCAAGAAAGAGGCGAACCGCAAAGCGGCCGCTGAAAGCCTGGAAGATGAGGATGCCGGTGGTCAGCACGGCGACTTAGGAGATGTCATCTCCGATGTGCTGAAGGATCTGAACTACGAAGGACGGTTGAAGAGGACAGCGAGCGGGACCTTCCCAATGGTTGCTCCGACGAAACGCGGCACGGCTATCAATGCTAGCGAAACAGCAAAGGAAACGACTGCTCTTCGCGTCAGGCTTAACGGCTTGATTCAGGCCAGCAAGCTAAAGCGCACTGCGCCACGGCGAGTTGGTACCAGCATTGATACTCGGTCTCTGTACAAGCTACGAACTCTGGACACGCGAGTGTTTCAGGGCCAGGAGCATAAACAGGCCGTAAACACTGCTATTGCTGTCCTGATCGACCAGTCTTATTCGATGAATGGCATGAAGGCAATGGCAACCAAAGCAGGCCTGGCTGTGGCGCAAGCTCTCAGTACTACACCTGGGGTTCAGCTGACGGTTGCGGGATTCAGCAGCATGAATGACGGCACAGGTATTCACACACCGGTTGTCCGTCCAATGAAGCTGATCAATCAACGGATGGCGCAAGAAGGTTTCGTACCTGCAGCAGAAGGTGGCACTCCAATCGCAGATGCGCTTTGGTGGGCTTCATCTGAACTGCTTTCGGCGCGGAACGCAACGCGGCGCATCGTCATAACCATCACTGATGGTGAGCCCGATGACGCTAATCGAGTTCGCGAAATTGTTGAACGGATGAAGGGAGCTTCAATTGAGAACCGGGCCATTGGCATCGGCGTATCGATTGACCGGAGTCTATTCGCAAGTAGCTGCACGATTAACTCCGTTAGTGAACTACCGGCACGAGTCTTCGCAATGCTTCAAGGAGATCTTGCTGGTTAAACAAAACTGGGCACTCTATGGGTGCCCCTCATTCGATGTCAGCTTGCCCTCGCAAGTGGGCGAACTAGGAGAAAGAGCATGCATATCACTAATCGCGGTCCACGCCGCAGAACGCTTGATGCGAGAGCAGTCAAGCAAGAAGCGCGCGGTCGTTGGTTACCTTTGCTGGACAGACTAGCACCAGCATTAAAGGAGGCTGCATCGAAGCCCGGGAGACATGTTCCCTGTCCAGTGCACGGCGGTAAGGATGGCTTTCGGCTATTCCGAAACGTCGACGATACTGGTGGCGGAGTGTGTAACACATGCGGCACGTTCGACGACGGAATGGCGCTACTGCAATGGGTTAACGAGCAATCGTTCCCTGATGTTGTAGAGGCCGTCGGCGAGGCTCTCGGGATGAAACCCTCAGACCCATCTAAACCAAATCCGGCACCTCGTTCTCTTGAGCGAGTCCCGGTCGAGGAGTCTGAGGAAGAAAAGCGAAAGCGAGCGTACAAGGACAAACGCTGTAGAGAGGAACTGAACCGTGTCTGGAAAGAGGCGGTAAAGCCATCCGCACCTGAGGCAGAGCCACTAAGGCTTTATCTCGCACGGCGCGGTCTCTCGCTGCAGTATGCCCTTGAATGTGACTGGCTGAAGTTCCACCCCAAGATGAGCTACTTCGAGAAGGAAGGTGGTGTCATTGGTGAGTTCCCATGCATCGTGGCGCTTGCTTTTGATGCGAAAGGTGAACCGGTGACGATTCACCGGACGTACCTCACCTGGGAAGGAAAGAAGGCACCAGTGCCTGAAGTGAAGAAGCTCATGGCCTATCCGTCTGATCGCAAGCTCAGCGGTGGTGGCATCCCTCTCATGAACATCAAGAATCACATCGGTAACGCGGCGACGTCTAGCGGCGCCGTTATTACAGCGATTGGTGTGACTGAAGGGATCGAGACGGCTCTTGCTGTTATCGAGGCTTCTAAGGGCAAGCTGCCGGTTTGGCCGTTGATCTCGACTCGACTGATGGAGAACTTCGAACCACCGGAAGAGGCTGATCTGATTTGTATCTATGGTGACCAGGATGCAAATGAGGCGGGGAAGAAGGCTGCGATCAGGCTCAAAGAGCGAATGATCGAGAGTGGGAAGATGGTCTGCGGGTGGCTACCACCTGAGGATCTATTGGAATCCACCGGCTCGACCAGCGTGGACTGGCTCGACGTTCTGATTCACCAGGGCGAAGAGCACATACCTCTCCCGTCCGGGATTGGTGATGAAGATGAAATTGCAAAGGAGGCAAAGCAGTAAATGGCAAGTGGTCTGGTTGACGCTTATTGCCTAAATACTACCCCTGGGGCGAACTCACCGTTCGCCCCACCTCTGGGGTGGGAAGGGAACGAAGAGTCATATATGCAGCTGATGCGCTGGCGGTTAGTGAATGATCTGCAAGCAAGACAGCAGATTCACTCAGTAGCCCGTCGAAAGTCAGTAGACGCTCGGCGGACATCTCTGACCGCCAGGGGGCCATTCGGTCGAACTGCAAAGAAAATTCTGGAAGCTGTGATGGCCGACAGAGCACGAGCAGCGCTTGAAGAGGCTGCAATAACCGAAAAAGCCAGCTAATAGCTGGCTTTTTTTTTGCCTAGAAATTTTCAGATTTCAACAGCGAGTGCACTGCTCTCAGGGCTGTCGTCCTCCTCCAGAACAGCCTGGTGAGCAATGATCAGTCTTTCAGCACCACGTACAAAGCGTACCCGGATGGCGAAGCTGCTGTTGCGCTCAAGGATTTCAGTAACTACTCCACGTCCGAACTGGACGTGCTTCACCTTCATACCAACTTTGGCGCGGCAGGGTGTTGTAGGGCCGCACACAGGCCCACCTTGTCGTTTGGGAGGCTCGACCTGTCTCATCTCAACAGCCAGGCCAAGTTCAGCGATATAACGCTTGCAGACTTCAATGTCGGCGCCGTCGATTGGGTCATCCAGCTCTCTATAGATCGCATCACCGACCAGGTCGCTCAGCGTCACGTTTGCCTCATAGAGGAACCGCGACGCAATGCGCCGGCTGTTATCCGCGGTCCGCTTACCTACCTTGGACATGTACTCAAGCTCAGTGTCCTCGGGATGAACCAGCAGCAGCTCTTCCTTGGCACGGGTCATCCCGACATAACACAGTCGGCGCTCGGCCTCGACACGCGGACCATCCAGATCATCGCTGTTGACCGGGATACCTCCTTCGCGCATTCCAGGCAGAATCACAAGCGGCCATTCAAGGCCTTTCGACTTGTGAATAGAGGTGATAGTCACTGCGTTGGCCTGACTGTCGAATAGACTGGCAGCGGATTCTGCCATCAGCTCGTCGAGTTCTAGCAGCGCCTCGTTGATCGACCGGTTGCCGAGGAAATCGATCAGGGACAGGCAAACCTCTATGCGGTCCCGGCCGGTTTCCTGCCGCACGCTATCGCGGAGGAGAGCTTCCTGAAGCTTGATGTCATCGATTACCGATTTAAGGAGGGTGCTGGCGTTTCCATCCCTGCCGGCGAGCGCCACCTTGTCCATCAGCCTGGCACGCGAGCGAACCTTCCGGGCGCGCCAGTCAGGCATACGGTCCGCCTGAATGAATCCTTCAACGACCTGCCCAGCCTTGCCCTGGGCATTAACCAGTGACATCGCCATTCGTTTAACCATCTGATTGGTCATACCCAGCGACGGTTGGGACAGCATGGCCTCGATGTAATCGGTAGGGATGGCGCCATCAGGGGAGGGCGTATCCAACCGGCCGGCAGCCAGGCGAAGGTAGCCGAAGAGCATTCTCGCTTCGACACGCTGGAACACCGTGTCACGATCCTTGATGCGGTACGGAATGCGTTCTTTCAACAGCGCGAGCTCCAAAGGAGCCGACATCCCGTACAAGCGGACCAGGATCGCAGCATCCGACAGTTTGCGACCGCTATCTGTCCAGTTCCTTAAGCAATCGACTACGGCCTTGCCGCCATCATTGTCTGCCGCCATACCCACCTTCGTTGCCGGGGTGCTGGCGTGGGAGAAGCACATATTGTCATCGCGAGACCGGTTGTTGCCAATCACGTGGTTAGCCAAGAGAGAAACCCTGTGACCGAACCGGAAGGTGTAGCTCAACTGATAGCAGGTCGGATCTTCAAAGTCCGCATCGAACAGGGACTGCAGAAATTCAGGTTGAGCACCGCGCCATTCATAGATGCACTGGTCAACATCACCGACAACCATCACATTCGCAGTGTTGCCGGCGATGATTGTGATCAGTGCCTGCTGCACCTCGTTGATGTCCTGGTACTCGTCGATAACAAGATGGTCCAGATGGCCTCCGATAGCTTCAGCCAGCTCCGGGTCAGCCAGCAACTTCATAACAGGGTCGTAGATCATGTCGGAGTAAAAGCGAATCCCGGCCAGATCACGTAGCTCCTCGAACTTCTCAAAGGCCTCGACGAAGTGCTCCGGCATGGGCTTGCCGGTAATTTCTGTGGCTTCTGGATACTTGTCGTCGGCACTGATGATGTCGGACTTAACCAGGCTGATGAAGTCTTGGAACGGCTCAACCTCGTCGGCCGGTGGCTTTTCGCCCAACACAGCCTCTAGTGCCTCGGAGGCCATTTTCTTCTCTACCCATTCCTGACTTTCGATCCGGCGTTCAGGGATATAGCCTCGTGCTGCCAATGTACGGCACAGGCGCATACCAAGGGAGTGGAATGTCCGGACCTCAGGGACGTTATACCCGGTGCCGCGCAGGCGGCTGCGGAGCCGCTGGTTGAAGCCGGTCGCCGCATCAGAGTTAAACATCAGAGCCTGGACCCGGCGCGCCGGAAACCCCATTTCCAGCAAACGAGCAACACGTTCAATCAGGGTCGCGCTTTTGCCAGAGCCAGCAACCGCACGTACCTTGGCATGGCCCGAGACATGGTTGATGATGGCAAGCTGCTCGTCAGTCCACTGCATGTGTGTTTAAGCTCCGCTGAGTTACCTTATGCCTTATGAGAGTAACTGGCAGTTTTAGGCCAGAAAACCCGGTGATTGGCACTTCCGATAGTGATAGCTTACGATAACGTTCAATTATCGCAAGTAATCCATATCAGTCTCGGCATCCGGAAACGCTACTGCCAGATACGCCTGCATCGACATTCGCAGTCTTTAGCTGATGCTTTTACCCGGTACTCATGATGGAACACCTACCAGCCCGACACTCCAAGACCGAGATCACTCAGATCCTGGACAAACTGTGGCCTGAGCCCAGAAGCCGCTATGCAGCAGCTTCCGTTGCTGAGAACACTCGCCGCGCGTACCGATCGGACATGGATCACTTCCTATCTTGGGGCGGCGGATTGCCTTCGACTACCCAGGAGGTGATCGACTATCTGGAGGATCATGCGACCACGCTGTCGATCAGGACCCTTCGACGTCGGGTCGCGACTCTGAACGAAGCGCACCGGCTTTACGGTTTCGAATCCCCAGCGGACTCAGGACACATCCGACGGGTGCTCCGCGGTATCGCCCGCACCGAAGGCAAGCCGCCACGAAAGGCACCACCGCTTATGCTGGACCAGGCATGCATGCTCATCCGGCGCCTGGATGGGACTCCCGCGGGCGTGAGGGATCGAGCCATGATTCTTGTCGGCTGGTCATTGTTCCTGCGTCGATCGGAACTCGTCGCTTATGACTACAGCCACCTGAAGATCATGCGGGACCGCGCCACGCTCATGATTGACCAGTCCAAAACGGACCAGGAGCGTCTCGGGAAGATCCTCGCCCTGCCGCGTATTGGAGGTCCTGCTTGTCCTGTCACTGCTCTTGAGACGTGGCTCAATATCTCTGGAATCACGTCCGGCCCCATATTTCGCCGGGTCTTCAGGGGTGGCGCAATCGGCAAGGAAAGCGACAGACTTACAGCTGCCTCCGTCAACTTGATCCTGAAAAAGCGCGCCACGGAAGCCGGTGTAGACGACGCACTGCTTTTCTCAGGTCATTCTCTTCGTCGTGGCGGCATTACACAGGCATACGCCAGTCAGCAAAGCGAAGCTGATATCCAGCGAGTGTCGCGCCACCGATCCTTGATGCAGTTGCGTGATTATCGCGACGAATCTGCTGCCCTGGCTGGGGAACAACCGGCTACCGATTTCCTCAAGGCACTTAACGATAAGCTCGTCGAGCCATCTGCCTAAATCCCCCGCGATCTCTGTTACCTCTCCTTCCTCAGTTCTCCTAAAAAGCGCCTATTAATTAGGCGCCTTTACGGGCCTTTTCGCGTCGATTCAGTAATTAGCCCCCGTAATCGCTTGTGTCTGCGACCTAGCATAGACGGAGCTAAAAGCCTCCCAATTAACAGGTTTTGGAGAGGCTGCCTAATCGCACGTTAGAAGGTCTGAATTTGTGGACAGCAGTAAGGCAATGGAAAAGATTTACGACGAGCTAGTGAGTATTTACGGGCCTTGGATGGAACTCGGTGATCTTGCTCTCGTCCTCCGTCGCAACCGTAACGGGATCCGAAACGCGGTCCGCGAGGCGGAGGGCCCTGGAAAGGACACTGCCAAGAAGTGGGCTGTGCAACTTGCTGACTGTAAGTCCCGAATCGGCAGAAAAATCATGTTCCGCACCAAGGTCGTTGCAGACCTGCTCGAACAAGGGGCGTTCTGATATGACCACTACCCTCCTCCGGCGCACGCCTATGGCTGCTGCATTGCTTGCTCTCGCATTTACCGCTGCGCCCAACATCAGCGCTGCAAAGCCCGGCTATTACGATCGTGGTGCAGAAGGTTGGTTTTGGTACAAAGAAAAAAATCCAGTCGAGGTTGAAGAGCCAAAAAAGGAGGAGAAGAAACCTGAGGAGCCAAAAGTCATTGTGATGCAGGCACCTCCGGCTGAGGAACCTGAGCCGGCGAAAGAGGCCGGACCTGCAGCACTCTCAGCAGCATGGTTTCGAGAAAACCTCCAGGTCTACCTGGACAAAGCAATTGATGATCCATCGCCTGAGAACGTGCAAGCGTACTTTCTCCTTCAGCGAGTGATGATGGATAAGGCTCAGGACTTCAGTGACGTTTCACGTCGCGTTGTTATGGGTGACCCGATTCTTGATGAATCCAACCGGCGCTCACTTGACCCATCCACGTCTCGACTTCAGGAAGATCTCAGCTCGAAGAGACGCGTCGAGGCTCTCAATTACGTCACGTCAAAAGCAGGAATCGTCTACTTCTTCGATTCCGAATGCGATCTCTGCGACAACCAAGCGGCCAACCTCAAGCACCTGCAGGAACGCACAGGCATCGAAGTCATGGCGGTTTCGCTCGATGGCCAGCCGCTTCGCAGTGGTTACTTTGCAGACAACATGACTGCTGACCAAGGTCAGGCTGCAGCCATGGGCGTCTCCGAGGGACCAGCTTTATTCCTAGTAGCTCCTCCTGATAAGTGGATCGCATTAGCACACAGCGTCATCACTCAGGAAGAAGCCGTTACACGAATCCTTCTCGCTGCGAATGAGGCAGGAATTCTTACGGATGACGAATTTAATCGGACTAAACCAATAAATATCACGCCATCACTCGCCAATGTACTTCCGGCGGACGGTAGCCTTCCCGACAACACCAATGAACTGATTCAGTTCCTTCGCAACATGGAGCAGAGGTAATGAATTTCTTCCCTAAGAAGGCACTTTCGGGGGCTATTGGTCTTGCTTTGACGCTTGCGGTATTGGCGCCGATTAGCGCATCCGCGAACAGCAGCCTGCGAAGCGAAATGGACGACATGTTCAACTCGATGTCGAACGTCACTGCTCCTGGAGCCTACGAGACAAGCCGCCGCGGAGTAATTACCGGAGGGTCGGTAATGATTCGCAACCGAGTAATGAACACCAGCATCGTTTCTTGGCAGCCGCCATCATTCAATGCGGGCTGCGGCGGTATCGATCTGTTCGGAGGTAGCTTCAGCTTTATTAACAAGGAACAGTTTGTTCAGCTCGCAAGAAACATTGCCTCCAACGCAGCTAGCTACGCCTTTTACCTGGCACTGGGCGCAATGAGCCCGGAGGTTCGCTCTACCATCGATAACATCCAAAAGAAGATTCAGGAGCTTAATCAGTTCTTTGGAAATTCCTGCCAACTCGCCCAGGGCATCATCACCGACCAGGATGCGACATTCGAAAAGGCACGCGAGGTAACCGGTGGATTGGCGAAATCCATTATCGGTGGTTTCGGCGATATCTTCGAATCTATGTCCGGTAGCAATGGCGCGCCTACAAATGACGTGCCGGCTACAGAAGAGAAGAAGATCATGGGGAACATCGTCTGGAATGCGCTGCAGAAAAAAGGCGTATCAGGGTGGTTCCGCTACGGTGGTGACAACCTTAACGAGGTGATCATGACCGTCACCGGAACAGTGATCATCGGTGAGTTGACCGAGGCATCTGACAAGAAGGGCGAGTCGCGTCCAATCCAAAAAATTGATAGCGGCCTAAACAACAAATCCATCACTTTCGACAGCATTGTTAAAGGTGGTGACATCAAAATTCTCAAGTGCATCGGCAATGACGATCAGTGCCTGGAAATGACTAAAGACCCTGTTCCAGCCAAGGTGACCGGCTTTTCCGAAATGGTTGTGAACGTCCTGATCGGAAAAGGTGGTAATGACGGTGTAATTAAGAAGATTCGTCGCGGTGAAGATCTCGATACAGCAGAGCGGGACTTCGTATCTGCTCTTCCATCAGGTGCTGGCGGCATGCTTTTTCGTCTGTCTCGAATCAGCCAGTCGGTCGCTGAGGGTTTCGCTCGTGACCTGTCCGAGCCTTTCGGCCGTGAAATGGCTTACGAACTCCTGAATGAGTTCATAAGCGCTGCCATCACGGCTACCAGAAACGAAAAGGACAACCCCAGCGCTCAAGAAGCGATGGACATCATGATCAAAGGCAAAGACGAGCTCCAGTACCAGTACATGGCCTCGCTTCAAAAGGGCATGAAGTTCACCGAGGTCACGGAAAAGTACAACTCGACTCTGAAGGCCGCCGAGAAATCAGGCGTCACTCCTGATCTTACTGTCCCCACGACATCTTCTGCCGGCGGCGTCGCTGTCACTCCATAAAGCTAGATTACAGGTTCACAAACATGTGGGAAATTCACGCAATCGGTGACGCCGCGTTCCTGGAGCGAGTGCTTAACTCTGTCGCGATGCTTGCTGGAACAGGTAACCTCGAACAGGTAGCCGCTATCGGCATGCTGGTCGGTCTCATCTTGATGGGCTTCCAATCCGTCATGGATAACGGCTCAGGAATCAAATTCCAGAACCTCCTCATCTCTTGGATGCTATTCACCTTCATGTTCGGCTCTGCTTCACGCGTTGCTGTCGAGGATGTCTATACAGGAGAGGTCCGTATCGTAGACAACGTCCCTGCCGGCGTTGCGGCTGCAGGGAGCATGATCACCCAGATCGGCTTTGGATTAACCGAACTCTTCGAGCAGTCCTTCGGCGAAGCAGCAATGACCGAGAACGGATTTGCATTCGCCATCGAAACACTGGCCAACATCCGTAAGGCGACGATGTCGCCTGGCGCCCTTCGTGGTGCAAACAGTCCAACTGATGGTGCTGACGTGTGGGAAAGCTGGCGGAACTATATTGCCGACTGCACCCTGACTGGCGTTGACCTCGGGCAGATTAAAAAGGATCAAATCCTTAACGGGTCTCGATCTCCTGGTGCAGGGCTCATGGCGCAGCTCGTTTTTGACTCGAACTCGTATGGCACTGAACTGAAGCTTGGCAGCAGCAGTGGCTTTCATAGCTGTCGTGACGGTTTTGGGGTTCTTGAGACCTATACCAAAACAGAGTTCGTGCCAGCGCTGGAACGTCGTGCATCAGTCGCGCTTGGAAGACCATTGGGCGATGGAGCCATGGTCGTTCAGAGTGCACTTGAGTCCATTAATCAATCATCGATATCAGCGCAGGACTACATGCTGACAACCGCTCTGTTCCCAATCTTGGAATGGGCCCAAGTCGATGATGCGGTCAACTTCCACCGTTCCGCTTCTGCACAGATGCTTCACACCACAATTCAACAGCGAGCAGAGCAATGGGCGGCGGAGCAAGCGCTGTTCAACACCGTCGTCCGGCCGATGATGACATTCTTCGAGGGTTTGGTTTTCGCCATTACTCCGATGATGGCATTCCTCGTTGGCCTCGGCCCTATGGGCATCAAACTGATCGGCAAGTACCTGATGATCATCCTCTGGATCCAACTTTGGATGCCAGTTCTCGCAATCATCAACCTCTACATGCACATGGCCATGGGCAAGAAGATGGCCGCGCTGGACAACCCCATGAACGGGACGCCGCTGGATTCATTCTATGGCGTCATTGCAATGGACATGGAGCTACAGAACTGGATAGCAACAGGGGGGATGCTGGCAGCAAGCACACCAGCTATCTGCTTGATGTTGATTTATGGCGGTGCGGTGGCTGCATCTGGCGTGGCATCGCGTATGGGTTCTGGCAATGTGCCGACCGATGTCTCGACACCGTCGATATCGCAGAACGCACCGCTCTTCGAAATGGGTTCGATGGCAAACGCAAACCGTGCGCAAGGGCTATCGACGACTGGTGCCGGAGGGTATTCGCTCAGCGTCGGCCGCGCTTTCTCATCAGCTGAATCGTCAGCTCAGGATCAGGCGGTGGCGGCACAGCAGAACCTGTCCAAACAAGTGTCTAGCGCTATTTCTGGCGGGCTCAGCACCGGCTCGATGAGTTCTGAGTCGCTCTCTTCAGCTATGAGGCAGACGGCGACTAACACCGAATCGTTCGAGAAATCCAAATCAGTCGGCGAATCGTTGATGCAAGGCGTCAACACTTCACGAAGCCTTACTGCTCAGGACCTCGCTGGTCTCGGTATTAGCGCAATGACAGGCACTGGTTCCGGTGCATCTCTTGGATTGAAGGGCGCCGGGCTTGGCGGAGCGATGGAGATTAAGAATGGCACTCAAATTGCCGGTGAGCTCGCTTCCAAAGGGCTTATTGCTTCTGGACAACAGGACAGCGTTGCAAAGCAGATCGACTCGAACCGGAGCGACGCTCAGAAGCACGCTGCTGGTTTCTCGGATTCTGTCGCCCGCGACGCAACCTCCGGTAAGCAAAATACATTTGCTCAAACCGCCGGCCTCACCGACAACAAACAGTTCGCGGCGGCCGCTTCGGAAGCAAGAACAGCAACTGAGCGCCACAGTCAGCTTCAGGCGCTGCAGAGCAACATGGGTATCGTCGGCAGCTTGAAGGACACTCACCTCGGTGAAATGCTCAAGAACGACAAAGACAAATCCTCTGCTCTTGATTCCTTCTGGAACGATTACGCTTCATATGGCCTGACCAAAGAGAGCAACGACTGGGCTAATAACATCAGCTCGCAGAACCGGAATATGGACCAGGACAACGTCCGTCGTGCTGCGCAGGTCTTTTCGATGGCTGACGGCAAGTGGCTTGATCAGGTTCCTGAGCATCTGCGTGGTGATGCAGCGGCAAGAGCCTCCTCAGTGCTTACACAGATTGCCGGCGTTGATACTCCGAACCAGCTTGCCCATGGCGCAAGCTCGGGCGTTGCTGGTGCCGTTGGTAAGGAAACACAGGGACTTCGCAGCGAGGTCGCAGCAAACACTGTTGGCGCCAACGGGCTGAACGCGGGCGCCGTTCGCAGCGATTACAACTCCGGTGTCGCGAAGCAGGAAGAGAGCATGGCAAGCCAGACTCCCGAAGGTGCATACGCATCGTACAAGGGCAATACCCAAGAGGCAGGTAAGTCCATGGACAAGGAGTTCGGCAAGCAACGGAAAGAGAATTTGGTTGAGCAGGTCGGAAAGGCGCACGAAGGGAATCAGGATCACCTGAAAACACTTCGCGCGGCTTCAGGCATTGTCGGCCGATGGACACCTGAAAATATCGGCCAAATTGATAGCTGGGATGGCTTTAAAGATACGCTTAACGATAACTCCAACATGGTGCGGTGGTTGAGCGAGGCAAACCTCAATGAGGGCATGGATCGTCGCGATTTCATGAAGATGAGCCCAGAGGAGCGTGGTGAGTACATGGGCCGAGTGCGAGATGTGATCTCGGACAAGCTGCAGGAAAACAACTTCCACCCTGATGTCGCGAACCTTGCTGCAGCTGCGCTAGCACCAGAAGCTGCTAAGCAGTTGCTGAGCGGCGGCATGATGAACCGTGTTAACGATGATCAGATGGTCGCCGCAGCTCAAGAGCACACAAATGCATACGCTGTGAGGGCCAGTGAGACCCTCCAATACGGCATCCATGGCCAGCTTGGCGATCAGGAAGCAACGCGTATGGCCTATGAGGACATGACCAACGCAGCGATGATTGCAGCTGTTACATCGTCACCAGAAGCTCTAACCTCTGCTCGGCATATCTCGGACAGCACAGTTCAAGCGATCGGGTATGGAAGGAAGTACTGATGGTGGGCTAACCGCAGCCCCGGCTGCACTCTTCAAGTAAAAAGCTATGTGACAGCGCCCCTATCCTGGGGCGTTGTCATTTTGCGACCTGGTGGCTTTCTCAAAGACATTCTCCGCGGACTGCCCAGGATCCAACGTTTGATCTAAAAGCTGCTGCCGCGCCCGAACTGTCCCCATAACGCAAAAAGCCCGCAACTTCCGTTACGGGCTTTGTTCATCTCTGTCCAGAGTTACGCGCTGGGATTATCTACTCTGCAACCTACCCTTGATCAAAGCTTCCCGCTGCGACCGTAATCGTAGAAGAGAGACGGTCCTTGTCGTGTATGGATGTAAGGATCGAATCCAGGAGTGTGATCGAGCAGGCTGTGCGTGTCTGGCGCAACCAGTGCCGGCAGCACGCCACTCTCGTCACCGCCTAAAAGCTGAGCTATGAGCCCAACAAGCGGAGCGACGAGCAAGTAGATGATCACCAGGCCTAGGAAAATGAATATGTAAGCGGCCATCTCGTTACCTTCCGTCTCTTGTCATGCCCCGATTGTAAACCAGTTCGTTGGAGCTGCTAGCCCTGGCGGTCGTCTAGATGGTCCACGCCGCCAGAATGCTGACCTGAGGGTGAATCCAGGTTTCAACTGGGATCTCAAAACTCCGGTCACCTATCCTTGAATCGCTTGGCCTCTCATCGTTCCAAGCCCTGCCCTGCCCTGTCCTCATCGCCGCAACCGCCCTGTCCGCTACGCGGTTGATCCCGGCCATGGAAGCAATCCGGGAGGTGGGACTGAATCTCCGTGCCCTGTCCTCGTCGCCGCAACCGCCTTGTCCGCTTCGCGGTTGATCCCAGCCATGGAAGCGATCCGGGAGGTGGGACTGAATCTCCGTGCCCTACCCCCTCAGACTGGCCGGGAAACCTCAAAATGTGAAGCCTACGCTGTGGTTAGTTTTCTGAGAGGGTTAGGCCAACGGTGTTATTAAAACCGAAGGTCATAGTTAATCTGGGTCACAGCTGTGAACCGATCGATAGGGTCACACGTGAACGCTATCGTTCCACTCCCAACCATCTGGCATGCCGCTTGGGACTGCCCAGCGTTGCTGCCGTAGCAGTTTCAGCGCAATGTTTATGCTGTGCTTGGGGTGGTTGAGCGCTAGGGGGCCCTCGGTGAGGCTCCACATCATCTGATTCCAAACCTGGCCTACCGCGGACTCGTCGAGTCGTTCACGAAGCGCCTGGCGCAAGCTAATCGCGTAACGGTTGTCGACCTTCTTCACCAGTGGGACACCGAACACCTCTTTCAGGGCGTCCAGGACTGCGCTGCCGCTCTTCTTCTCTTTCATCAGGGCCTTTGCAGGCTCAACCACCATTTTCGCTTCTGGCGCGATATTAGGCTGTTTCGGTTGAACCTTTACTGGCTCCAGATCATCCAATGAGACAGCACGAGAACGCGGCTTTGAATCTCCAGTATCAGCAGCACCACGTTGTTCAACGAGATTCGTCGAGGATTTAGCTTTCGCCGGCGCTCGCGAGGGTGCGTTAAGAATTTCTGCAACGGCTTCATCAGGGAGAAGAACTTCCGTAATGGTGGCCTGGCGCTGCAGTAAGTTCGCTTTCATGCCCTGGGTTTCACGCTTCATCAAGCCGAGAGCGGTCAGTTCGCGATAAGCGCGCTTAACGGAGGACTCGCTGACGTGAAGTGCCTTAGCTACGACGGATGTTGCAACTTGCGACCTCCAGTCACCGTTAATGTTTCCGGCGCCCCAGTGGTACAAGTAAACCCGCTCTTGGATTTGAGTTAGGCGAAGGCTGTAGATATAGCCAAGGAGAGGTAGAGGATAGGCGAAGTAATACTTTGTATTACTAGCTTCTGTACGTGCGTCCATAAAACTGCGTTCCCATTAACATAAATATAGGTACGCCGCACTTGTGTTTTGCGTTTAGACGTTTATAATGTCGCTTGAGTGTTGGTTGTCTACGCGCTAAGTACGACGATCAATTTCGAAAGCAGCCCTGCCAGGCTGCTTTTTTTTGCTCTTTTTTTGAGCTTTATTTCATTTTCATTACTTCAGTTCGCACCATTTTGAGTAGGTGGATAACCACTGTATCGGCTCCGCCTTGAGATAAAAGAGACCGCCTGTCTCGCGCTAGCGGTCTGCTGGCAAATTCAGAAGCCGGCGCAGCCACTCGCAGCGCACTTCTAGGCATGACATGGCTCGTGTTGCAGCGACATACATGAGGTTCATTTCGGGGTCCCACATGTGCCGCATCTCGCGCGCTCTCTCCAAGACCTTGTCGAAGTCAGGTGCTATCACTACGTTTGCCCACTCCCTGCCCTTGCTTCGGTGAGCGGTCGTCATGATCACGCGGGCGCGCTTCTCGTCCTTGTTGTTCTGCAGGATGCCGATGATCTCGTCGACCCTGCCATCGAACTCCTCGACGATCTTGATGGCCTGGGCAACGTCCTTCGAATCCCCGCCCTTCTCGGCCTCTTCTTGCGCACGATCCCATGTCTTCAGCCACCGTACGGTTGGGTGCCGGACGGCTCTGATGTCCCCTCTCTTCAAGGCATGCAGAGACTCAAGCATAGAGCTCAGATCGTCGTTGTTACCTGCGATCGCGAATGGGATTGCCCGGTCGTGCAACACCAGCGCTTCTTGGATAAGCGTGCGGTTGGTGCGGTAGATGCGTGCGTGCTGCTCATTACGGTTAACGATCCCAAGGTGCGTCGTCAGTCGATCGAAGCCCTTGATCTGGTGGACTGGCTTGTCATGCTTGTACGAGAGAATCTCGTTAGCTACTTCCGCCACTACTGGACCGAACCGGAATGATTGAGTCATCGGGAAGCTAGTGCCACCGACTTGCTTCAGGGCATCTACAGCGTTACGCCATTGATAGATGGCCTGGTGAGAGTCGCCTACGTAGATTGAACGGCCGGCACCTTCTAGGCTGCCCAAAATCACAGGGTTAGCATCCTGTGCCTCGTCGAGCATGACTAGATCGTACCGATCCAGACCCGGGCTGCCGGTCATTTGCCAGTATTTTAGGTACAGGTCGTGGGGGCACGGGTACTTGCTGCTTTTGTTCTCAGGGAACAATTCAAGCAGCAGCTGCTCCAGTAGGCCGACGAGCTTCTCGCGTCGATCTTTGGAAACCACCTTTCCCGCGTGACGCTCTGGAATATGCCGGGCATCAGGCCAGTTGTCAGCGCTCGTGCAGAAGTTGCGCAAGCCGGCTGTGACAAGAGAGATATCGTAATCCGAGCAATGGTTACCCAGGATCTCTCGCAGTTGACCGCCGTGGACATTGCCAGGCTTGCGCCCGGTTGCAGAAAGTTTGACCTCCCTGATGGCCATGCTGTGCATGGTGCAGGAGTCCGCCAATTCACCAAATTTGGCCGATGCCTCCAGCATGATTTCGCGGTTGTATGCCAGGTACAGGATCTTCGCGTTCGGATACTTGTCCCGCACGGCGCGGGCGGTACTGATCAAAGTCGTGGTCTTACCAGATCCTGCACCCGCGAGCGCTTTGAGCGCACCGTCGACGTGCCCGACCCCGCTGACCATATCCATGGTCCCGTCAATAATGTTCTGCTGCTCTTGGGTCGGGGCACTGGCCATGCTGCATTCCTTTACTCAGTGGCAGGGTTGAGCAACGGCTCTGGCGCGACCAGCAATCTTGTTGGTCCGGCGCGCTATGCACCAAGGGCAGGTCGATGCGACGCGCTGACCTTCAACCAAAAGGTAGTAACAAGCGTCCTCGTCACACTTGCGAAGCCAGGCCATGTTCGACCGTAGATCACGAGCTATAACCCAGCACTTATTAATGTCTAGATGCTCCTTGGCATGGTCGGGATGCTGCATCCGGACCTCCATGTACATCTCATGGGCCTTGGTGAGGACGTCAACATCGATAGTTTCGAGGACATCTTTACCGCCTATAGCGCGGTAGCAAGTCACGAAGATCGAGGCCTCTGTCAGGGCTGCGATTGAAGAGATGAAGTAGTTGGGTGACGGAAGTGGGCCACTGCTAGCTCGCTTTCCTCCACTGATTTCCTTAGCCATCTCGCGGACTGTAGAGCTGGACAGGTTGGTCTCGATCACGACGATCGGAGACCGGAAGCCTTTGCTGAGCAGCTCAATCGCGCGCTGCGAGCGGAAGTGGCGGTCCAGGTTACTCATTGTCAGCGCCCTCGGAGAGCATCGAGATGGTCGACAGCAGGCGAGAGGTGTTGTCGCTGTTGTCACGAATCAGAGATCGCATCTGTTGAGGGGAACGCATCTTCACCTGCATCAATGATGGATTGGCCATAGCGCGCAGCTGTTCAAGCGAGGAATCAGCGAATGACTGAGCCAGCGTCTGATCGATACCAAAACGGACGGCGGCATCGCCAATATCCTTTCGGGCACGCTCGCGCAGCATCATCAGATACGCCAGATTCAGTTCGTACAGGTCACGTGTTTCTTGATTAATTTCCATGGTTACCTCCCGGCCTCCACCATGACTTTTCGATACATGAGAACTTTGGTTCCATATTGCCGAGCTCTAAGGTCATCGCTCCAAGTGTGGTAACGACCTACTGCCAGGACCTGATCATTCGGGGACGAGGCAAGCGCCTCGGACAAAATGTCAGCCCCAACCCGAACTGCGGTGGGTAGGTGGAAGAGCTGCTTCGGGTCAGTGACGCGGAAACCGTTCCATCGGAGATTGACCTGCAGCGGACCGATATCCATGTTCTGGATTCCGGCGGCGAGCTTGTCATCTACAAACTTCTCAGCCTCTTTGAGCGAATCGAAGTAGTACCCCTTACCCGCAATGTTCACAGCCCATGGCCAAGGACGAACCATCTTCCCGCTGACCTTCTTCGACTCCGCCAAAGCGATGGAGTAGAGGAGATACGGATCAACGCCCTTGTCTTGTGCAAGTGCCCAAACTGTCCCGTCTAGGGTGAAGGCCGAAGCCATCGATGATCCCAGGAGGCTGGAAGCCATTCCCGTAATCATCAGCGCACGTCTTAACGTTAATCTCATGTCAAAAAAATCCGCGGTGAGAGCGAACTGTGAAGAGGGATTAATCTGGAAGCACTAATTACCGTTTGTCGGCATGTGAACCAGACCACTGAACTAAGTCTACACGGGAGTTGTCCAGTTACAACCTCAAAATGCACGTATTAGCGTAACTATGCGTGGAAGTGAACCGTATCTAACAAGCGAAACGCCTGTGCGACAGACGTTTTACAGTTCATCAGGATTAAAACTTTTTTTACTCGCTATCTACGCGGAACCCGCCTTTCAATCTGTCCCGTCTCTTTGCAATAGCTGCTTCCTCGGCCGCCCTCGCTGCTGCCTCTTCCTCTGCAACTGCGTCATGCAGAGGCTTTGGCGATGGCGCGGCAGCTACTGGGTAAGTGTTCTGCCCCACCTGAGCAGCTGGATTGTCCGCCAGCTGAACAGGGATTAAACCTTTCGAATCCCGGAGCCCCATCATCGCCAGATTTCGTAAACGCTCCGTGCGGTATTTCGGCGGTCGCTTTTCCAATTCCTCGAAAAGCTCGGGCTGACCATCCCTGGTCACGAGGACAACCAGGCGGATTCTGTCGCTCACTTCTGACATCGCTCCACCCCTACTCAAATCAGCTGCCGTAGAAGTAGAAGCCCTGGGCATTCGCGAGAACCGGGTTCTTCGGGACCACGACACGGCTCTTCGGGAACAGCTCACGAGCTGCATCGGCATAAGCGCCGCCACCGCCACCGGTGAGCAACACGACGTCAGCACCTTGCACGTCACCACGCATCGACTGACGCATCAGCGTCATTGCTTGTGGTGCTACGGTGGCGATCGCTCGACTCACGTACTCAGAGATCAGCACCCGATCCCCAAAAGCCAGCACGTAGTCCTTGTTTGAACGTAGTGCGTTCTCGATCTTCTCTTTAGTGCAGGCGCCGTCGCCGCGGTCCTCGATCACCAGGCGAGCTGCCTCCTCCAGCACGACGGACATTGCCTTCGTCGAGGTGCCAGAGCTCCCCTTGCGGAGCGTTCCGCCCTGCATGGCCACCCAGTCCACGCTGAAATATCCCGGATCTAATACCACCACGAGGCCTTCCTCCATGACCTCTATCAAGTCGGGCTCAGAGGTGGAGACCAAGTGCATGTAAGCACCAACTGGCTGGGGCAGTACTTCAACCCGTTTCACTTCGACGCTTCGCTTGGCGCTAACGCGGTGATGACCGCAGAGGGCTTCAGCCAGCGAGTCACGGCGCTCGAATTGTAGGTATTGGTCTACCGGCAAGCCTGTCACGAGGGTATCGATCACATCCCGGCCAGTGCGCAGCAAGGCTGCATAAAAGAGCGCACGGTAGTTATTGGTCTTGGGGTAGTCAGCGTGGAGATCACGCTCCCAGTTTTCCAGGTAGTTTGCAGGGACGCCTGCCGCCCACGCCTCATCATCCAGGAGAACGTGGATCGCGGGGTTATCTTCCCCGAAGGACATGGACGTAGGCATCTTGCTCGCCGGCCCGGCGCCTGCGGGAAGGATGATCTCCTTAGGGCGGCCACCGACCTCCCCCATCACCATCTTCAGGTTGCTGTAGCCGATATCCAGGCCCAGACAGTATTTACTCATCGCCAAATTCCTCGCATCACCGATGACTGCGCAATTGATGCACGTTGCCCTGCACCCGCAGAGCACTCGTGGTGTACCGGCAGTGTACTTAGGCAGATGTGCAGCAAGAGGTTGAGTAAATGAGCAAATAGGTGAATTGGACCATGGCCCCGGAAGGGTACTTATAGAGAACTAACAGAGTACCAATAGTGTACTTCCGGCCGTTTCGGCCAGTGGGCTGCCGCCAGGGTTCTGAGTGCTCGGTTTAATACAGCGGCTGTAGGACCGACCACCCCTAGTTGTCAGGTCCTAATTCACCGAGGCCGAAATAGTTTAAAAAACCGAAAAAAACGGGGTTTCGCGGAAAGATCGGCAATTGGACAGCCATGCCTTGAAGATCGGCAAAGAGATAATTGCCGAGCTGCTTTTTAGTCAGCAATTGCGCCTGACAATTACAAGGTCGGCGCAGGTAAGTTGACGGAGGTCGAAGATCGGCAATTAAAAGATTGCCGACTAACACCTTGGTCAGCATGGAGCGTTCACAATTGCTGATCTTCAAATGTTCGGCAATTAGTTAGTTAAGTGCCGAGGAGCCCTATGAGCGAAGAAATTACGAAACGGGAAGAGCTACGGCGAAGGGAAGAAGAGGAGAATTCGACGATCTGGGAGATCATCCGGGAGAAGCCTGTCCTCGATCTCGATTGGGACCCGCTGATGCACGTGGCACGCAAACGCATGAAGGCATACCTGCAACAGTGGGGCCAGCGAGTCGCAGACGAGTTTTGGCAAGTCCACTGGGGGCGTCGCAAGGGCGAGGGTGTGCCTGAAGAGTATGGGAGCTTTGCCTGCCGGATACAGGAACGGGGATGGACTATCTACGTTCAATGGTACCGGCTCGAAGCTAGGGGAACCAAAGAAAGGCATGTGCGGAAGATGATCAGTCTCCCCACGCCTAAGGTTGGGTACCGGATGAAGATGTCTGAGTTTGCCAAGGCTAAGCCCTGGGAGATGGAGGCCATCGTCAAGGCGGAGAATGAGTTTGAGAAGGTCAGGAAATGTGCGGAGCGATTGGAGAAAATCCGTCACGCTGTGGTGCACTTCCGCCGGTCGCTTCCGGATGGCCTGACGGGTGAATTCGACTTCGTCGACGGACTCCCTGATGACTTGCTTGGGGAGATCGAGGAGTCCGCTTGACGGCAAGGGCTTTCAGGATTCATCCAGAGGGGCGGCGCGAGCTGCCCCTTTGCTATTGGATCTCCGGAAAGATGGGTTACGCTGTAAACATGTAAGGGCTAGAGGGTTCGTCCCATGAGGCGACCAATAAGTGTTGATCCAGACCTCCGACCCCAATTGCTTGCAAAGGCTTATGAGCGGTTCGGCCTAAGTGATGCGGGCGTGACCGCTGAAGAGTTCGAGCGCAACCCGGCGTTCCACTTGCGGAACATGAGCCGGAGGTTGGCGGGTGATAAAGTTTTCAAGTTGCCCACGGATGACCGAGGCACGGGGCCTGATGACCAGGCTGAGGAGTGAGATATGAGCTATTCGTTTGCCGAAAGGCTGCTTGAGAAGGTGAGCCCTTTCTTCTGGAGTGAAGAGGAAGGCCGGCTGTTGCTTGATGCCGAAACACTTGAGCGTTCGGGCGACCGCTACGCGAAGGTGTACTTGGCTCTCTCCATGGCATTGCTGACGTTCTCTGCTGTGAGCCTGGGTTTGCTGTCGAACCTGATGCCTGTCACCGCAATGGTGGCCTCGACTGCTGGAGCCCTCGGCGGTCTCGCGCTGCTGAAGCTGTCGAAGCTTGTGTCTGAGGCTGCCGCCTAAGCAGCCTCTCCCGTGCGGCGGAGCCTGTCGCCCAATTCCTGCCCTCCCCTCTGCTGTACCGATCCCCCTCTGAATCACGTGCCCCTTCGGCGGCTTGGTTGTACTCCGCGCTTGATGCTTGTGACGTAAGGGTCCGTAAGGGTGCGCGAAGCGCCGAGCGCAACTGGCAGACCACTGCTGGATTTCGCCATGCCCGTCGATTCCGGACCCTTAGGGCCGCAGGCGACTCTCCCGTCTGAGTCCGACCCCGAGGCGGATCTGTATTCCCCCATCGGTTTCCGACCCTGAGTCTGTCCTCCCCTTCCCTCTGATGACGACAACGCCCAGCCCTGTGCCCGGGGGCGAAGCCCCCTCACAGACCTGAAGCCGCTGCCTGAGGTTGAGCGCCGCGGAAGCGGTGCCTGTGGGTGTTGGTGCCCTCTGAGTACTGGGGCGCGCAGCGCCCAACCGCTCTTGCTGCTGATGCCAACGCCGGAGGTGGGGCGCCGGATCGCGGAGGCGAGCCTGGTGCTCGTGCAGGGGTTACGCGCCGCTGAGTGATGGCTGCACAGAGGTGCGGGGGCGAAGCCCCCATCAGGGCGCGCAGCGCCCAACCGCTTTTGAGTTGCTGCTCGGTGTTGGGTGAGCCGACGAGCTGGCGGTGAGCACCTGGTACTTGGTGACGGCTCGGCATCGGTTCCCGACTGAGGTCTGGCTGACGTCGGGTTCCGACTGCGTCCGAGCGAGTGAAGCTGAAGGTCTGCTTGAGGTGATCGTAGGCGGCTGCCGGCTCGTGCTCGGTGACTTGATGGGCAGGCTGACGACTCGGTAGGAGCAACCGCTCCGCGGGAGGTGTTGGCTGAGCGCTCGTGGCACCAGGTGCCTCGGAGTTGGCTGCTCGGTTGGCGCCCGGCGTGCTGCTGGGTGAGCCGGCTGGCTTGCGGCGGCTGTCGCTCGAATTGAGTCCGTTTCGGACATGCTTCGGACGTGCCGGTTGCTGGCGTCTGATCTCGACTTCGGCGTTGACTGCCTGCTGGGTGCTCGATGTGCGCGTCGGTTCTCGACTGCTGACTGCGTGCTGCAGCCCGTGCACCAGGTGCCCGACGGCGCCGGCTGGTTTCGACCCCGTCAAACGTGGCAGGGATGGCTTTGAGCGGCTGAGCCGCCGGCGGAACGCCAAGTGTGCTGAAGGCATGGTTGAGGAGGAGCTGAAGAGCGGATTGTGAGGTGGGTTCCCACCTGGTGGATGCGCCTGGAGGGCAGGTTGGCTGGTGCTCTGCGCAGCTGTCGGGTTCGGACAAGCGAAGAGCCAGGAGCGGTAGAGGTCAGGCGGCTGACGCCGCGGCTCCGCCGCCCGGCAGACCTCGACCCTGGAGATGCACCAGGTGCAGACGCAGGGTATGAACGCTCTTGTAGGGTACGAGCCCGGAGCGATGCCCTGAGACGGCTCTCCCCTGTGTGTGACTCCCCCTATGCGTTGTAATGGACACTCCCTCACTCCCGTGATGAGACACGAGAGGAGCTGTGAGCACGAGTGACCAGGTGGAGATGCAGGTAGAGCGATGCGAGATGAAGCAAGCCTGCAGCAGCTGAGTGGGTGAATGTCCTCACGGAGGGAGATGCTGGCCTTTGGGTGTACCGGTATACGACAGGGGCAGAGCTCGTGCGGATGAGGTGGACTGCAGAAGTGCGGAATGCATGAAGAGCGGATGACTGGGGATCGGTACCCGACGCTGTGCACTCCCCTGTGTGATGCCCTCTCCCTGCGAGAGATGCAGACGTGTTCTGAGTCAGAAGCAGACGCCGTGATGATTGCCTCCAGGACGTGATATCTGCATCCGCGTCTCTGTCCGAGTCGGATAATGCATCTGGGGCTGTGTGAGCCCTCTCCCCCAGAGCGGATAAGCGAGATGTCATGCGCGCACCAGGTGCAGCAGTCGCCGAGTAGGCGCAGACGTGCACAGGTGCAAGACCGTGTGCGAAGTATGTCGGTATACCGTCGCAGTCAGGCCGAGCGCGTTCGAGATGAGCCAGCCCTATCGTGGCCGGGGTGCTCTCCTCCCCTGAGTGAGCGAGGGCGCTATAGGGTGACCAGGTGTATACGGCTCTCCCCTGTGCGGGTGACTCACTCATCAAAGCCCCATCCAG
>Ga0233369_1000145_pt1 | contig 36509 bp, 31 predicted proteins | sample ElkDunMinimDraft_26_FD_191537 | JGI IMG/M metagenome (GOLD analysis project Ga0233369, IMG submission 191537) | Fecal eukaryotic communites from dung pellets of Tule Elk in California, USA - Elk Dung D16 | ecosystem: Host-associated > Mammals > Digestive system > Large intestine > Fecal | place... | reverse complement strand
CAAACTTGAATTTGGATTATCAATTACCAACTTTTTACCTGTTGTGTTTCGGCCAACCATTAAATCAATAATATCTTGCGTTGCAATAGTTGAATCAATGTCTGAACTACCAACCAGCACTACAGCGTCATATGCAAATGGATAAATCCTCGGGGTAATTGAGCGCTGATCAAATGATTTCTTTTCTTCCTCCGTCAATTCTCTAGATAAGATCAACATCCCACTTTCACCTTTTATTAAATCATTTACAGCTTGAACCTCAGGTTTACCTATCAAGTTGATTTTCGCGTTATAATAAGAACTTTCAAAGACCTCTTTTTGTTCTACAGCTATTGGCATCAATGATTCATCTACCAAAACTGCAATTTCACCAGATAATATATCATCCGTTTTGTTCTTCTTTTCTTTATTCTCTACACAAGAGATAAGGAAAAGAAAAGCTGAAAATACATATATAATTTTATAGAACAAATTCATTACCAATATGATTTAATACAGATTAAAAAGATTAATCCTTAACATTATTTAACGTATAAAATTATTTTGCCATAGGCGCGCAAAGCGCATGAAAGAATATACAATAAGTAATATTCCAAACATATTCTTATATGTTTTATCGATTTCAATCGGAAAATCTTTCCAAAAGATTATCAATAAGCCTATTATGAAATAAAACAAAAACATGCATAGGCCTAAAATAGACAGAAATCGCTTTGTTGGCGATTTCTGTCTAAATTTGTTCGTATTCATTTCTGAATTTTCACTCATTACATATTTGTTAAGTCCAAACGAATTGGTAACGAATAAGCTACACGTACTGGACGACCATTCTGAATACCTGGGCTCCATTTTTTAGCTTTCTTCAATACATTGATCGCAGCTTGACCTGTACCGTATGATAAATCACGAGCGACTTTAATATCTGTCAAAGAACCATCTTTTTCTACAACGAAAGTAACCTGTACAGTTCCTTTCACACCTGCATCGATAGCTGATTGTGGATATTGGTAGTTGTCTCCGATCCATTTACGGAAAGCATTCAATCCACCTGGCGGTTCTGGTTGAATCTCAACAGATTGGAAAATTTCTTCTCCAGTACCTGTACCACCTTCAACACCTTTAGTACTACCAGTTGCAGCTCCCGCTACATCTTTTGTACCCCATTTACCTTCAGTCGTGATACTACCACCCTTCATACCTTTCATAGCTACTGGACCGATAAGTTTTTTCTTATCTGTAGCTTCTTCTACCGTTGCTACCTCTTCTGTCACAGCCTTTTCCTTAGGAACAGGCTTAATCTCAGGAAGAGCTACAACGTCTAGAGCGGGCTTAGATTCTGCAATCTTTGGTGCTTCTTCTTGAACAACTGGCTTCTCTTCTTCCGGCGGAAGTTGTTCAGCCAAATCCTCTAGTGTAACTTCTTCTGTAAATGCCACTTCTTCTTTAGGTCCATCATCACCTGAAAATAGATCTAAATTTAAAGCTTTAGGCAAACTGAATACTGTTACCACAGCAACAACAATTGCTAATGCAGTGTTTGTTGCTTTTGGACCTAACTTACGTAGCTCATAAGCACCGTAAGCTTTGTTCCTGTTCTCGAAGACAACATCAAGCCACTCACTTTTAAATATATTTAATTTTTCAAACATATTGTTATTAGTTTATGAGAATCTATATAACCAATTAATCGTTATATAAGTTTTCTTTTTTCAATAGCTCAATTTCTTCGCTCATGATACGGTTAGATATCATGTAACGTTTTATATCTACAATCTTCATTTCATCCAACGCATCAATAATGTTGCGTGTAACTGATTTTTCACTCGGACGGATAACAACGATAATGTCTTTACCTCCAGCTTGTTGCGGAACAAGCTTTTGCATTCTCATTAATACGCTACGAAGACCATCTTCTGCATTATAATCAATTACTGTAGGACCCTGAAGAGGTTTTTTAACATCACCTTGATACCATACTAGCTTGTCGTCAGACCCTAATACTAGGGTTACACTACGATGCTCATCCACATCAACATCCGTATTCACATCTGTTTCTGGGTTTTTATCTGGCATCGCTACGTCCATAGCTTGTGGCTTATTCAAGGATGTCGTTAACATAAAGAATGTAATCAATAAGAAGGCCAAATCCACCATGGCTGTAAGATCGACCTTACCACCATTTTTCTTGGCTCTTACTTTTCCACCTTTACCCTTTTTACCGGAGTCTTGATTTAATTCTGCCATTTAAATATTATTATTAATCAGCTTTAAGGCCAGTAACGAAACTGAACTTATTTTGTTTCTGATTACGTAATGTCTCAATTATCAAATTCAAACTTGGAAATTTCTCATTTGCATCAGACTTAATTGCTACTGTTAACAATTCAATATCATCAGGATCTTTACCATCTTCAATTGCCTTGTCCTTTAGAATCTTAGCTGAAGCTATACGAGCCTGTTTAACCCATGAAAACAATTCATTCGAAAGGTTTTGTGTTGAGTCTACAGGGATTCCGCTTTGTCTATCTGCCGTTCTTGCTGATTGATCTGCTGCCAACAATGTTTTCATTGTTTTCATGTTTACACCAAAATCCTCAAGATTTTTGAACTTACCGTACTCTTCTGGTGAGAACTCCATCCCGTAGATGCTAGCCATTTGTTGCAATGTCTGAACACGTACATTAGGATCACTCATACTGAAGAACACTTTACCTTCATCTCCTACTGTAATAACTGCTAAATTACCATCTGGCAATTTTGCTTGTGAATATGAGGGTGCCGTATCAACCGTCAAGGTTTCAGGAGTTCTAGCAGTTGCTGTAAGAACGAAGAATGTAAGAAGCAAGAAAGACACGTCACACATCGCCGTCATGTCGATGGATGTACTGGCTCTTTTTACTTTTGCTTTACCCATTTCTTTACCTATTAATATATTAACAACTCTATTCTTTATCTAATGATGCTTTACTATTTCACTTTCCATAAAAAAAGTTGAAATATTTTTAGCACATCTTATTTGTGGTTTGCAGCGTATGTTTGTACGATTGAGAAACCAGCCTCGTCGATAGAATAAGTTAATTTGTCAATTTTAGCAGTCAAGATATTGTAGAATACAATTGCAAAAGTAGAACATGCAATACCTGTAGCTGTATTAATTAGGGCCTCAGAGATACCATTCGCTAATTTAGCTGAATCTGGCGCACCACCTGTTGCTAATGCTGAGAAGGCCTTGATCATACCTGTTACTGTACCTAATAGACCTGTTAATGTACCGATAGAAACTAATGTAGCTAATACGTTTAAGTTTTTCTCTAACATTGGCATTTCTAATGCTGTAGTTTCTTCGATTTCTTTTTGAATTGCTAACGCTGATTTTTCAGCATCTAAGCCTGGATTAGCTTCAACATCTTTGTATTTTAATAAACCAGCTTTGATTACGTTCGCTACAGAACCTTTTTGTTTGTCACACTCAGCGATAGCTGAATCAATGTTACCAGTTTTTAATAATGATTGTACTTTTCTTACGAAGTTACCTACGTTGCCTGTGCCAGATGCTTTACCGATAACGATGAAACGCTCGATTGAGAAAACAAACACCATTAAGAATAATCCAAGTAGGATAGGTACGACAACACCAGCATGGTAAACCATACCCGCGTAGTTGCCTGGTAAAGGTTGATTTGCAGGATCGCCATCAATAAAGTTTGAAGGATTACCCATCACAAATTGCCATACAAGGTATCCAATAATGAAACAAATAACGATTGCTAAACTCGCAAATAAATTACCTGAATTGCCACTTTCTTGTTTTGCTGGGCTAGTAGTTTTTGGTGCGTTTGCCATTTTTACTAATTTTTAGATTTTTACTGTTGTTTAATTATTATGTTTAATTCTATTGAAATAATGCAAAATTATTGACATCATTTTGACGCTAGTCAAAACAAATATACTATTTTGATATAAAATTCAAATTTTTTTCAAATTGTTTTTTGTTATTCTTTTTATGAGTTATGATAAGAACGGTCAGCGCGGTAATCCTATTCTTACGCAGAAAATAATCGTCAACCCATCTACAGAATATTATGCAATAAAAACCATTTTTTTTTGCATATCCAAATTAATAAATGGTTAACAACAAAAAATAAGTAACCAAACACTCACTTAGAAAAATACAAAAAACGCGTTTATCAATCGATAGCATATCTTAACAATCTTTATATAAACGATTTAAAGAAGATATTATTATCTAACCGCCTACAAGTTTTACTTGATAGTCAAGACTTTTCAAAAGCTCAAATATCTTCTGCTTGAAATCTCCTTGTATCAATATTTCTCCATCTTTGGCACTTCCACCTACGCCACACTTCTGTTTTAAGGTTTTAGCTAAATTTTGCAAATCTTCATCTTGTCCGACAAAACCATCGATAATTGTAACTACTTTACCTTTTCTAGCTTTTTTATCCAACAATACTTTTAGCTTTTGTTGCCTAGGAGGAAGCGTTTCTATGATTTCCTCTTCCTCAGATTCATAATCAAAATTCGAGTCTGTGGAGTAAACTACCCCTTCAAATCTTTGCTTTTTCTGCTTTACCATCTGTATCTTCCTTAACAAATAATTTTTAATGCGTTTTGCCTAACTTTGATTTCCAAGTCCCCTACCAAAGTAATAGGTTCTCCGTCGACATGAATTGGCCCATCTTCCTTCCGTTTGATGACGATGTCTTTACCTGGAATGATTTCTACGTATTCAGATTGATCCGCTGACCTATTAAATAGGTGAAAAACCATCATAGGCAAAATATAAAGGGGAAATTTGTGCACAATACAGACATCCAATAAACCATCATTAACAGAGGCATTTGGCGCAATGTATGCATTATTACCATATTGTGGAGAGTTAGCCACAGAAATCATAAATGCCTCACGTTCATACACCTGTCCATCAATAGCCAGTTCATATTTGCAAGGTTTATAATTGCTAATCACATTAATAGCTGATTTCAAATAACCTATAGGACCACGTATAGAATCATTCGCAAAGCGATCAGAAACCGATGCATCAAATCCTAGACCGGCAATATTAAAGAATGGCTTATCATTGATAACACCACAATCAACTTCTACTGTTTCGAAACGATTTAATCTTTTGATTGCGGCTGTCTCGTTCATCGGAATACCCAAATACAGGGCTAATCCATTACCTGATCCTTCAGGAATAATCCCCATAGGAATATCTGATCCCGCGAGTGCGGAACCTAACTCATTAATAGTACCATCACCTCCAACTGCTACTACTGCGTCATATCCTTCCTCAATTGCCATTTTGCCCAATTCAAATGCATGATTTGGTTTGGTCGTTTGTTGGAAAGTTGGCTTAAACTTTTGCATATCCAACGCCTCTAAGACTTTTTTATTAAAAGCAGTCTTTTTCTTGCCTCCCGATATAGGATTAATAACGAAAAGTATCTTCTTCTGTTCTTGCATAAACTAATATCAACCGGAGTAAATATAAACCAAATTCACTAGCTATAAAAATTAATATAATCAAGCGCATTTATTGTGATAGTAATAAAAGAGTTGTAACTTTGCAACCAATATAAATGTGGACTGATTTGCATTTTACAAATCTTAAGTAAAAACGGAGATTGCAACCACGAAAAAAAAGTGCTAAAAACCATTCTAATATTACGTTTTTCCCACTTCTATCTTTTCGATAGCACCTCCACTTTTTAATGTTTTAAAAAAATTAAACTATGGCATACTTATTTACATCCGAATCTGTATCTGAAGGTCATCCTGACAAAATTGCCGATCAAATTTCTGATGCATTAATCGACAATTTCTTAGCTTGGGACGAAGATTCGCGTGTAGCAATAGAAACTTTAGTTACGACAGGACAAGTTGTATTAGCTGGTGAAGTAAAATCCAAAATTTATCTTGACGTACAAAAAATTACGCGTTCTGTTATTGAAAAAATAGGCTATACAAAGTCTGAATATATGTTTGAGGCAAATTCATGTGGTGTTTTATCTGCCATCCATGAACAATCTGCTGATATTAATCAAGGCGTAGACCGTAAAAGCAAACAAGAGCAAGGTGCTGGTGATCAAGGCATCATGTTTGGTTATGCGAGCAACGAAACAGACAACTACATGCCATTGGCATTGGACCTATCACACCGTTTATTGTATGAATTAGCTGATTTGAGACGTGAAAATAATGAAATCACATATTTGCGTCCTGACGCAAAATCTCAAGTAACGCTTGAATATAGCGATGATCACAAACCGCAACGTATCGATACAATCGTAATCTCAACACAACACGACGATTTTGATACCGAGCCGAATATGTTGGTTAAAATCACTGAAGACATCAAAAATATTTTGATTCCTCGTGTAAAAGCGCAGTTGAAACCAGAGTTGCAAGCTTTGTTCACAGACAATATCAAATTCCACATCAATCCTACAGGCAAATTTGTAATTGGTGGTCCTCACGGAGATACGGGTTTGACAGGTCGAAAAATCATCGTTGACACTTATGGTGGCAAAGGCGCGCACGGCGGTGGAGCATTCTCTGGAAAAGACCCTTCGAAAGTAGACCGTTCAGCAGCTTATGCGACACGTCATATTGCTAAAAATTTAGTAGCGGCTGGTGTTGCTGACGAAATTTTAGTTCAAATCTCTTATGCTATTGGTGTAAAAGATCCAATGGGTATTTATGTAAATACATATGGCACAAGCAAAGTAAATGCTACGGATGGAGAAATAGCGCAAAAGATCACTGAATTATTTGATATGACGCCTTACGGAATCGAAACTCGTTTGGGCTTACGTAATCCTATCTATTCAGAGACCGCAGCTTATGGTCACATGGGTAGAACGAATAAAACCGTAACGAAAACTTTTGATAATACAAATGGCGAAACTAAAACACTTGAAGTGGAATTATTCACTTGGGAGAAATTAGACTACGTCGATAAAATAAAAGAAGCATTCAATATTTAATACTAAAGGCGGAATTTAAAAATTCCGCCTTTGTTATTTTTATATCAATCCGCGAGCCTTTATTTCAAGGTACTTGTTGATCGATTTTATACTCAGATCCTCGGGTGCAGTATAAATTGTTTGAATACCATTTCGATTAAGCTCTTGAATGATTAGACTTTTTTCGTAGACAAATTTCTCTGCAATAATTTTATTGTATATTTCTACGGATGATTTAGCGTTCTCTTTCGCCATTTGAATCAACTCCGTATTTTTGAATACAACTGCTACTATAATATGGCTTTTTGCCATCATCCGGAGGTACGATAATTGTCGATTCAGCGCATCCAAAGTTTCAAAATTACTATATAGAAATATCAACGAGCGTTTGTTGACGTGTCGACGCATAAATGCATACAAATTTCCAAATTCGGACTCTTCAAAATTTGTTGTAATGCCATATAGTTTGTCCGAAATAAGCTTCATCTGCTTATTGTTCTTTTCGGGCGGAATATGATTCTCACATTTTTTCCCAAAAGTCAACATCCCCGCTCTATCTTGCTTCAAAATAGCCGCATTGGAAAGTACCAATGTAGAATTTATCGCATAATCCAATAGCGTCATGTCATTGAAAGGCATTCGCATTACGCGACCAATATCAATAACCGAATAAATTGGCTGTGATTTCTCCTCTTGATATTGATTCACCATCAGTCGTTTGTGCTTGGCTGATGCCTTCCAGTTCATATGTTTGTATTCATCACCCTTCACGTATTCACGAATGTGATCAAACTCCATTGTACTGCCTATGCGACGGATACGCTTTACCCCCATCTCGACCAAACGATCAGTAGTCGCTAGAAGCTGATATTTACGCATTTGGATAAAAGAAGGATAGCATGGAATTTCGAGAGACTCGTCCAACACAAATTTCCGCTCGAACAAACCCAAATGACGTACTAAAACATTACATTTTCCAAAAACAAAGACTCCACGTTTCTTGGGATGGAGCGTATATTCAAATTGATGTTCCTTCCGTGGAAGTAATTCAACTTCTGTTTCATTACTGCGCACTTGCAATTGAACAGGCAATTCTTCCAAAACACGCGCCTTAACTTTTAGTGGAAAAGAACTTGATAATCCTATCACAAAAGGATTATCGTCTCCATTGGAAAGCTTATCCGGATACTTACGTGTGATTTTCACATTGTGTTTCCCTAAAAACAAAATGATTATATCCCAAACACACAATGCAATCCAAATCCAAAGCATGACTGTAGATACAATACGAAGTGGTTCTATGTAGAAAGACACGGCATAGCAAGCAGCAAGTACAAGCAGCACATAGAAAAAAGTATTCGTAATATATAACCTACGTATAAATTTCATTACCTCGGTATTTCAACACTTTCAACAATCTGTTGGACGATGTAAGCTGGCGTAAAGCCTTCCATTTCCTTTTCTGGTGTCAACTGAATGCGGTGCGATAAAATAGCATCAGCTACATATTTCACATCTTCTGGCGTTACAAAATCGCGTCCTTGCAATGTTGCACAAGCCTTGGATGCTTCTAAAATCGCTATTGACGCTCTCGGCGATGCACCTAATGACAAATATGGATTGCTACGTGTCTGCGCAATAATTTGAGCAATGTAGCGTAAAATATCCTCATGCACGAACACCAACTTAACCAAATGCTGAAAATGTATAATCTCATCAATTGATACTACTTCTTGCACCAAATCTTCCTTATTTTTCGCCTTTTGCTCGTGATGCTCTCTTAAGATTTCCAATTCTTGGTCAGTATCTGGGTAATTGACATCAATTTTGAAAAGGAAACGATCCAATTGTGCTTCCGGCAAACGGTAAGTTCCTTCGTGCTCAATGGGATTTTGCGTAGCCAACACGATAAAAGGATTTGCCATCGGATACGTTTGTCCATCGACCGTCACTTGACGTTCACTCATACACTCAAAAAGTGAAGATTGTGTCTTTGCTGGTGCGCGATTTATCTCATCAATCAGAATAACATTTCCGAAAATAGGGCCTTTACGAAATTCAAACTCATTGGATTTAAGATCTAATATAGTCGAACCCGTGACATCCGAAGGCATTAAATCAGGTGTAAATTGAATACGCTTGAAGTTACTTCGAATAGATTTAGCAATCAGTTTTGCGGTCAAAGTTTTTGCTACTCCGGGCAAACCCTCAATCAATGAGTGACCGCCGGCCAAAATAGACAACAACAATATGTTGATTACTTTATCTTGTCCAATAATGACCTTTTTAACTTCAGCGCGTACAGCTTCAAGCTTTTCTTGCAAGGTGCTTAAGTCAATTCGGTTTTCAAAATCAGGTTTATATCGATCCAAATTTTCTTGCTCTATCATATGAAATTAGCTTTTTGTTTAAAATCTTCAATTTTCTGGTTTATAATCTTTACATCTTGAATGGATGCATTGCTTTTGTGTCTATACATATCAATCAACTCCAACAGTTGCTTGGTTTCTTGAATATCTATCCCGGCTTTGGAAGATAGTTGCTTGATGAATCGCTCATCATGCAGGTTCAACGTATCCAATTGATAATTGTTCCGTATATCAAATAAAAAGTATTCGATCTTCTTTTGGATTATATTTCCGGGGGCTCCATTTTCGTAATACAAATTACCGATAGTTTGTGCAAATTCTTTGGATTTATTGGGCTCGGGCAAAAGCACAGGGACAGCTCTCTGCTCCCGTTTTGATTTGAAAAGTAGTAGCAATATTAACCCTGTTAGTAATAAATACCATGCCTGCGCAAAACCAGGATTTTTTAATATTACGCGAAGAGGTGTGCGCGGTTGCTCCCAATTGTAACCATAATCCGACAACCAAATATCTTTGCTTTTTACCACATTGATTGCCTTAGACACATAATTGTAACTCTCTTCCTGTAACATGTAGTAATTACCAAAAAACGCTGGAACCAGATGTAAGTACAACGTACCTTTTCCTCGAGATACTTTTATAAAATTCGGCAAGGCTCTACCTCGTGCATTTATATACCCCAGGATAGTGGTATTATCCGGATTAAGCTTCGTAAATGCAGGAAAATTGGTTACTTTATCGAGAAAAACTTTAGTGGTATCGGCACCTAATGTATAAAAAACTGATTTAGGTGTGGGTCTAAATTTTGCATAATCCAACAACTCAAAGTACAAACCCAAAGTATCCAAGAACTCATCCGAAAAGGACTTACCTGACATAAAGACCTCGCCCCCATTTTCGACGTAATCTAAAATCACTTCGGTATCGTAGTCATACGTACTATGAAATTCGCTAATATCCACTATCGCTGAATGCACTTCTTCGGTGGAATCTCGATTTATCATCAATTCATAAATCGATTCACCGAAGTTTGTAAATGTTCTTTCTTCAGATAAAATGTGTGGAATTTCTTCACGAAACACATAAGTTCCGAAGGGGATTTTGTCCTTAAATAAATAACTTTCTCGCCAATCAATTGGCTTCTTTGAGCCAGCATCAATCAACGCAATTCCAACGAAGACAACAAACAATAAAAGTAAGCCTAACCACGTGTTTTTGCTCATGCCCACCTCCTTTGAAATTCTTGAAACTGTTGACTTATCTCTTCAAACTTGGACGCTGAAATCGTAAAATCACCAAACCATACATAATCGAACAATGCCGTACATTTTTTGAAGTCTGATCGCAAGTCCAACTGTGTGATTTCATCCATCAACTCCATATTGGTCTTCGATTGATTCCAATAGACTATATTTTTCTTAGCTAATAATTGAATGTTTAATAATTGTTGGTATCGAATTGCTAAAGCATAATTATTCGAAGCTACAGCTTCCTTAATATATTTGTTGAGATCCACCTCCAACAAATTCCGCTCTACAAAATTAATTTTCGCCTTTTCGGAATATTCATTTTCATTTCGATTCAAAATAAACTGTCTACCCGAGAAGAAAAATTTGTACAAAAGAAAAAGAACAAAAGCTGCTCCAGCGATGCCCAACATATTATAAAACCAATCGCCTGGACTCGCATTAATATTTGGAAATAGATCGCTGAAAAATTTGTTGATCCAATTCTTTATCGTTTCCCACATACTCAACTTATCCGAAATGCTTTCAATATATTCAAATTCGCTGCTCTGGTACTTAGAAAACATCTTCTCAAAGTCCTGATTGGCAGGAGAAATCAATGAATCTGCGACTGCGATGTCTTTGTAATAATCTTTCCGCCAGTATTCGTATTTGGGATCAGGTTTTTCGACTTCTTCAGCAATTGATTCCAAAACTTCTGTGGAATCTTGGACTGCGAATGCAGAAATAGCATTGCCTAAGAGAATAAAAAGTATAAACCAAAATTTACCCATTTTTATCTCCTCCCAACTTTTCAATGCGGTCAAAAATATCCTCACCAAACCTTAATTCTTTTGCGGTCTCATAAATAATTCCATAACTAATTACCGAGAGCATATAATACACGATAAACAATAATACGACTACCAAACCACCAAATGTGGCAATAGTACGCCCCCATTCCGAATCAAAGAACTCCGTAGAAAATCCTATTGCATTGTAGCTTATCGCAAAAATGATAACCAAAGGAATAATCGTGATAATGCTCAACAGAGCTTGAAATATAAACGAAACTATATAAGAAGCTAGACCGTATTCGAAAATTTTCTTTTTCAGTAAGGAAAAAGCCGAACCGAAACAGTCCATTAAATCATAATAACCTTCGCGATACAACATAAATGCTGTAAAAAACCAAAGCCCAACCATTGAAAAAATAATTCCCGATGCGAATGATCCAACAATTGGAATAAATGCAGACAATAACACACCTAAAATCACTGGAACTGCGATCAATACCCCCACGACCAACATGGCAAGGAAAAATCTCAAGTAAGAAGCAATATTGCTACGAAATTGAGTCCACAATTCCTTGGAATCAAAATCTAACGTCCTTTTATTGCGTATTAATATAAAGTACTCAATCGTAAAACCAAATGCAAACAAGGAAATTAGCATAATGAGCAATATAAGGCTCAACACACTAGCACCAACATTAAAATAATCCACATTTGTAAAACTTGCACTAATACGCATCTGCGTAGTTAAATAATAACCGATTAATATGACCAAACAAATAGGTATAATTAATAATCGAAATAAAACAGCAAAAAGGTGTCTATTGATTACTTTCAATAAGTTGATAAAATCCTGTACAAATTCCCCCAACTTACGCTCCCGCTTAAATTCGAAGTCTATTTGTCCCATGCGTATTTTACAGCCATTTGTTTAGGTTTTATAATATAGACATATGCTATTGCAATTGCGGATAATACTATAACAAGTAAGCACAACCAAATCGAAACTTGATAATAGCGCGTAACATAACCTTCTAAAGTTCCTGCTACTATAAAGAATGGAATCGTGCTAATCAATACTTTGGAAGCGTGTTTTACTGCACGTTTGAAGGATTCTAATCGGGTGTAAGATTTAGGGAAAAGTATGCTATTACCCATTGCCAATCCACAGCCTCCAGCAATGACAATTACGGATAGCTCAATGGTGCCGTGAATCCAAATTGCTGTCATCGCTTCGCCCAAAACATCATATTTGTAAAACAAATAATGGAAAGTACCGACCATAATACCGTTGAGCATTAGAATATAGCCTGTACCCAAGCTGAAGAAAATTCCGTATATGAATGCAAAAAATGCAACCTTCACATTATTTATAGTTATTGCTAATGCGCCACCCCAATTTGACCCCTGCTGATACACACCCGCTGGATTTCCATCTTTAATATTCGCCAAAGTCATATCCACATAATGCGAACCCATAATAAACTTTAAAAAGCTCTCTTCATACACTGCCGAAATAAACCCAATCACATTTGCCAACAGAAATATCAATAAAGAATAGACAAGTGGCTTTCTGATCTTCCAAATCGATTCAAAAATTTCATATGTGAAAAAATGTGCTAGCTTATTGCTGGAAGATTTCTGATCTTTATAAATAAGCTGATGTGCACGAATCGAAAGCTCATTGAGGTAATCTTTGGTTTTGCTTTGCGGATAAAAAGTCTGTGCGTACGCTAGGTCGTTGGTCAGTTCAATATAGTTAGATGCCAAAATATCGGGATCAACATGCACAATATTGAGTAAATTATTTTCAATTGACAACCATTTTTCTTTATTTCGTTCTATAAAGGACGCCTCTCGCATAATTTAAGTTAAATTGACTTTATCTCAAATATATGAATAAGCTGTTAATAAATACGCCACAAAACGTAAACTTTGAATACAAATTAGCACCTGTTGGTTCTCGTACTCTAGCCTTTGCTATTGATTACGGTATTATGATGCTTTACGCGTTTATGGTTTATGTGTTTTTCAGCACATTCGATTTCCTCGAAGGATTAGACAACTGGTCTTTGTGGGGGATATATTCATTGGTTTTTTTACCGCTATTTTTTTACCCTTTGGCGTGCGAAACCACACTAAATGGTCAAACGTTGGGTAAGAAAATTATGAAACTCAAGGTGGTGAAGATAGATGGTACACGCGCCACATTCTACCAATATTTTATTCGTTGGGTTTCCAATGCTGTAGATATATTTTTAAGCATGGGTGGAGTCGGACTAACTAGTATTATTCTTTCTCAGAAAGGCCAAAGATTGGGTGATATTGCCGCAGATACGACAGTGATCAGTTTGAAAGAAACTTTAAATCTTAAAGAAACGGTATTCGAAGAACTCACTGTAGAACACAAAATCGTTTATCCCGAAGTGTATAAAATTTCCGATCAGGAAATCAACGAAATAAAAGACATTTATAATACAGGCTATCGCCGAAAAAATTACGAAATCATAATCGCTTTAGCGGAAAAGGTGGAAGCAATGATTGGAAAGAAATCTACTGATAGACCAGAAGCTTTCGTGGCTCAGGTTATTCAAGACCATTATTATTCGTTCAAAGATAACTAAAATGAAAAAGCGACTCTGAGAGCCGCTTTTTCTATGTATTTAAACTTCTTATTCTGCGATAGAAGCAGAAGACGTTTGTGCTTGACGATCTACTTTTTTCACCAATCCTTGCAAAACATTACCTGGACCAACTTCCACAAAAGCTTCAGCTCCATCTGCTAGCATATTCTGTACGGTTTGCGTCCAACGAACTGCCCCAGTTAATTGTGCAATTAAGTTTGCTTTTATTTCTTGTGGATCTGTGTATGCTTTAGCATCTACATTCTGGTAAATCGGACATAAAGGAGATTGAATGTCTGTAGCCTCAATAGCTGCTTGCAATTCAACTTTCGCAGGCTCCATCAGTGGCGAGTGGAATGCACCACCTACATTCAATTTTAATGCACGTTTGGCGCCAGCCTCAGTCAATAAAGCACATGCTTTATCTACACCTTCGATAGAACCTGAAATAACCAATTGTCCAGGACAATTGTAATTCGCGGCTACAACAACTTCTTCTACTTGCGCACATATTTTTTCTACTGTCTCATCGTCTAAACCTAAGATTGCTGCCATAGTAGAAGGTTGCAATTCACATGCTTTTTGCATTGCATTCGCGCGTTGAGAAACTAATTTCAAACCGTCTTCAAAAGATAACGCTCCTGCTGAAACCAATGCAGAAAACTCACCCAAAGAGTGACCAGCAACCATTGAAGGCTGAAATTTATCACCCAAAGCTTTAGCTAAAATTACAGAATGCAAGAAAATGGCAGGCTGTGTAACATTTGTTTGTTTAAGATCTTCGTCTGTACCATTGAACATGATATCTGTGATACGAAAACCTACAATATCGTTTGCTTTCTCAAATAAAGCTTTCGTCTCTTCATTAAGATTGTACAAGTCCTGACCCATTCCTACGAATTGAGCACCCTGACCTGGGAAAATGTAAGCTGTTTTCATGACGACTTATTTTCTATGTTAAAGGTTATTATCTAATGGAAAATATCGGCAAATATAACAATATTGCCGAAATGCTATTCTTCTTCGGGCACAAAGCTCAACGAAGTCAACTTTGATTCATCAAAAAATGTCTGCGATAGATCCAGAATATCTTCAGTCGTAACCGCATCAATCTTGTCAAAAACATCTTGCAACGGAATTACTTTGCCGTAATCGATGAGATTTTTTGCTTCTGCAATGATCATACTCATGCGACTTTCTTCTGCCAAAGCAATTTGACCTTTGAACTTTTGTTTCGCTTGTTTGAGTTGATAAGCCGAAATAGGCGCTTGTTTGAGTTTATTCAATTCTTTGAATACCAAAGAAACTGCTTTCTTCAATTTCTCTTCGTCCGTACCCAAATAAATATTAAAATGTCCTGTATCCGTGTACATTGTGAAATTAGATTCTATCGTATAGGCAATGCCGTATTTTTCACGAATACCCAGATTCAAAATCGAACTCATTCCAAAACCACCCAACATATTATTCAACAACAACATGGCTGTTTTGCGTTCATCGTAAATACCGAAAGTCTTCACCCCAAGCATATAATGTGCTTGATTGATAGGTTTTTCAATCACGATTTGTTGACTTACGTTCACGAAACTTACTTTATCTTGTTTAGTTCTTGTGTTGGATTTTAACTTCCCAAAAATCTTATTCCCAAGGCGCTCAACTTGCGCTAGCGAATAATTCCCACCAATAGCAATGACAATTTCATTGGTATCATAGTTCTTTTGCATAAAATCCAAAACATCGTCTTTCTGCAAAGATTTTAAGTCATCTTCAAGCCCAAGAATATTATGTCCTAAACCCGTTCCTTTGAATAATAAATCCTCAAAATCATCCATAATGGATTCCTCTGGACTATCCAAATACGAAGCCATTTCATCCAAAATCACGCCTTTTTCCTTTTCGATTTCATTAGCAGGAAATGTAGAATGAAATAGTACATCTTCAAATAAATCCAAAGCACGCTCTAAATGTGGATTTAGAAATGAAGCGTGGAGGCAAGTATATTCTTTGGTTGTATATGCGTTCAAATCTCCGCCAACTTGTTCTAATCGATTCAAGATTTGATTTGTAGAACGTCGCTCGGTGCGTTTGAATAATAAATGTTCTATAAAATGCGCAACACCATATTTTCCTTCTTGCTCATCTTTCGCACCTGCATTGACAATCATACACGTGTGTGTGATTGGAGAATTTTGGTAATGTAATAATATTCTGATACCATTATCCAGCTGGATAAGATTGTATTCCTTCATTTAATGTACTAATGTAAAAGTGATTGCAAAGCTACGCAATAAAAACAAAACGGCTGTATGAAGATACAGCCGTTTGATTTATAAGACGTTGAAATTACATTCTTGGGCGCGTATGGCCTGGGAATCGATCTTGACTCTGCATCGGATTGATACCAGAGAATTTTTGCAATTTGAATGTAAATGTCAACATAAAATATCTTGCTAAACGATTCGTTTGGCTATCTCTTAATATCTCACCTACAGTACGATTTATATTCGTTTGTTGATTCAATATATCAAATCCTTGGAAACGAATAGTGGCACGTTGGTCTTTCAAGAATCTTTGTTCAATGAACGAATTGATGATAAATGGATTCGCATTAGTACGGTATCCAGAGTTAAATTCTTTAGAAACATCAGCACCAAAAATAGTGTTCGCTGTTAAATTTACTGAACCAACAATATTTGGAACTATCTTCTGTGTATTAGCAGCTGCAAAATCAGGTAAAGTAGAGCTCGTCCATGTATAATTATAACGTACACCTGGATTGATTTCTAAATTCTCTGATGGATTATATCTAAAAAATAACATTTGCGTTAAGGTTGTATTATTATTGACTCCCTTATCGAATCCAGTAGCCGCTACATTATTTACTAAACTTGCATTCTCATTATCTGTCAAGTAAGAAATTGTACGTGCATAGCTCACGCCACCACCATACATGATATTATAGGTCTTCTCTTTCAATGATCTAGACCAGTGATAAAATGAATTTATATTGTATACAGGATCCGATTCATTGATGTAACCTATTTCTTGAACAATTCCTGATGAAATTACATTCGGGTCTGTAGGCTGGTCTCTATAACGTTTGTTTAACGTTACAATTTTATCTTGTGTAATCTCCGAACGCAACATCGCAAAGAAAGACTTGCCCTTTTGAAAATCACCCGTTCTTAATCTCACATTCATAGAGTGTCTGAATTCAGGATCCAAATTCGGGTTACCTAATGTCGTGGTTGTTCTATTTGTACTTACTTCAAAAGGCAATACCTGAGAAATACCTGGCTCCGCTGAGCGCCCTGAATAATTGAATGTAATATTTGATTGACGAGAGAATTTATATTCAAAGCGCGCAATTGGAATAATATTCAAATTAGAACGATCGATATTCACATTATTGGATAATGATTTGGCTGTACCTTTTAATAAAGATGGTTGAACTGCAGCTCCTAATGAATATTTTACTTTGTCATTCTCAAACATGTAGCTTGCACCAAATCTGTGTGTGGTGAACCCATAGTCATAATCGTAATTGAAATTCAATTTTTGATCTGGCAAAGCACTGCCATTCTCATTAAAAGCAGATTGTTTATCTTCATTATCATAGTCATTTGTATTATAATCGTAAGCCAATTCTAATTTACTTTTTTCGGACAAAGGCTCTAAATACGAAACTGAAGCACCGGCATTCCAACTTTTGTTTAATGCTTCACGGATAGTTTGCTCGTAGATCTCACCAATTGGTGTATTTTGATTCGATGGATCATATGTTAGACGATCTAAAACCTGATTGTATTCGTTAGTCGTCGATGCATTATCATAATTAAAATTGAAGAATAGGTTTCGCCCTTTATCATTCAATTTTCTATTGTATAGTCCAGAGAAATTGTAGCGAGGACTAGTAGATTCGTTGTCTGCTAACTGCAACTGCGTATAATCTAATGCCGAATTATTGTATAAAATTGAATTCGCTAAATTTTTTGTAGAGTTATCGTTGAATCCAATTTGTGGTGTAATTTTGATATAATCCTTATCAGTTATATTCCACTCTAAATTTCCTTCAAAACGATGATTACCACGTATACTATTGTTATTAGTCGTATCACCTTCTGTTAAGTTCTGACCAATATACTCTGTAAAGGAATTAGATAATGTATTATTATCATCGCGTCCGTAAGAATACGAACCGTAAGTCTTCAATTTTTCAGAGAAATCATGGCGAACATTAATACCAATTGACCCTGTATTTGTAATACCTTCAGCACCTCCAAACATACCACCGCCGCCACGGCCACCGCCGCCACCTTGACGACCACGAGCGCCACCACCCATTGCATTAAAGTCAAATAAAGGAGCGTTCATATTATTTAGATTTCCCAAAACTGAAATTTGAGAATTTGCTTTAAATCCCATAAACATACCTGTTGTTTGATAGCGCTCTTCTGTACCTCCACCAACACGTATTGTCGTAGCATAACCGTTATTGTATTTCGGATCAATCTGAATATTCAACACTTTTGTTGATTCCCCAGATTTATTACCAGTCAAATTTGCCATATCCCCAAAATCATCCACAACTTGGATTTTTTGGATAATATCTGCTGGTAAATTCTGTGTTGCCGTTTTCACATCACCACCGAAGAAATCTTTACCATTGATACGTACACGCGTAACTTGCTCACCCTGGGAAGTTACATTACCGTCTTTATCTACATCTACGCCTTGTAATTTTTTCAAAGCATCCTCTGCCACAGCACCTTGACGCAACTTTAAGTTGTCCATAGCATATTCAACAGTATCGCCTTTTACTTGAATGGTAACAACGCCTGCTACAACAACTTCTTCAATCATATTTGAAATCGGAGCCAGCTGAATAGTAGGAACCAACATTCTTGTTTCTCCAGCAGGGAAAGTAAACTCATTTTCATATGGTTCAAAACCCAAACTCGCAATTTTGATTTTGAATTTATCTGCTTTGACATTGTTGAAGGTAAAGATACCTCCTACTGATGAGCTGGTACGCAAAGTATCAGTCTCAGATATAAATTGCACTGTAGCTCCAGATACTATTCGAGATAGGGAATCACGTAGTAAACCTTGAACTACCTTGTTGGATTGAGCTTGTAGGTTAAAACCTAGACTCAAGAATAATACGGCTATTAAAGCACTAAAAAACTTCATAATGTATATGTATATAACTAATTTTTTATTTTATCAAAAACCCAAATATCTGTATCGCTCGAAAATGGATTTTTTAGTGTGTTACTCATCGTTGGTCTTCCCATCATCATCGGAGACATATTTCTATTTCTGTTTGAATTAGAAGCAATTTTTTTCATTTGGTTATAATATGTATTTATACCCAAGTTAATTGCTAAATCATTAGTTTTTAGTCCAACTAAGCCCAGAGGTATCCTAGCTTCGTAAACCAAACATTTATTACTATCTATTTTAACTTTTGCCTGTATATTATAATCGTTGTTAATTGCTAACACACCATCACGCACACGTCCAAACCCCGACAGAAAATAACCATTCACATTATTTAGAAGCTCTTCTTCAAAATTTTTATTCGCTAATTCTTCATCATTAGCCAAAGCTCTCCTGCGCTCCCTGTCCCAATAAGGGAATTGCAATCGAGCTCCTTCTTTCTTTTTGTCTGTATAGCTAATATCTACAAATAAGCCACCACGAAAAGCTTCACGCTGCAACTGCAAATCTTTGACAACAATAGCAACAAACAATTCATTATTTTGTTCAGCTACCGCAAAAGACCATAGATCGCCAGGAACAGTTGTCAAATGTCCATCCCAATCGTTTAAACTTGCATCAATTGAAATATTCTCCGCCTTGGAGAAGGTATAATTCACTTTTTTGTTTTTCTGTGCAAATGTAAGATTAGGCAGAATAACACATAATAAAAGAAAAGAAAGCTTATACATTAGTTTTTCTACTTATTTTTACGAATGAATTAGACCGTTCAATTATTGAAAAGTTTAATCGAGATACAAAAAAAACAATTAGTTATTGTATCGACTACAATTTTTGTGTTATCACAGAGAAGTTACAGATTAGAAAGTATGTTATTATCACATTATCAAGAAGATTTAGTCGAAGCAGGTTGTGACGAGGCAGGAAGAGGATGTCTCGCAGGTCCAGTTTTTGCAGCTGCTGTTGTATTTCCAAAAGGATATTACAATCCGATTCTCAATGATTCGAAAAAGCTTTCGGAAAAGAAAAGAATGGAATTGAGACCAATAATAGAACGTGATGCTTTGGCTTTTGCAGTAATGACCGTTAGTCCCCAAGAAATTGATAAAATAAATATTCACAACGCTTCTTACAAAGCGATGCACCTCGCATTGGATGCGCTTACGGTACAACCCGAGTTGCTACTGATAGACGGTAATCGTTTTATTCCGTACAAAAATGTGCAACACCAATGCATTATTAAGGGTGATGGAAAATATTTGTCTATTGCGGCAGCTTCTATATTAGCAAAAACCTATCGTGATGATTATATGGTAGAACTAGGAAAAGATTTCCCAAATTACGATTGGGCTACAAATAAAGGATATCCAACAGTGAAGCACCGTACTACTGTATTGGAGCTGGGGTTCACACCGCATCATCGTAAGACTTTTACAGTGACTAGACCGCAACTGACTTTGTTTTAAAACAAAAATGGCTTTTCGATTGAAAAGCCATTTTTGCTATTATGCTACTTTTTGTTTTCTTCTGTAGGTAAGGAAAATTCCTCCAATAAATCCTAAAACCAATATTATAGATCCTATCAACGATATAATACTGCTAATTTTTACTGTCTCTGGATCGAATACAAATTCTACTTTGTGATTTCCTCCAGGCAATTGCAATGCACGCAAGATATAATCTGCACGTAGAATCGGAACTTCTTCGCCATCTACATACGCCTTCCATCCTTTTTCATAATATACTTCCGAGAATACCGCGAACACATCATTTGGAGCAGAATACTCATATTCCATTTTGTCTGGATGATAAGAGGTCAACTTGATGGAAGCATTATTCGCTAAGCCCAATCTTTTTTCGTCAATCTTAGACTTAAATTCTTCATGCACGAAAGCTTCTTTTGATGGATCAAAGCTACTAATCGCCTGCATTTCTTGGTTATTATCTTTTACAAAAGTCACTCTATCCACAAACCAAGCATTTCCAGCAGCTGTCGAACGGCGTTGAATTCTATCGACATTATTCTGAGGATCCTTTGTAATTAAATAGCGCACGTTGAACATATCCAACACGTCCTCATTGATTGCGCCATTGAATTGATGTTCTAAGATTTCTTGATAGCGCATTAATTTTGCTGCATGGTAACCGCCAAAATTCTTGTGGAAGAAAGAAGCTTTAGCGTCCGAGAAAGGATTGGTAGTCAAATCCAACACGCGATAACTTGGATCCTTATCAATTTTAATCAATTGATCAACTTCACGCTCTTCAATAGGATTTCTGTAAACACTTTTATCCACAAATGTATCATTATTTAGGTAGCGCTTATCAACAGTCCAAAGATCTACCAACGTCACAGTACCAATGGCAATTATGAGGACAGTAGCAGATAATTTCTTTTTGATAAAGGCAAATATTAAAGCCAAAACAACAGCAACAATAAAGAACGAGCGCCAAGCATCAGCCGATGCCAAGTTTGATCTATCTTTTACCAATGCGTCCGCTAATTGGTTAGCCATTCCAGCATCACCCAGTTGTTGGCTAAGCATAGCTACAAAACCTTGGTGATCTGAAACTCTAAAGCTTAAAATACTTGGTACAATTGCAATCAGCAAACAGATTACTGCTACTGATCCAAAACTATATAGTATCTTTTTATCTAAATTTACAATTTCATCTTTTCGATTTATTAATTCGTGAACCGCTAATACTGCCAAAAGAGGAACTAATATTGACGGAATAATTAAAATAGATTCAGGAGCTCTAAACTTGTTGAAGAGAGGGAAATAATCAAAGAAAATATCGATAACCAATGGGAAGTTTTCCCCAAGAGCCAATAGCATCGTTAAAATAAATGCAGAAAGCATCCACCATTTCAATCGATCCTTAACAATAAATAAACCCAATATAAATAAAGCTATGACACCCGCGCCAAAATACCACGGTCCTGAAGTAAAAGATTTATCTCCCCAATAAGTAGGAATACTTTGAGCATATTGAACAGCCTGTTGTTGAGTTGCCCCCATGTTTGTGAAAAATTTAGCCACATGAGATTTTTCATCTAAAAGACCTCCCGATTTTCCCCCAAAGGCATTCGGAATTATTAATGTTAAATTCTCGCTTATACCTTGACTCCATGCATAAGCGTAATCTTTATCGAGTCCGGCAGATGATTTTCCATCCTCCGTCTTCGCAAGATTTGCTTTACCACGCGTAGTTAACTTACTGTATTCATATGTCGGAAATAATACCGTTGCATTTACCGCCACTGCAACCAAAACAGCACCTAATTGAATAGCACTGTTTTTTGCAAACTCGGGTAACTTCTTGTCACGAATTGCATAATATAATTCAAACCCCACGAACACTAACAACGCTATAAACAGATAGTACGTCATTTGAACATGGTTCGTTCTAATTTCTAATGCTAGAAATAAAGCCAATAAAATAGCACCCCATAATTTATTGCCTCGATAACACATTATTACTGCTCCAATAATTGGAGCTAAGTAAGCAATGGCATAGGCTTTGTTAACATGTCCCGCTTCAATATAAATGAAGTTGTAAGAAGAAAAAGTTATGGCAATTGCACCAACTGCAGCCAACCATGGCTTAACACGCAATACACTTAACAAAAAATATCCCCCTAATAAATAAATCAATATTACATCGGCAGGCAATGGAAAAACTGATTTTACAGCGTTACTGATATACGTTGCTACGTTTGTAGAATGATGGTACCAAATTTGGAATGTCGGCATACCACCAAACATAGAGTTTGTCCATTGTGGTGCTGTACCATCTTTCGCTTTAAAATCAAAAAGCTCTTTTTGGCTACCCATTGCTTGTACCACGTCATGTTGTGATAGTGTTTTACCTTGCCATACCGGGGAAAAGTAAAAAAACACTAACGCAAAAAATATTGCAACAACGATTAAATGCGAGGAGTTTTCCTTAAACCAATTTTTCATGAATAATTTAGCGGTTATTTTTTGTCAAAGTCCAAAAATATAGAATTGATTTTAATATTTACCTAGACTTTGTTGATTAGTTTCCTTTTTCAATTAACTTTTTAATATCGGATAATTCGCCAAAAAGCACCAACAAATCGTTTTCCTGCAAAACAGTATCAGACTTTGCAATACCCGAAGCCTCTTTATGCGAGTTTTCGGTAACCTTTACCGTTGTTAGCACGATGACTTTATATTTATTTGTCAGGTTTGCTTCTTGCAATGTCATGCCCACATATTTGCGCGGCACTTTGGTTTCAATGATGGAATAGCGTTCGGATACTTTAAACGAATCAACAATATCAATATTGTCCAATCGCATGGCTAGTCGCTCTGCAGCCTCCTCTTCGGGCATAATATATTCATCGATTTGCATCGCTTCCATCACTGTGCGCTGCAGATCAGAAACTACACGTCCAATAATACGCTTCACACCCAATTGTTTTACTAGTGCTGTTGTCATCAGCGTCGCTCCCTCATCTTCTCCAATCGCTACAATCACCGCATCACAATCTTTAAGCGGCAGCGAACTCACAGCCTCCCGATCGGTAGTATCTAGGCAAACGGTATGTGTGATTTTATCTTTTAACTGTTCGACAATTTGAATATTGAGATCAGCACCGATTACCTCATGTCCCAATTCCGTCAGGTGAATACCCAACGAACGTCCAAAATGCCCCAATCCCAAAATTATATATTTCATTCTTGATTTTTTTCACGTGAAAAACTAGAAAAGTAACTTCTCCGTAGGATAAATATAACTTTTGTTTTTTGTATTCTTTATAAATGCCACCAAAAGTGTTAGCATCCCAACCCGTCCAACAAACATCGTCACGATAACTATTATTTTACCAGCTGCACTTAATGATTGCGTAACGCCCATACTCAATCCACAGGTTGTGTAAGCTGATACTGCCTCGAAGAGTAATGGAATCATTTGCTTTTCAGGATCTGTCACATTCAACAAAATAAATGATAACGTAATAGTTAACACTGACAAAATTATAATCGCAAAAGCTTTATTAATCGATTCTGCGGCTATTCTTCTTTTAAAAATTTCAATTGAATCCTTTCCTCGCGCTAATGCTATAATATTCATAAAAGCTAAAGCCAATGTCGTCACTTTTATTCCTCCTCCTGTAGAACCTGGCGCAACACCAATCCACATTAGGGTCGTAATCATAATCAAGGTAGGAATATTGAGAAAGCTAATATTTACACTATTGAACCCCGCGGATCGCGAGGCGTTTGCCATGAAAAACGAAGTCACCCATTCACCAGCAGCGGTTTTATCTTCTGTGAGTGTATAATTTTGCTCCATCACATAATAGGAAACCGTCGCCAAGAACAGCACAATCATATTACAGAGCACAATAAATTTTGTGTTAAATGAAAATTGCTGTGCCTTGTGCTTATAACGTTGTTTGTTTACAATGGCTTGAAATAAAGATTGGATTTGGGATTTTACGTAGGTATAAAAATTGTACACCGTTCCAAAGCCCATTCCGCCTAAAACAAATATTAAAGCGAGTACGATTTGAAAACCATAATTAAAACGGTAATTATCATTTCCAATTCCTTCTGGAAGAATGGAGAACCCAGAATTACAGAATGAGCTTATGGAATGAAATACGGAAAAGAAAACCTGCTCGCCAATTGTAGTAAACTGTTCTTTATCCAGTGAAAAGAAAATAAATGCTGCACCTATAAACTCGAATAAAAGTGTAATTGATATAATCGTAAGCAAAGTCGAAATCACTGAATTCAGCTTATTCTCCCCCAGAATTTCTCCAAACATCAGTTGATTTTTGTAGGAGAAACCACCAGAAAAAAAATAACCAAAAAACCCTGTAAAAGTCATTATCCCTAAACCACCAACCTGTATCAACGCAAGAATTACACTTTGTCCAAAAAGTGAAAAATTAGTAGAAATATCAGCGACCGTCAAGCCTGTAATACAAACCGCACTGGTAGCCATAAATAAAGCATCAACAAAACTCAAAGGCGCATGTAAGGTCGTTCTAGGCAACATTAACAATAATGTCCCGATCAAAATCAGCCCGATAAAACTGATGACAAATAAGATAGTCGGATTAAAATAGAAATTATCAAAAAATAAACTGCTTTTGGACAGTTCAGATATAAACACTGCACCAATGCCAAAATACATCCATTCTTCGCGCGCAAAATAATCTAAGAATCCTGCATCTGTAACTCGGGCTAAAACGATAAAAAAAAGTCCAGCGACGACAGCAATTCCTGAATATTGAGAAACATTAATCCTCCGACTCGCATAGATAGAAGAGCCTGTACGAATTAGGTCCAATAAAAAAAGTCCATAAAACATTATTACAATGGACTTTTCAGTGTATAAAGCAACTTCTGGACTTGTAATATATCCTACATGTGTAATGACAGTGAATATACAAATCACACTCACATAAAACATGACTTTATCGACTACATTAGCGCGATAACGAAATACATATTTTAGAAAACTTGTTATGGATTCCATGATACAAACATAGTAATATACTTTACTTTACAAGCAATTACTGTTTAGAATCCTCTTCGGATTTATCTTTTTTCTTAAAAATTCCTTTGATAAAATTACCTGTTTTCTTACCGACATCTTTTGCCCCTTCAACAATGTCTTTTCCTTTTTCAAAGACGCCTTTACCCGTTTCGGCTGCTCCCATCAATTTCGCCTCACGTTCTTTGCTGATTCCAGCACATTGTTTTATACCGTCAAGCATACTTTGCCACATAGTTTTGAAAAATGTATGCTCTGGCACGCGTGTATAATTCACTTTACCAATTGTATATACGCCCTTATTATCAGGGTTACTATCATTAATCAATAATTGATTAATGAGATATGAGACTACTTTTTTGGAGGATTGTTCCCCATTTTCATTCTTCTTATTTAGAAGACTGATCTTTAAGTCGTCATAGTCAAAACGAAACTCACCCCAATTTTTGCGATCAGTACCTTGCATGTTGAAAGCTACTTTTTTGATATTACCTGAAGCAATTTCCACATTTAATAGAGGCCTTAGAATGCGATTGAACGCAGTAGCATTCATTGCTCCGAGCGTGCCACTATAGGTATGTTGTCCAGTTTTGCTCAGCATATCAAAGCCAAATTTGGCGTGAATATTACCAGCATTCATAATTTTTGCGCGCAAATCGGCACGCATATACTTATCCTTTTTTAGAGCAGAAGAATCGTTTGTGATATTTGTAAGCATTCCTGAAGCATTGTTAAAACTTATAGAGCCTTCTCGGAAGTATTTACCACTCATTTCGTGATATGTAACTGTGACGTTATCAACTATAACGGTGTCCAAACTCAATAGCTTTTTAAGTTTCAACAGTTTTTGATGAGGCGATTGTCCTATTTTGATAATCGGAAATTTTGGATAGCGCTTATCGGCATGCAAATCGACCGTACCGTTCTTAAGTTGCACTTTCCACGCTATTGTTTGTTGGTAGTCTACTAATGCTTGAAAATTCAAACGCTCCACGCGCAACGTATCAAATTTGAGCTCAGCCATTGTCACATTTTGTTTCTTTTGCTTATAAAAAGCTGCCTTACTCATCTTTGGTCGAAAATCCACATCTGTAAGTAGTAAATTTTGCTCACGTGTATTAATTTTCAACCCTTTAAATTTTACTTTATAAAATCCATCTGGAAGATCATACTCAAAACCAGGCACACTTACATCTACCATTTTAGTATAAAAAAACCGTGTCGTATCTTCTAGCGAAGTTTCATCCACGAGTACATCGTGCACTTTTATGGTTACTTTATCCAAATCAATGCTACTCTGCTTTCCCGCTTCAAACTTCGAATATTTAAACTGCACATTGTCAATATCTACATCACGCACATTTATTGAAGTAAAAATATCTTTAATGCTTTCGTACAAAGTTTTCTTTGGCTCAGTACGTACAGTATCATTGAATGCGTGATATTCACTCATTAAATGAATATTAGGTTCTTCGAAAGAAATAGACTTGATGTGTAATTTTTTATTGGCAAGTACGTCCATAAGATTGAAGCGGCGTACTTTTAATTTTTTCAACTTAATATGAAAACGATTATTCGGAGCATCCTTCGTCAAAATCATTTTCTGATAAACCGCAGAATCAGGAATTAATTCCGCATTGGTAAGGGTGACATTACCTAATCCAATATTTAGATCTAAATCATCATAGTGCAAGGAATATAGCCCATTAGTGGAATTGTGAACGACTTCTTTAAGTTTTGTCTCTACAATTGGTTTCCAGTTTCGGCTATAATACCACACGACTGAAATAAGAATGATCAGGATTGCGCCTATGATACCAAGTACCCATTTCCAAACTGGCCTCATAAAAATGCTTTGCTTATTGATTTATAACAAAACAATAGACAAAGCATTTTGTTTTCAACGAATTAATGAAGCAAATTAACTTCTATTATCGTCATTATTATACATACTTATGTAGCTTTCGTAGCGTGAAGGTTCAATTTCACCGTTTTCAACAGCATCTAACACCACACAACCTGGCTCATTGATATGTACACAATTATTAAATCTGCACTTGTTTAAGAATGCACGCATTTCTGGGAAGAAATGTGATAATTCTTTTTTCTCGATATCTACTATACCCAATTCGCGAATACCAGGCGTGTCAATTAATTTTCCACCAAAAGGCAAATCAATCATTTCCGCAAAGGTTGTTGTATGCTTTCCTTTATCCGACCAGTCTGAAATAAGTCCTGTTCGCAAAGCCGCATCTGGAACAATGCTATTTATCAATGTGGATTTCCCAACACCCGAATGACCTGAAACTAACGTAACTTTATCTTTTAACAATGCAATGATATGGTCGATATTCGTACCTTCCATCGCTGAAACTTGGTAGCATGGATAACCAATATTTTCGTAAACCGCTTTATATTCTTCTAAAATCTCTAACCCTTCTTCACTAAATAAATCTAACTTATTAAAAACTAGAATGGCCGGAATACCATAAGCTTCAGCTGTAACCAAAAAACGATCAATAAACCCCATCGAAGTCGGAGGTGAAGCTAATGTTACGACCAAAATAGCTTGGTCCAAATTAGCCCCTATAATCTGCGTTTGCTTCGAAAGATTGACAGATTTACGGATAATGTAATTTCTACGTGGCTCCAAGACTGTAATAACACCTGTATTTTGATCGGCTTCCAGCTCAAAATTTACCCAGTCTCCCACCGCAATTGGATTGGTCGTTTTAATACCCTTAATTCTAAATTTCCCTTGAATACGGCAATCGTAAGAGTTTCCGTGCTCATCCTGTACTTGATACCAACTACCGGTAGATTTAATAACTAATCCTCTCATACGGCAAATGAAGCTATTCCTTTGATTTGTATCAACATCTTACAAAAGTCGCAAAAATTTGTTAATATCAGGCTTACTGATTTTATTACCTTTGTAAGTACACATAAATAAATATTAGGTGAAAAAACTATTTCTTTTAGACGGAATGGCTCTAATTTATAGAGCTTACTTTGCCCTGAGCAAAGTGCCACGTTTGACTTCATATGGCTTGAATACGGGTGCTATCTTGGGTTTTACAAATACCTTATTGGATGTTTTAAAAAATCAAAAGCCTACGCATTTGGCTGTTGTATTTGACACAGCAGCACCTACAAATCGTCATATTGAATTCGAAGCATACAAGGCGAATCGTCAAGAAATGCCTGAAGATTTAGCTAAATCTATTCCTTATGTGTTCAAATTAATCGAAGGATTCAACATTCCTGTGATTACCAAAGACGGCTACGAAGCGGACGACATTATTGGTACGTTAGCCAAGAAAGCCGAACAAGAGGGTTTCACGGTATATTGTATGACGCCAGATAAGGATTTTGGACAACTCGTATCGGAAAATATTTTCATCTACAAACCAGCTCGAATGGGCAATGGTGCAGAAGTTTTGGGCGTTCCTGAAATTTTAGAAAAATGGGAAATTACGGATGTATCTCAAGTCATTGATATTTTAGGGCTTTGGGGAGATGCCGTGGATAATATCCCGGGAATACCAGGAATTGGTGAGAAAACAGCTAAGAAATTAATTCAAGAGTTTGGTTCAGTAGAAGGGATAATAGCGAATGCAGATAAGCTGAAAGGTAAACAACAAGAAAACGTCATAAATTTCGCAGAGCAAGGTTTGGTATCCAAAAAGTTGGCAACAATTTTATTGGATGTTCCAGTTGAGCTAGAAGAGGAAAATCTAAAAGTAATTGATCCAAATAAAGAAATTCTAGAGCCTTTATTCTCAGAATTAGAATTCAGAACATTAGGTAAACGCGTATTTGGCGAGGAATTTTCTGTAGTTGAGAATAGCAAACCAGCGACTGCGCAAATGGATTTATTTGCGTCGCCAATTGCCGATTCTCTAAGTATTTCAGATCAAGAGACTGAAGCTCCTGCAACTGCTGCAAGCAATATTCATAATACAACACACGAGTACATTTTAGCCGATGAAATCAGCAAAATTCAAGCGCTAGCTAATGACTTGGCAAATCAAAAGTTATTTTGTTTTGACACAGAGTCTACTGGACTTGATGCGTTGACAGCTGAAATAGTTGGTTTATCCTTTTCGTACGAAAAAGGTAAAGCTTATTATGTGCCCACTCCAGCGGATAAGGAAGCTGCACGACAAATTGTGGATATTTTCAAACCAGTTCTAGAAAATACAACCATCAAAAAAGTAGGTCAAAATCTTAAATACGACATCTTGTTGCTTGCAAAATATGACGTTAACGTGCAAGGTGAACTATTTGACACGATGCTGGCGCATTACTTGATTGATCCCGATACGCGTCATGGTATGGATATTTTAGCCGAAACATACTTGGGCTACACCCCAGTTTCTATCACCGAATTAATTGGCGGAAAAGGTAAAAATCAAGGTAATATGCGTGATGTTGAGGTTGAGAAAATCAAAGAATACGCTTCCGAAGATGCTGATATTACTTGGCAACTCTACGAAAGACTCTCTCCGCTTTTGTTGGAAACAAAAACAGATGAGCTAGCCCAAAAAGTAGAATTTCCTTTAGTGTATACGTTGGCGGAGATTGAGAAAAATGGTGTTAATATTGATGTTGACACATTGAAGACCTTTTCTGAATCACTACAAAAAGATATCGCAACTCTTGAAAATAGTATTTACGAAAAAGCTGGTGTGCAATTCAATATTGCTTCTCCAAAACAATTAGGCGAAGTTTTATTTGACAAATTACAATTAGATCCGAAAGCGAAGAAGACTAAAACAGGTCAATATAAAACAGGTGAAGATGTGCTTTTGGCATTAGCGCACAAATCGGATATCGTTAAAGATATTTTGGATTTCCGTCAGTTTCAAAAGTTAAAATCTACTTACGTGGATGCCTTACCGACGCTAATCAATCCAAACACAGGTTTAATTCATACATCATACAATCAAGCTGTTGCAGCAACAGGACGCTTAAGTTCGACTAACCCAAATTTACAGAATATTCCAATTCGTACCGAAAAAGGACGAGAAGTCCGCAAAGCATTTATCCCAAGATCAGAGGATCATGTATTGCTTTCTGCCGATTATTCGCAGATCGAGTTGCGTATCATGGCGGAATTGAGCCAAGATGAAAACATGTTGGAAGCTTTCACATTGGGACACGATATTCACAAAGCTACTGCCGCACGTGTATATGGTGTTGACATCAATGAAGTTACTTCGGATCAACGTCGCAATGCAAAAGCTGTAAACTTTGGTATTATTTACGGGCAATCAGCTTTTGGGCTTTCTCAAAGTTTGGGTATTCCGCGTCGCGAAGCAGCGGAAATTATCGACCAATATTTTAATCAATATCACGGTATCAAGCAATACATGTCCAAAGCAGTAGAATCTGCGAAAGAAAAAGGTTATGTAGAAACAATATTAAAACGTCGTCGTTATTTGAGAGATATTAACTCCGCAAATATGACGGTCAGAGGATTCGCGGAGCGAAATGCCATTAATGCCCCTATTCAAGGATCAGCTGCCGATATGATCAAAGTTGCAATGATTAATATTCAAAACGATATTAAAGAGCAAGGACTACAAGGTAAGATGATCATGCAAGTGCATGATGAGTTGGTGTTCGATGTGCCTAAAAATGAAGTTGAATCATTTAAAAATATTATCTTAGAAAGAATGAAAACCGCAATACCAATGCGCGTTCCAATAGAAGTTGAAGTTGGCGAAGGTAGCAATTGGTTAGAAGCACATTAAGATCTATAAGCTATGAAAATCAAAAAACTTTATATAGTATTAGCGTATCTTTTTTTCGGCAGTATCATTTTTGCACAAGAAATTCGATACAAAGAAAAGGCTAACGAAAATTATACAAGGTTTTTTTATGACGATAATTATTACTTAGTCGATAAGGATTGTGAATTCAAGAGTATAATGCGTGTCGCGCAGTACGACACGGTTAACTGGAAGTTTAATGGAGAATTCAAAGATTTTAATTTGCAAGGAAAGTTGCTTTTACATGGTTTTTATGAAGACGGTGTTAGGAATGGAAAATTTACGGCTTATCATCCCAATGGGCAGATAAGATGGGAATCAGAGTATGTAGATAACAAAGAAAAAGGGCTTTGGAAATACTATTATCCCGATGGTAAGCCCATGCTTACTTTGTCATTTGAGAACGATGATTTTCAATTTGTAGACTTTTGGGATACATATGGTGTTCGAAAGATTGCTAACGGTGAAGGAGAATACGAAATGACTTTTCCGATAAAAGGATTTACGGATCATGGCTTTACTTCGTATTTAAAAAAAGGCAAGATTTTAAAAGGCAAGCCCGATGGCGTATGGCTAACTTCCTTTATAATTGATGCTAGAAAAAAGAAGTTTATACCAATTTATAGTCAATTATTTATTGAAGGTAAACAAAATAGCTACGAGATAGCACCAGAATTTTTAGAACAATATATTGCTTATGAAGATTTCTATATTGTACCTAGCGATTTTTTCAGTAGGGCAGAATCTTTCATAGTTTATGATTGCAATTTTGATTCATACAGTGGTTTTATCACACATAATATTAAGAAATTTAATCATTTTCTGACGGACGATAAATTCGAATATGCTGGTCAGTTTGAAGTCAAAGTAATATATGACGTTAGTAATAAGGGTTTAGTAAATTCGATGGAGATTCTAGAAACGCCTGAGGAATTAGTTAAGTCTGACGTAAATAAGATTATGTCGCTTTTTGAAACTGTCGAATATTTTATTCCATCAATCAAAGATGGACAACAAATCCGAGACAATATCACTTTAACAGGAAGTTTTATTTTCACTGATAAAGCAGCAACAATACAACACCTAAAGGTTGAAAGAGAAATCGGAGAATAGTATTTTACATTTTATTGGGCGTAGTTCCTTATATTTGCACAAAACTGACATTAATGAAATTTCACAAAGAAGGATATACAAGTTTAGCTTTAGTTGTTTTATTTATTTTTATAATTAATGCGACAGCTGATTATTTCGATGCTAATCAGTATGTTAAATGGTTTTTATACCTTATATCAGCATTTCTATTCATTACAATTGTTCAATTCTTTCGTAGCCCAAAAAAAGTAATTACGCTAGACGAAAATGCAATACTTTGCCCTGCAGATGGTAAAGTAGTCGTGATTGAAGAGACAGAGGAAACAGAGTATTTTAATGATAGAAGATTACAAGTTTCTATTTTTATGTCTCCTGTAAATGTTCACGTAAATAGAAATCCTATTTCGGGTATAGTATCTTATTTCAAATATCACCCTGGTAAGTTTTTAGTTGCATGGCATCCAAAATCATCTACAGAAAACGAAAGAACTACTGTTGTAGTGAAAAAAGACAATGGTGTGGAAGTTCTTTTTCGTCAGATTGCTGGAGCATTAGCACGTAGAATCGTATGGTACGTGAAAGAAGAAGATAATGTACAACAAGGCGAAGAATTCGGATTTATTAAATTTGGTTCTCGTGTAGATGTATTTTTGCCTATTGGCACCAAAGTAACGGTAAATATTGGTGAGAAGGTAATAGGCGGCAAAACAGTTATTGCGCGTTTTTAATATTATCTTAACATTAAATAAGTAATTTAGCCTCATCATATGAGGCTTTTTTTATGAACTTTAGGTTGCTAGTTTTTTATATATCAGCTGGTTTTTCACTTTCACTTGCAAGTGTGAGTTTTTTCTATGCGCAGGATTGGCAACATTCATTGCTGATAATGGTTGTCTCTTTTGTGATTAGTTTTATTATTCTCACTAATATATTGCACTACCATATCCACACACGTATCAGCAATATTTATAAACTTATTCGCAGTCTCAAATTAGGCAAAGACATGAAAGTCGTCTTAGCAGAGCACGCAAGTGAAGATCCTATTCTTAGTACAGAAAAAGAAGTCCGCGATTGGGCGATTCAAAAGTCTTCTGAAATAGACCAATTAAAAGCACAAGAAAAATTTCGAAGAGAATTTCTCTCAAATATTTCACACGAATTCAAAACGCCGCTTTTTGCGATTCAAGGTTATATCGAAACCTTAAAAGATGGTATGATCGAGGAGGATGTAGAAATGGCAAACAATTTTTTGAATAAAGCATCCCGAAATATAGATCGTCTTACATATCTTTTGAATGATCTTGACGAAATATCAAAACTTGAATCAGGACAAATTTCTATTAATCTTGAAAAATTCGACATTGTAGAACTTATTTTAGAAACCGTTGACCATTTAATCGATAAAGCACAAAAGCAGAACATTGAAATTGTTATCGATTTAAAAAATAACAGTCCGATTTTTGTGAAAGCTGACAGACAGCGTATTCAACAAGTTTTGATCAATTTGATTGACAATTCTATTAAATACGGAAGAGATGGTGGCAAAACTAAAGTAAACATTTACCCACTTCTTGATCAGATTTTAGTGGAAGTGACCGATAATGGATTTGGTATTGAAGAAAAAAATATACCTCGAGTTTTCGAGCGGTTTTTCCGTACCGACAAAAGTCGATCTCGTGACATTGGCGGCTCAGGATTAGGTTTATCTATAGTAAAACACATTATCGAGGCACATGAGCAGACCGTACATGCGCGTAGCACAGAGGGCATAGGCACAACATTTGGTTTCACATTAGCGAAATCAAAAGCCCACCACTAAAAATTTCTGAAAAGACTTAACATTAAATTAACATTAAGATTATACATTTGGTGAAAATATAAGTATATGTCACTAAATAGTATTTTTCAGTACTTTGTCCCTAAGGATAAAAAGTTCTTTCCATTATTTGAACAAGCTGGTGCCAATTTAATAGAGATGGCTAAGCTTTTAAAAGAATGTGTCAACACACCAAATATTGAAGACAGAAAATCTATATCTAAGAAACTTGAAGATTTAGAGCATGTTGGAGATAATATCACCCACCAGATCCACCTTGAATTAGGACGTAATTTCATCACACCATTTGATAGAGAAGATATCCACGCATTAGCAAGTTCTTTGGACGATGTGGCAGACTTTATTCATGGTGCTTCGAATCGTATTCAATTATACAAAGTAGAAAAAACTACGCAGCCTATGATTGAATTAACAGAATTGATCTTAGAAGCTACAGAACATGTTGCTAAAGCATTATTCGAATTAAAGGATTTAAAAAATATCCGCAACATTACGGATTCTTGCGTACGAATTAACAGTGTTGAAAACAAAGCAGATTACATCTTTGACAGAGCGGTAGCAGATCTTTTCGAATTCGAAACAGATGCAATCTCTTTAATCAAACATAAAGAAGTATTGTCAGCAATGGAAGATGCTACGGACAAATGTGAAGATGTAGCGAATGTATTAGAAAGTATTCTGGTTAAGAATGCCTAATCATTTATATTAATCTACTTTAATTCATTCAACATGATTACAACATTATTAGTGGTAGTTATTGTCTTGGCCATTGCATTTGATTATATCAATGGATTCCACGATGCAGCTAATTCAATCGCCACAATAGTTTCGACCAAAGTATTAACACCATTTATGGCTGTACTTTGGGCTGCGATTTTCAATTTTGCAGCATACTTTTATTTCACAGATCACAAAGTTGCCAATACAATCGCGAAAACGGTATTAGAAGAATATATTACCTTAGAAGTTATCTTCGCAGGATTAGTAGCAGCTATCTCTTGGAATTTGTTTACATGGTACTACGGTATTCCTTCAAGTTCTTCGCATACATTAATTGGTGGTTTTGCGGGTTCGGGTATGGCTTATGCTTTATTTTTAGGAGCAAATCCAATCGATGCTATTAATATTAGTGCAACTTTAAAAATCATTTCTTTTATAGTACTCGCGCCAGTCATTGGTATGACCATATCCATAATTATTACACTTATAATTATCAATATATGCCGCAATGCAAAACCTCGTGTGGCCGAAAAATGGTTTAAAATTCTTCAATTAATTTCTTCTGCAGGATTAAGCTTTGCACATGGTGGTAACGATGCGCAAAAAGTAATGGGTATTATTTTCGTAGCGATGATTGCTGGAGGTGCAGCAACAGCTGGAGAGCAAATGCCCGAATGGATTCCAATCTCTTGTTACGCGGCTATTGCATTGGGAACAATGAGTGGCGGTTGGAAAATTGTGAAAACAATGGGTACTAAAATCACTAAAGTTACTCCATTAGAAGGTGTAAGTGCTGAAAGTGCAGGTGCGGTTACATTAGGTATAACCGAACACTTCGGTATACCAGCATCAACAACACATACGATCACTGGTGCAATCATCGGTGTAGGTGTAGTGAAAAGAGTGTCTGCTGTAAGGTGGGGGGTGACGATAAGTTTACTCTGGGCATGGGTATTAACAATCCCAGTCAGTGCAGTACTTGGTGGTATTACTTTAGCTATTATACATTATATATTATAATATAAAAAAGAATAGTGATGTGGACAAAATACTACGTCACTATTTTTTTATTGACTATCGTGTAACTTTTTAATGATATGAGTTGCTAGATTATAGCCAATTATTTAGTTTTACAGCAAATTTTGACTACATTAGTCGCATTATTTAATGCATAATAAAGCTTATTTTTTGGCATCATTATTGTTAAGTAATGTTAAATTAGAAAACAATTAAAAATTTTTATAACCTTAAACAAAAAAGAGTATGAACTATTCTACAATTAAAAAAACAGCTGTTGCCGCTTCTTTAGTAGCCGCTTTAG
>Ga0233369_1000144_pt1 | contig 36750 bp, 30 predicted proteins | sample ElkDunMinimDraft_26_FD_191537 | JGI IMG/M metagenome (GOLD analysis project Ga0233369, IMG submission 191537) | Fecal eukaryotic communites from dung pellets of Tule Elk in California, USA - Elk Dung D16 | ecosystem: Host-associated > Mammals > Digestive system > Large intestine > Fecal | place... | reverse complement strand
CGTCTTCGTTGGTCGAGTAGCGGCGAGGGGCGTATCGAGGCCGGACCGTGCTGGTTGGGTAGCGCTTGTCTTTGTTGGTCGAGTAGGTCCGAGCCGCTAGGCGAGGGGCGTATCGAGACCCGGATCCCCCCGTCGCGCTGCCCAGTCCTTCCTGGAGAGCGTGGGAAGCGCGGCATAGTCGCCACGAATCAGGGCCTGTCGCTTACCTCGAGACCACCGTTGCACTCGCTTCTCCCACGCGAACGCGTCGTCGACAGACGCGAACTCTGCGGCGTACACCAGCTCGACCGGACGGCGCTGTCTCGTGTACGCGGCTCCGGTCCCGTTGTTGTGCTGCTCAAGTCGGCGTTCGATGTCTCGCGTGCTGCTGACGTAGAAACTGCCATCCGAGCACTCGAGGATGTACATCCATGCCATGCACGGCAGTGTGGCGCGGTTGGGTGCCGGTGTGCGTTGAGTATCCACAGGGTCTCGATACGTCCTCGCCAAGTACACCTAGCGGCTCGTGCTCCTCGACCAGCGGGGGAGCGCGCGGCTCGGTCTCCTCGACCAGCGGGGGAGCGCGCGGCTCGGTCTACTCGACCAGCGGGGGCGCGGGGGAGTGGAGCGGCTCGGGAGAAGGAGTGGCGTGCCGGGCTCGGTAGGATCGGGGAGTGACCGAGATTCCTGACCACGACCTGGTCCTCGTCGTCGACTTCGGTGCCCAGTACGCGCAGCTCATCGCTCGCCGCGTGCGTGAGGCCAAGGTCTACTCCGAGATCGTCCCGCACACGATGCCGGTCGAGGAGATGCTCGCCAAGAACCCGAAGGCCGTCATCCTCTCCGGCGGACCGTCCTCGGTGTACGAGGAGGGCGCGCCGCGGCTTGACCCGGCGCTCTTCGCGCAGGGCACCCCCGTCTTCGGCATCTGCTACGGCTTCCAGGCGATGGCGCAGACCCTCGGCGGCACCGTCGCCAGCACGGGACAGCGCGAGTACGGCCGTACGGACGTCACCGTCGGTGATCCCGGCGTCCTGCTGGCAGGCCTGCCGGACAGCCTGCGGGCCTGGATGTCGCACGGCGACGAGGTTACCCTCGCTCCAGAAGGGTTCTCCGTGACGGCGTCCTCGCCGCGCGCGACCGTCGCGGCGTTCGAAGACGTCGACCGCGGGCTGGCCGGTGTCCAGTGGCATCCCGAGGTCCTGCACACCGAGCACGGGCAGAAGGTCCTCGAACGGTTCCTCGTGGAGATCGCGGGATGCCGTCAGACGTGGACGATGGTCAACATCGTCGACGAGCAGGTCGACCACATTCGCGAGACCGTCGGCGACGCGCGGGTCATCTGCGCGCTGTCGGGCGGCGTCGACTCGTCGGTTGCCGCAGCGCTGGTGCAGCGCGCGATCGGGGAGCAGCTCACGTGCGTCTTCGTCGACCACGGCCTGCTCCGCAAGGGCGAGCGCGACCAGGTGGTGCGCGACTACGTCGCCGCGACCGACGTCAACCTCAAGGTCGTCGATGCGCGGGAGCAGTTCCTCGGGCACCTCAAGGGCGTCACCGACCCTGAGGAGAAGCGCAAGATCATCGGTCGCGAGTTCATCCGTACCTTCGAGGCCGCCGAGCGCGAGATCCTCGAGACCCCCGGCACGCCGGTCAAGTTCCTCGTCCAAGGCACCCTCTACCCCGACGTCGTCGAGTCCGGCGGCGGTGAGGGCGCGGCCAACATCAAGAGCCACCACAACGTCGGTGGCCTCCCGGAGGACCTCGAGTTCAGCCTGATCGAGCCGCTGCGGACCCTGTTCAAGGACGAGGTCCGCCAGGTGGGCGAGCAGCTCGGCCTCCCGGCGGCGATGGTCTGGCGCCACCCGTTCCCCGGCCCGGGTCTGGCGATCCGCATCGTGGGTGCGGTCGACGAGGAGCGGCTCGAGATCGTCCGCGATGCCGACGCGATCGCCCGCGAGGAGCTGACCGCCGCCGGCCTCGACCGCGACGTCTGGCAGTTCCCGGTGGTCCTGCTCGCCGACGTCCGTTCGGTGGGCGTCCAGGGTGACGGCCGCACGTACGGCCACCCGGTCGTGCTGCGTCCGGTCAGCAGCGAGGACGCGATGACGGCCGACTGGAGCCGGCTGCCGTACGAGCTGCTCGAGCGCATCTCGACCCGGATCACCAACGAGGTCAACGAGGTCAACCGCGTCGTCCTCGACATCACCAGCAAGCCACCGGGCACGATCGAGTGGGAGTGAGCCGTGGCGATCGTCCCCGACACGAAGGACTGGACCTGGGCCACGCGTGAGGCGTGCCCCGAGTGCGGCTTCGACCCCGCGGGCGTCGTCCCGGCCGAGGTCGGCGCGCGCGTCCGGGTGAACGCCGCGCTGTGGCCGGGGGTTCTCGCCCGAGACGACGTCGCCGAGCGCCCCGACGACAGCACCTGGTCGCCGCTGGAGTACGCCTGCCACGTCCGCGACGTGTTGGCGCTCTACCGGTTCCGCCTCGGGCTCATGCTGGACGAGGACGACCCGGTCTACCCCGACTGGGACCAGGACGCCACGGCCGTCGAGTCCCGCTATGCCGCGCAGGATCCCGCGACCGTCGCCGACGACCTGGCACGCGAAGCGGCGTCGACGGCGGACGCGTTCGACGCCGTGGACGCCACCCAGTGGTCGCGCACCGGCCGCCGTTCCGATGGGGCGTCGTCGTTCACGGTGACCACCTTCGCCACGTATTTTCTGCACGATCTGGACCACCACGCGCACGACGTCTCCGCCTGAGGGCTTGCGCCGGACCCCACAGGGTCAGCGGCCGAGCGCGTCCAGCCGCTCCTTGAGGAACCGGCGCTGGTCGTCGTCGCCGGCGACCGCGACAGCGCGCCGGTACGCGGCGGCAGCCTCGTCCGTACGGCCGAGAGATACGGATACTCGCGCAGGCTCGGGTCGTCGGCAACCGCGTCGACCTCGGCGAGTGCGGCGGACGCACCATGGACGTACGACACGGCGACTGCACGGTTGAGCCGTACGACGGACGTCGGCCAGACCTTGACCAGCCGGTCGTACAACCGCAGCAGCGCGGGCCAGTCCGTCGTCTCGACACTCGCCGCCTCGGTGTGGACGCCGGCGATCGCGGCCTGCAGTGCGTACCGGCCGGCGCGGCCGTCGCGGGCGAGCGCACTCTCGATGGCCCGGCTCGTCGCCTCTCGGCCGCCTGCCATCAGCCGCGGGTCCCACGATCCTTGGTCCTGACCATCGAGCAGGACTGCCTCTGCCGCACGTCGCGCCACGGTCCGCGCCTGGGTGAACAGCACGAGCCCGAGGAGGCCAAGCACCTCCGGCTCCTCGGGGAAGATCTCCGCGAGGCTGGTCGAGAGACCCCGAGCCGACTGCTCCAGGGCGTCGGTCTCCGGGCTGCGCGGACGCTCGTGCGCCGCGGTCGCCACGAGATGCACGACCGCGAGCACGGCGTCGAGCCGTCCCGGGAGGTCCTCGGCGGAGGGGACGGCGTACCGGACGCCGGCCGACGCGATCTTCCGCCTGGCACGGGTGAGCCGCGCCGCTGCCGTCGCGGGCTTGAGCAGCAGGAGCCCTGCCGCTGTGGGCGTCGGGAGTCCGCACACCACGCGGAGCGTGAGAAGCACGCGGTCGGCCTCCAGGAGCGCGGGATGGCAGCAGGTGAACACGAGGCGGAGCAGGTCGTCGTTCCAGCGGGAGGCGGGCGCGTCGGCGTACCGTGCCTCCTAGCGGAGGACGAGCTCGGGTGCGCGGGCACGCAGCGTGCCCGCGCGCCGGTGCAGGTCGAGCGCATGGTTGCGGGCGGTCCGGACGAGCCAGCCGACCGGGTTCGACGGCACCGTCGCGGGTCGCCAGGTCTCGAGGGCGCGCTCGAACGCACGCTGGGCGCAGTCCTCGGCGGTGTCCAGGTCACCGGCCGTACCGACGGTCGCCGCGACCACACGGCCCCAGTGCTCGCGGTGCACCGCCGCGACGAGGTCACCGACCGTCGCCGCGGCGTCGCTGCCCTCCGCCGGTGTCACGTGCCGACATCGAGGATGGGTCGTACCTCGACCACCTGGCTCGGGGCCTGCTTGGCCAGCGCGAGCGCGGCATCGAGCCCGTCGCACTCGATGACGTAGTAGCCGCCGAAGGCCTCCTTGGTCTCGACGAACGGCCCGTCGGTGACGACCGGCTCCGGGCCCGTACGCACGGTGGTCGCCGTCGTCGTCGGCTGGAGTGCCTCCCCGCCGTGGTCGATGGCGCCCGCCGCTTTGATGGCACGGCTGAACCGGTCGTGCGCGGCCATCATCGCGTCCCACTCCGCCTGGGTCGCGTCCACCCAGGTGGACTCGTCGTCGAAGAGGATGAAGAGATAGCGCTCGGTCATCGGATCTCCCTCGCTCGGGTCCCGCTCTTCGGGGCCTTCACTCAGATGACGAACGGGAACAGCCGATATCGAAGTCCACCCTAGGCGCGGCCGAGCCGCCGCTGCCACTGCGCGCTGACGCTCGCCGGCCGGTAGCCGAGCGCGACGTTGATCGCCAGCATGTGGGCGTTCTCCTCGGCGTTCCACGTGTGGATGCGCCGGGCCTGTGGGCGTACGGACGCCAGCGTCTCCAAAGCTCGGGACTTGACCAGCATCCCGAGGCGGTTCCCGCGGTGCTCCGGCAGCACGAGAGTGTCCTCCTGGATCATCGACTCGGGACGTGAGTCGGTGAACTCGACGACGGTGTAGGCGGCGAGCTTGCCCGTCGGGACGTGCTCGGCCGCGACGATGACCGCCACGTCCCCGGTCGCCTGCCGTCGTGCCGTCGCCTCGCGGAGCCGGGCGACGTCCCACGGGTCCTCCACCTGCACCATCCCTCCGGACGGTGTGGCCGTGGACATTCGTGTCAGGAGCCGGGCGTACTCCGCGTGCCACGGCTCGGGGATCTCGTCGAGCCACGTGTGGAGGCGGTAGGCGTCGCCGGCTGCGGCGGCCGCCGTACGGGACAGCGCGGCCAGGTGATCGCGGTCGACCGGCAGCGTGAGCGTGGACTGCCGCTCGACCTGCTCCAGCGTGAACCCGTGCCGGACGGCGAAGCGGGTCGCGGGATCGTCGGCGGGGACGCTGCCCACGCCGGTCGTCGCGGCGATCGTTTCGGCATCGGCATCGGCGACCCCACCGTACGCCGTCTCGGCGGTGACCACGGCGCGTCCGGCCTCCCGGACCCGCTCCGCGAGGAACGCGGCGAGCGCCGTCCCGATCCCGCGCCTGCGCCAGGCGGGGTCGACCCCGAGGTCGAGGTGCGCCACGTCGGTCTCGCCGACCTGGGGCAACCGGATCGAGGCGTGGCCGACCACGGACTCCGGCGTACGGCGGTCGTCACAGACGGCGACGAAGCGGTGCTGCGGACGGTACGTGCGATCGGCGAGGATCGACGCCATCTGCGCGAAGTTCGGCGTGAGGTCGTGGTGACCGTGGAGCGCGTCGTCGCTCGCCACCCGTACGCGCTCGACCCCCAGCAGCGCCCACGCCTCGGGAGACGTAGCCGAGGAAGGCAGAGGGACGGGAAGGATCGCGGCGATCGGCACCCGGCGAGTCTCTCCCCGAGCCCCGGGGCGGTCAATCGCTTTACCGTTTGCCACGTTCCCGTGGCAAACGGGCCTCACCCTCGGCAAATTTGCCGAGGGTGAGCGGTGCTTGCCACGGGAACGTGGCAAACGGGGGGACCGGGGGAGGGCTACGCGTCGTCGTCGCGCTGGTAGACGTCGGGGACACCGTCGCGGTCGTCGTCGCGCGACTCTTCCTCGCTGATACGCCGGTAGCGCCGGTTGCGCAGGCGCAGGACGACCGTGGCGAGCAACGCGGAGAGGACGGAGCCTTCGAGCACGCCGATCTTCACGTACTCGTCGTACGTCGAGGCGAGACCGTACGCGAGGTCCCCGATCAGCAACGACACGGTGAATCCGATACCGCCGAGCAGGCCGACACCGACGACGTCGATCCATCCGAGCGTCGGGTCGAGGCGCGCATGGGTGAACCTGGCCAGGAGCCACGTCGCCCCGACGATGCCGAGCGTCTTGCCGAGGACCAGGCCGAGCACGATCCCGTACGTGATGGTGCTGCGGTTCGCCTCGACGAGCCCGCTGATCCCGCCGACGTCGACCCCGGCGGCGAAGAACGCGAAGATCGGCACCGCGATGCCTGCCGAGACCGGGCGCCACAGGTGCTCGAAGTGCTCGGCGAGACCGGGTCCTGCCTCAGGGCCGCCGGCAGCCTTGCTGCGCAGCACCGGCACGGTGAAGCCGAGGACCACGCCTGCCACCGTGGCGTGCACCCCGGAGGCGTGGACGAACCCCCAGGCGAGCAGCGCGAGGGGGATGAGGAGCCACCCCGAGCGCACCCGTCGCTGGACCAGCACCGCGAAGATCCCGATCGGCACGAGCGCCGCAGCGAGCCACCCGACGGCGAGGTGGTCGGTGTAGAAGAACGCGATGATGACGATCGCGAGCAGGTCGTCGACGATGGCGAGCGTCAGCAGGAAGGTCCGCAACGCGGTCGGTAGGAACGAACCGAGGACCGCGAGCACGGCGAGGGCGAACGCGATGTCCGTGGCCGTGGGGATCGCCCATCCGCGCAGCGCGCTGCCGCCCGTACCGAGGTTGACGGCGACGAAGATGAGTGCCGGCACCACCATGCCGCCGACGGCGGCGAAGATCGGGATCGCCGCACGACGGGGATCACGCAGGTCACCGGCGACGAGCTCGCGCTTGAGCTCGAGCCCGGCGATGAAGAAGAAGATCGCGAGCAGTCCGTCGGCCGCCCACGCGCCGAGGGTCAGGTCGAGGTGGAGCGACTCGGGTCCGATCCGGGCGTCGCGCAGCGTCGTGTACGCGTCTCCGAGGCCGCTGTTGGCCAGCACGATCGCGAGCGCGGCGGCCCCGATCAGGAGGAAGCCGCCGACGGTCTCCTGCCGCAGGAGTGCCGCGATGCGGGAGGTCTCAGGCCACGAGCCTCTGCCGAGGACGGTGTTGTTGTGGGACACGGTGCTCCTTCTGGGGTCGTCGGGACGACGCCGACCAGACTTCCCGGCACACCAGCGCCCAGTCTAACGGCGCGTCGGCGGCACGCAGCCTCACGGGAGGCTCGGCCGAGAGTCCCGTCACAGGGGCCGATATTCGTTCGCTCCTGCTTGCTCGCGCTGCCTAGGCTTGGCGGTTGTGAAGAACCTCCCGCTCGCCGACCCTGGCACCCCAGACATTCGCTCGGCGACGCGGTACATGACGTGGATTCTTCGGGTTCAGGGCTGGACCCTCGTCGCCTCGATCACCTTCGGGATCGCCTGGATGGTGGCGCAGGCGTCAGTGCCCGCCGTCATCGGCGCGGCGATCGACGCCGTCGTCGACGTCGGCGCCGGCCGCGCTCTCGTCCTCTGGTCGGCCCTGCTCCTGGTGATCGGTGCCGTGCAGGCGTTCTCGGGCATCATGCGGCACCGGTACGCCGTCCAGATGTGGCTCGACACCGCGTACCGCACCGTACAGCTGGTCAGCACCCACGCCGGCCGCCTCGGCTCGGAGCTCAACCGCCGGGTCGCCCACGGCGAGGTCGTGAGCGTCGGTGCCACCGACATCGCCAACCTCGGCAACTTCGTCGACGTGATGGGCCGGTTCATCGGGTCGATCGTCGCGTACCTGGTGGTCGCGGCGGTCCTCCTGCGCACCTCGCCGACCCTGGGTCTCCTCGTGCTGATCGGCGTCCCCGTGCTCATGCTGGCCACCGGTCCGCTGCTGCGTCACCTCAACCGGCGCAACCAGCAGGCGCGGGCGCTGCAGGGCGAGCTCAACACCCTGGCCAGCGACATCGTCGCCGGGCTGCGCGTGCTGCGCGGAATCGGTGGCGAGGCGATGTTCGACCGCCGCTACCGTGCCGCCTCGCAGGACGTACGCCGCGCCGGTGTCCGGGTGGCCCGCGTGCAGTCCGTGCTCGACGCCTTCCAGGTCCTGCTGCCGGGCGCGTTCGTCGTGCTGGTGGTCTGGCTCGGCGCGCGGTTCGCCGCGACCGGTCAGATCAGTGCCGGTGACCTGGTGGCGTTCTACGGGTACGCGACGTTCCTGATGCTCCCGCTGCGAACCTTCACCGAGGCGGCCAACAAGCTGATCCGTGGCCACGTGTCCGCCCGTCACGTCGTTCGCATCCTCCGGATCGAGCCGAGCGTCAGCGACCCTGCCGAGCCGGTGAGCCCGCCCGACGGCGACCTGGTCGACGACCGCTCGGGATTCGTCGGCCGCAAGGGCGTCCTCACCGCGATCGTGAGCGACGACCCCCGTGACGCCGTGACGCTCGCCGACCGCCTCGGCGGATACGTCGAGCCCGGCGGCGACGTCGACGCGGTCTCGTACGGCGGGGTGCCGCTCGGCGCTCTCTCGCGCGGCGAGCTGCGCCGCCGGATCGTCGTCAACGACACCGGCGCCGCACTCTTCAGCGGTCCCCTCCGCAGTGCCCTGGACGCCAGGGCCACAGCGACCGGCGAGGAGGTCGACCGGGCGATCACCACCGCGTCCGCCGACGACATCCTCGACGGTCTCACCGAAGGGCTCGACGCCGAGCTCGCCGAGCGCGGGCGCTCTCTGTCGGGCGGGCAGCGGCAGCGGGTCGTGCTCGCGCGCGCCCTGCTCACCGACGCCGACGTGCTCGTCCTCGTAGAACCGACCTCCGCCGTCGACTCGCACACCGAGGCACGCGTCGCCTCGCGTCTGCGCCGCCACCGCGCAGGCCGTACGACCGTCGTCGTGTCGAGCAGCCCGCTCGTCCTCGACGTCGCCGACGAGGTCGCGTTCCTGTCCGGCGGACGGGTCGTCGCGACCGGAACCCATCACCAGCTCATGACGACCCACCGGGCGTACCGCCAGGTCGTGACCCGAGAGGAGGCCGAGGACGTTGCGTGACGCCCTGCCCATCGCCAGCACGCGCCTGTTGCGTTCGTACCTCCGCCGGGTCGGGCGGGACCACCGCCGCGACCTCGTCGGGATCGTGCTGCTCCACGGTGTCGCCGCCGCTGCGGGCCTCGTGGTGCCCTGGCTCGTCGGTGACCTCGTCGAGGCGGCGACCGACGGGGCCGGCGGGTACGGCACGATCGACCGTCTCGCGCTGTTCATCGCCGTGTGCCTGGCCGTCCAGACGGTCCTCACCCGGTACGCGCGCCTGCGGTCCGCGGTCTTCGGGGAGACGGTGCTCGCGCGGCTGCGCGAGGACTTCGTCGACGAGGCGCTGACCCTGCCGATCGGGGTGGTGGAGAGTGCGGGGACCGGTGACCTCCTGACCCGTACCTCGCGCGACGTGGACACGTTGGGCTGGTCCGTGCGCTTCGCCGTGCCCGAGACCGTGGTCGCGCTGGTCACTGCGGTGTGCACCGTCGTCGCCGCGCTGCTCGTGGGCGGCTGGGTCGCCGTCCCGCTCGTGCTCGGCGTCCCGGTGCTCTGGGTGGCGGCCCGGTGGTACCTCAAGCGGGCACCTGACGGCTACATCCGCGAGCACGCGTCGTACTCGCGGATCAACGCGACCCTGGCCGAGACGGTCGAGGGAGCCCGTACGGTCGAGGCGCTCGGGCTGGGCGACCAGCGCCGTGCGCGCATCGACGAGGACATCGCCGAGTCGTACGCGGCGGAGTCGTACACCCGCAACCTGCGGACGGTGTTCTTCCCTGCCGTCGAGATGGGGTACGTCGTCCCCGTCGCCACCACTCTGCTCCTCGGCGGCGTACTGATGGACCGGGGGACGATCTCGCTGGCGGAGCTGACGGCGGCCGTGCTGTACGTCCGGTTCCTCATCGACCCGGTCGACCGGATCCTCAACTGGATGGACACCCTCCAGGTCGGCGCTGCGTCGCTCGCCCGGCTGCTCGGCGTCGCCGAGGTCCCCGACGACCGGACCCCGACCGGCCGGACCCCCGAGGGTGAGGACATCGAGCTCGACGACGTCCGGTTCTCCTACGTGGCGGGCCGAGAGGTGCTCCACGGGGTGGACCTCGAGCTGGCCGCGGGGGAGCGCCTCGCGGTCGTCGGACCGTCGGGTGCGGGGAAGTCCACGATCGGGCGCCTCATCGCCGGCATCCAGGGCCCGACGACCGGCGCCGTCACGGTCGGCGGCGTCGGCGTCACCGAGCTGGAGCTCGACGACCTGCGCCGTAGGGTCGCGCTCCTCACCCAGGAGCACCACGTGTTCGTCGGGACGCTGCGCGACAACCTGCAGCTGGCGCTCGACGAGCCCGGCACGGCCGCCGACGACCGGCTGTGGGGCGCGCTCGACTCCGTGGACGCACGCGGGTGGGTCGAGCATCTTCCGCACGGCCTCGACACGGTCGTCGGGTCGGGCGGGCACCGCCTCACCGATGCGCAGGCGCAGCACCTCGCGCTCGCGCGCGTCGTCCTGTCCGACCCGCACACGCTGGTCCTCGACGAGGCGACCTCGCTGATCGATCCCCGGGCCGCCCGTTCGCTCGAGCGTTCGCTCAGCGCGGTGCTCGAGGGCAGGACCGTCGTCGCGATCGCCCACCGCCTCTACACCGCGCACGACGCCGACCGTGTCGCGGTCGTCGAGGACGGGGAGATCAGCGAGCTGGGCAGCCACGACGAGCTGGTCGCCCGCGGAGGCTCGTACGCCGCGCTGTGGAAGTCGTGGCAGAGCTGAGCGAAGTGTCGGTGCTCTACGGCACCATGCGTCCATGGATGCCGTAGAGACCGTCAGAGCGCTCGAGACCCGCATGGAAGCGCGCGACTGGGAGGGTGTCGCCGCGCTCGTGCACCCCGCCGCGGTGATCGAGTGGCCACGGACGGGGGAGACGTTCACCGGGGCGGCGTACGTCGCGATGAACCGCGCCTACCCCGAGGGCTGGTCGATCACCGTCCGCGACGTGGTGGGGTCCGGTGAGCGTGCGGCCTCGGACCTGGAGGTGACGCAGGAGGGCGTCGACGGCGTGTACGTCGCCGCCGGGTTCTGGACCGTCCGCGACGGACAGGTGGTCGCTGGACGCGAGTACTGGTCGGGACCCGGTCTCGACGACGCTCCGGCGTGGCGCGCGCCGTACACCTCGCAGGCCAACCAGCCCTAGGCTTGCTCGCACGTCGTCGACGTGACCCAGGGAGGAGTGCGAGCCGATGGACGCGGTCGACCGGGAGATCATCGGGCACCTGATGCGCGACGGACGTGCGACGTTCGCCGAGATCGGGTCCGGGGTCGGACTGTCGGCTCCGGCGGTCAAGCGCCGGGTCGATCGCATGCGGGCGAGCGGTCACATCACGGGATTCACCGCACTGATCGACCCCGCGGCGCTGGGGTGGACGACCGAGGCGTACGTGGAGATCTACTACGACGGCAACGTGTCGGCGACCGAGCTCAAGCGCAGCCTGGAGCCGATCCCGCAGGTCGTCGGTGCGTGGACCGTGGCCGGCAACCCCGATGCGATCGTGCACGTGATGGCCACGAACATGGCGGAGATCGAGCAGGTCGTCGAGCGGATGCGCGAGCACGCCCGGGTCGAGCGCACGCGGAGCGCCATCGTGATGTCACGGCTCTTCGAGCGCCCGCGTTCGCGCTGACCGTGAAAAGCCTGAGATCCCACCCCGGTCTGGAGTGGGATCTCAAGCGGTGAGAGATGCTCGCACCTCGAGCGTGTCAGGCGTCCTTGGGCATCAGCAGCCAGGCGACGAGGTACACGACGATCATCGAACCCAGCCCGAGCACGGTCAGGACGACGAACGCGAGACGGACGACGGTCGGGTCGACGCCGAGATAGCGCGCGATGCCGCCGCACACTCCGGCGATCCACTGGTCGCTGCTGGTCCGTACGAGCTTCTTGGAGCGGGTCATCGCTTGTCGTCTCCTTCGTCGGAGGGCCGGGTGAGGTCCTCCAGGGTGAGGGTGGGTTCGTCGGTCGTGGTCGTGGTCGTGGTCAGGCTCTCGGTGAGGTCGTCGACCTCGGTCGTGGCGTTGTCGGCGTCTGCGGTGTCAGCGTCTGCGGGCTCGGGGCGGACGGCGCCGGTCCCGACCCTCGCGTCGTGGTCCCGGCCGCTGCGGCTGGCGTGGCGCGCGGCGAGGAACGTGATCACGAGGCCGGCCACGCCGAGCAGGACGAGGAGCAGCGGCCCGGCGACGGCGAAGGAGACCGGCTCCCATCCTGCGTACCACATGCCCCACACCGCTCCGGCGACGAGGACGAACGCGAGGCTGACGACGGTCAGGGCGTCGAGCGGATGGCGCTTCACGAGCGGACCACCTCCACGGTTCCGATGCGGATGTCGATGTCGAGGCCCAGATCGGGCCGTTCTGTGTCGTCGTGCTTGTCCAGGTGGACCCCTAGGCCACCGCGTTCGGTGCCGAGTCCGAGGATCGCGCCCGCGCCGACGGTGGCGTCGATGTCGACGTCCAGGGTGGCTGGGACGATCACGCGGACCGCGCCCACGCCGTTCTCGATCGCGATCCGCCGACCGTCGAGCGCCTCCGGGTCCGCGACCCCCGTGAGGTCCACGACCACCTCGCCGAAACCGATCGCGTACGAGTCACGGACGGTCGCGGCACTCGACGGCGTGGCCTCGACACGGCCAGCGTCCCACCGTGGCACGACGACCGACACGGCGAGCACGGCAACCGCGAGCAGTGCGGGGAAGATCAACGGGCGCGCGTTCCCGAACACGGTCCCCACGAGCATGCCGAGGGCCAGGGTGCCGGTGGCGACGGCGACGTACACCGAGGCATGCAGGTCACCGTCGGTCCCGATGATGGTCGTGCCCGTCGTGATCAGCGTGAGGGAGAGCGTGAGGATGGTCAGCAGACCACCGTCGTGACGGGGATTCGGCCGCTTCGGGGGCTTCGCCGGCGGCGGCAGCGGCGGACGGACCGGCGGGGCCGGCGGTCGCGGGGGAGCAGGCGGCGGAGCGTACGGCGGCGGGTACGGCGCGGCGGAGGAGGGCGAGCCGCTCGGAGCCGACGGAGGGACGGCGAACGGCGCCGGTGCGACGTACGGCGACCCCGTGGGCTGCGGGGGAGGCCCGTACGCCGGCGTCCTGGGGGAGGCGCTGCGGTTCCGGCTGCGCTCCTGGTACTCCCGGAAGGCGACCCAGGCGATCACGACCACCGCGGCGATCCACAGCGGCCCGAGCGGCCAGCCCCATCCCCACGTCCACGTGAGGGCGACGAGCGCAGCGGCGCCGAGCCCGACCAGCCGGATCTGCGGCTCGTTCTCGCCGAGGCCGAGCCACCGCTTGAGGTAGCTGTCGCCGGTCTTCTGGTCGGGGAGCAGGATCCAGGCTGCGGCATAGGCGAGGACGCCGCCGAACCCGACGAGCGTCAGCACCGCGAACACGATGCGCGGGATCACCGGGTCGATGCCGAGGGAGCGGCCGATGCCTGCGCAGACGCCGGCGACGATGCGCCCGTCGTCTGAGCGACGGATATCGGTGAGTGCGTCGGACCCGGCGGCGGACCCGGCGGCAGAGCCACCGGCAGCGGGGTCATCGGCAGCAGGGCCGCCCGGAGCAGGGCCGCCGGGCGGAGCCGCCTCTGCTGCTCCACCGGGTGAGGTGCCTCCGCCGGCGGACACGCCTGGAGGTGGGGTGGTGTCGTCCATGCCTCCATCCTGGTCCGCGTCGTCCCTTCGCAGTATCGGTGACACCCCTGAGCGGTACCGGGCTGACGGGTCGGCGCGCCAGGGTTCGGCAGGGGTCGATCCGGCTGGTCCACGACGGTCCGAGCGTGTGACGATCGGTAGCGTGACGATGACTGCGACGCCGCCGGTGCGCCGGCTCTACCGCTCCCCGAGCTCCCGTGTGCTCGGCGGAGTCGCCCAGGGTCTCGCCGACCACCTCGGCGTTCCTGTGCTGTGGGTCCGGCTGGCCTTCGTCGTGACGACGGTCTTCCAGCTCGCCGGCGTGCTCGCGTACGCGGCGTTCTGGATCTTCGTCCCGCTCGGTACGGCCGAGACCTCTCCCGGCCTCGCCAGTGCCACGCGGCGCGGGCTGCGCAGCGAGGAGAAGGACACCGACGCGGCCCCCTCGAACCGCTACACGTTGCAGACTGCGGCTCTCGTCGTGCTGGGCATCGGTGTCGTGTGGTTCGTCGTCGGCAGCAACCGGGTCTCGAGCCTCCTCTTTCCCGCCGTCCTGGCGATCGCCGGCTTCGCCCTCATCTGGCGGCAGGCCGACGACACGTCGCTGCGGCGCTGGGTGTGGGAGACGTCCGGCTGGCAGGCGGTCCTGCGCACCGCGGCCGGCACCCTCCTCGTGCTCATCGCGTACGGCGTCTTCGTGGCCCAGCTCGGCGGCGGCCTGGGGTCGGCGGCGCAGCTGCTCGCCGCGCTCGTCGTCGCCCTCGCGGGCGCAGGGCTGCTCCTGGGTCCGTGGGTCGTGCGGCTCGTGACGGCGCTGGCGGAGGAGCGGCGCGAGCGGGTGCGCTCGCAGGAGCGTGCCGACGTCGCCGCGCACCTCCACGACTCGGTGCTCCAGACCCTCGCCCTGCTCCAGAAGAACGCGAGCGACCCCGCGCTCGTCGCCACGCTCGCCCGCCGTCAGGAGCGTGAGCTGCGCGACTGGCTGTACGCCGAGCCGTCCCACGACGGCACGACGCTGCGCAAGGGGCTCGTGGCGGACGCGGCCGAGATCGAGACGACGTACCGGGTCCCGATCGAGGTGGTCGGCGTCGGCGACACCGACCCCGACGCCGACGTCGATGCGCTGCGGGCCGCAGCCCGCGAGGCCATGACCAACGCCGCCAAGCACTCTGGTGCGGACCGTATCGACGTGTACGCGGAGGTGGGCGGCGCAGAGGTGGAGGTGTTCGTCCGGGACCGAGGTCGCGGGTTCGACCCCACCCAGGTGCCCGAGGACAGGCTCGGCATCCGACGCTCTCTCGTGGCACGGATGGAGCGGCACGGTGGCAGTGCCGTCGTACGCTCGGCACCGGGGGAGGGCACCGAGGTGCGGCTGGCGCTGCCCCTCGTACGGGACCGGTCGCCGAACGGCGGACGTGACGGTGCGCCGGAGGGCGCAGACGGAGGAGCAGACAGATGACGACCCCGACCGGCGGTACGAGTGCGGTGGGCGGCCACGACCTGACCGTCCTGCTCGTCGACGACCACGCCATGTTCAGGACCGGCGTGCGCGCCGAGCTGGGGAGCGCGGTACGCATCGTCGCCGAGGCCGGTGATGTGGACGAGGCGATCGCCGCCGTGGAGACGTACCGGCCGGACGTGGTGCTCCTCGACGTGCACCTGCCCGGGGGTGGCGGCGCGGAGGTCCTGCGACGCGTGGCGACGCGTCACCCGGAGACGAAGTTCCTCGCGCTCTCGGTCAGCGACGCCGCCGAGGACGTGATCGGAGTGATCCGTGCAGGCGCACGCGGCTACGTCACGAAGAACATCACCGGCGACGAGCTGATCGATGCGATCCGCCGGGTGGCCGGTGGCGATGCCGTCTTCTCGCCGCGGCTGGCGGGGTTCGTCCTCGACGCGTTCGCCGGGACGATCGAGGTGGCGCAGGTCGACTCCGACCTTGACCGGCTCACCGAGCGCGAGCGCGAGGTGATGCGGCTGATCGCCCGCGGTTACGCCTACAAGGAGGTCGCGAAGGAGCTCTTCATCTCGGTGAAGACCGTCGAGACCCACGTGTCGTCGGTGCTGCGCAAGCTGCAGCTCTCGAGCCGTCACGAGCTGACCCGCTGGGCGAACGACCGCCGGCTGATCTGAGGGTCGGTCCCGACGCTCGTCGGTGGCCGGTGTCGGAGGAGCACGGTACGACTGAGGGATGAGCTGCTGCTTCGTCCCTCCCTACCTGCTGGCACACATCGCCGAGACGATCGGCGATCCTCACGCTGCGCGGACCTGTGCCCAGACGCGCGCGCTCGACGCCGCCCTGCGCGAGCGCCGTGCGGGGTCACCCCCTGCTCTCGTCGTGCCGAGCGACGCCGACGGGACCAAGACGGTCTACACCGCCGGCGGCACCACGAGGCTGCCCGGCGAGAAGGCCCGAGGCGACGACGAGCCGCCCACCGGCGACCTCGCCGTCGACGAGGCGTACGACAGCACGGGGGTCGTCTCCACGCTGTTCGCCACCGCCTTCGGGCGCGACGGCATCGACGGCGACGGCACCCCGGTGACGGTGACGGTGCACTACGGCGAGCGGTACGACAACGCCTTCTGGGACGGCCGTCAGCTCGTCTTCGGGGACGGCGACGGCGTGGTCTTCGAGCGGTTCACCAAGCCGCCGGACGTGCTCTTCCACGAGTACGCCCACGGAGTCACGCAGTTCACCGCCGACCTCACGTACGCCGACCAGTCCGGTGCGCTCAACGAGTCGATGTCGGACTGCTTCGCGGCGATGGCCAAGCAGCGGATGCTCGGCCAGAGTGCCGCCGAAGCCGACTGGCTGATCGGTGAAGGGCTGTTCGTCCCCGGGATCGCCGCGGTCGCGTTGAGGTCGATGCGCGAGCCGGGCACGGCCTACGACGACCCGGTGCTGGGCAAGGACCCCCAGGTCGGCTCCATGAGCGACTACGTGCAGACCGAGGCCGACAACGGTGGCGTCCACCTCAACTCGGGCATCCCCAACCGCGCGTTCACGCTGGCGGCGCTCGCGCTCGGAGGCAACAGCTGGGAGGTGCCCGGGCAGATCTGGTACGCCGCGCTGACGGGAGGTTCGGTCGGCTCCGGGACGGGGTTCGCGGGATTCGCGGCGGCCTCGGTCGAGGCCGCCGAGCGGTTGTTCGGAGCGCGCGAGGCGGAGCTGGTCGGGGATGCCTGGGCGCAGGTGGGGGTGGTTCCCGGGATGGACCCGCCGGCGCGTGCGCCCGCGGAGGTCCCGCCCGGCACGGTGCGGGTCGTGCGGTCCGGCGGGTTCGCAGGGCTCGTCCGCGTGGGTTCGCTCGCGCTGGGAGACGGCCCCGCCGGTGCGGAGGTCGCGGCCCTGCTGGAGCGGACGGACTTCATGGCGATCCGCGACGTCCGGACCGATCCCGACCGCTTCGTCTACACCTTCGTCCATGACGGTCAGGAGGTCACCGTGCCCGAGTCCGCCTTGACAGCCGAGCTGGCCCGCGTCGCGTCGCTGGTGCTCGGTGAACCCTTGCCAGATACCCCCTAGGGGTATAAGTTCGGCCGCATGACCACTCATCACCAGCACGGTCACGACGCCACGGCCGACCACGAGGTCCACGTCGGCCACGGCGAGCACAGCGGTCACAGCGAGCACGAGGGCCACGGCGGGCACGGCGATCACGTGGCGCAGTTCCGGCAGCTCTTCTGGGTCATGCTGGTCCTCGCCGTTCCCGTGGTCCTCTGCTCGGAGATGTTCGCGACGATCATCGGCTACGACCTGCCTGACAGCACGTGGGTCGAGTGGGTGTCCCCGCTGCTCGGCACGGTCATGTACGTCTGGGGAGGCCGCCCGTTCCTCACCGGAGCTGTGAGCGAGATCCGGTCCCGCCAGCCCGGCATGATGCTTCTCATCGGCCTCGCGATCACGGTCGCGTTCGTCTCGTCGTGGGGCGCGAGCCTCGGGCTGCTCCACCACGAGCTCGACTTCTGGTGGGAGCTCGCGCTCCTGATCGTGATCATGCTGCTCGGGCACTGGATCGAGATGCGCTCGCTCGCGCAGACGACGTCCGCCCTGGACTCGCTCGCCGCGCTCCTGCCGGACGAGGCCGAGCGGCTGGAGGGCGACGAGGTCGTGACGGTGTCTCCGTCGGCTCTGCGGGTCGGTGACCTCGTCGTCGTCCGTCCCGGCGCCAGCGTCCCCGCCGACGGTGTCGTCACCGAGGGCGCCGCGGACGTCGACGAGTCGATGGTCACGGGCGAGTCGCGTCCGGTACGTCGTACGGTCGGCGACACCGTCGTGGCCGGGACCGTCGCGACGGACTCGGGCCTGCGGGTGCGGGTGAGCGCGGTCGGCGACGACACCGCCCTCGCCGGCATCCAGCGCCTGGTCGCCGACGCGCAGAGCTCGTCGTCGCGGGCCCAGCGGATCGCCGACACCGCGGCGGCGTGGCTGTTCTGGTTCGCGCTCGGCGCCGCGGCGGTCACGGCGGTGGTGTGGTCGCTGATCGGTCAGCCCGACGAGGCCGTGATCCGCACCATCACGGTGCTGGTGATCGCGTGCCCCCACGCCCTCGGTCTCGCGATCCCGCTCGTCATCTCGATCGCGACCGAGCGTGCCGCCCGTGGCGGCGTGCTCGTGAAGGACCGGCTGGCGCTCGAGAGCATGCGCACCGTCGACACCGTGCTGTTCGACAAGACCGGCACCCTCACCAAGGGCGAGCCGGCTGTCGGCGCCGTCGAGCCGGCGACGGGGGAGGACCGGGACCGGGTGCTCGCGCTCGCCGCTGCGGCCGAGTCCGACAGCGAGCACCCGCTGGCCAGGGCGATCGTGGAGGCTGCGCGGCAGCACGGGCTCGAGGTGCCCGCCGCCTCGGAGTTCTCGTCGTCACCCGCGGTCGGTGTCTCGGCGACGGTCGGCGGCCACCGCGTCCAGGTGGGTGGTCCCGCCCTGCTCGAGCAGGAGGGCGCCGCGGAGCTCCCGGTCGCCGACGCCTGGCGCACCGAGGGCGCGATCATCCTCCACGTGCTCGTCGACGGCCGTACGGCAGGGGCGTTGTCGCTCGCCGACGAGGTGCGCCAGGAGTCGCGCGAGGCCGTCGACGCCCTCCACCGGATCGGCATCCAGGTCGTGATGATCACCGGCGACGCGGAGGCCGTCGCGCACGCGGTCGGTGACGAGCTGGGCATCGACCGCGTCTTCGCCGGGGTGCGCCCGGAGGACAAGGCGGCGACCGTGGCGTCGCTGCAGCACGAGGGCCGCAAGGTCGCCATGGTCGGCGACGGGGTGAACGACGCACCCGCGCTCGCGCAGGCCGACGTCGGCATCGCGATCGGCGCCGGCACCGATGTCGCGATCGCCTCGGCCGGCGTCATCCTGGCCAGCGACGACCCCCGCTCGGTCCTGTCGGTGCGTGAGCTGTCACGAGCGAGCTATCGCAAGATGAAGCAGAACCTCTGGTGGGCGGCGGGCTACAACCTGATCTCGGTCCCGCTCGCCGCAGGCGTCCTCGCCCCGGGCGGGTTCGTGCTCCCGATGTCGGTCGGCGCACTGCTCATGTCGGCGTCCACGGTCGTCGTCGCGCTCAACGCCCAGACCCTGCGGCGGCTCGACCTCAGGCCGGAGGCGTCCGTACGCGCTCTCGACCGTCACGCCTGAGACGAACGACGAGGGGTTCCGACCAGCGACTGGTCGGAACCCCTCATCGGTCAGGTCAGTCAGGCGTTCGCGAGCGCCTCGCGCGCAGCCTTCTCGGCCTCACGCTTCTCGCGGCGCAGCGCCTTGGACTCCGGCGAGTTGCCGACCTTGTACGGGTCGGACGGCTTCTTGCCGAGCGCGCCCAGCTGGCGTGCGACGCTGCCGATCTGCTTCGAGAGCCGGCCGGTGTTGTAGCGCAGCCCGTACTTCTCGACCAGACGGTGCACGTCCTTCGCGACCTCGGGGTAGCGACGGGCCGGGATGTCGGGGAACAGGTGGTGCTCGATCTGGTACGAGAGGTTGCCGGACATCACGTGGAAGACCGGGCTGCCGGTGATGTTGGCCGAGCCCAGCAGCTGGCGCAGGTACCACTGGCCGCGGGTCTCGTTCAGCGCCTCGTCCTCGGTGAAGGTCTCGACCTCGGCCGGGAAGTGGCCGCAGAAGATGATGATGAACGTCCAGATGTTGCGCATGATGTTGGCGACGAAGTTCGCGCCGAGGACCGCCAGCGGCACCCACCAGGACGTGAACGGCACGAGCGCGACAGCGGCCAGCGGGAAGGCGACGTAGTCCTTGACGACCTGACGGCGCACCTTCTGCCACGCGCGCTTCTTGCGGGCCTTGAACTCCGACTTGCTCATGCGGCCGCCGAGGTACTCGTCGAGCTCGATGCCGTGGTACATCACGCCCCACTCGAAGAAGAGCATGAGCATCGTGGCCAGCGGCAGGTTGAAGCGGTGGCTCGGGTACCACGGCTGCTCGTCGTCGATCCGGAACAGGTTGTAGCCGATGTCCCGGTCCATGCCGTGGATGTTCGTGTACGTGTGGTGGATGAAGTTGTGGCCGTGCTTCCAGTCCTGCGCGGGCGCCACGTTGTCCCACTCGTACTTCTTGCCGTCGACGACCGGATCGTTCATCCAGTCGTACTGGCCGTGCATGACGTTGTGCCCGATCTCCATGTTCTCGAGGATCTTGGAGATGCCGAGGCAGAGGATGCCGATGACGAACACCGGCGGGAAGAAGGGCATGAAGATGCCGACGCGGCCCAGCACGTCGAAGATCCGCTGAGCCTTGATGACGCGCCGGATGTAGTCGGCGTCGGCCTGTCCGAGATCGTCGAGGACCCGCTGGCGGACCGCGTCGAGCTCGTGGCCGAACTCCTCGAGCTGCTCGTACGTCATCAGGTCGAGCCCCACCGTGGCGCGCGTGGTGGTGTCCTCGCCGACCAGGGGGATGGGCGCCTTGTTGTGGTTCGAGGCGCTGAGCGGCTCGATGGGGGCGCGCTTCTTGCGGTAGTGGGACATGGCGTTCCTCTCAGAGGGCGACGTTGACGTCGCCGACGGGGACCTGGACGCAGATCTTGACGGTCTCGTCGGTGCTGGCCGTGACCTCGCCGGTGATGACGTGGCGGACCGCACCGTGGTTCTTCTTCAGGGCGCAGGTGTTGCAGACGCCCATGCGGCACCCGTACTCGGGCTTCAGCCCCGCGGCCTCGGCCTGCTCGAGGATGGTCGTGCCGGAGTTCTCGGCGACGATGCCGGAGTCTTCGAAGGTCAGCGTGCCCGTGGCGTCAGCGGCTTCGAGGTCGACGGTGGGGACCTTGAAGTACTCCATCCGCAGCTGCTCGGCGGCGCCCATCCCGTCGTACGCCTCGCGCACGGTGGCGATCAGGCCTGCGGGACCGCACACGTACGACAGCGTCGTCGCCGCGTCGACACCGAGGTGCTTGAGGTGCTCGAGCGAGAAACGCCCGGTGAGCTCGGCGCCCTCGGCCGGCTCGCGGGTGTAGACGCGGACGACCCGGGCGAAGTCGAGGGTCGCGGCGAGCTCGTCCAGCTCGTCGGAGAACATCTCGTCCTCGCGGCTGCGGGCGTAGTGGAGGAAGGTGACGCGGCCGCGGTGGCCGGTGTCGCGCAGCGTCCTCAGCATGGACATCACCGGGGTGATGCCGCTGCCGCCGGACAGCAGGAGCAGGTCCTCGGGAACCCTCGCGGGGAGGACGAAGTCGCCGTCGGCCTGCGAGAGGTGGACGAGCGTGCGCGGGGACAGCTCGTGGTGGAGGTACTGGGAGACGTAGCCGTCGGGGTGCGCCTTCACCGAGACGCTGAACAGCCCGTCCTTGCGCTGCGACGAGCTGGACACCGAGAACACCCGCACGCGGCGCTTGCCGTCGACCTCGACGCCGAACTCGACGTGCTGGCCGGGCTTGAAGCCCTCCCACGTGCCGTTGGGACGCAGGACCACCGTGCTGGCGACGCCGGTCTCGCGGATCACCTCCACGACACGGGCGCGTACGTGGTGGACCGCCAGCATCGGGTGCACCTGGTCGAGGTAGTGGTCGACCGTGTGCGGCGACGTGAAAGCGGCGACCGGACGCGAGGCGAGTGCCTTGCGGACGATTCCCATGAAGCTCCGTACGGGTTGAGTGAACGTCTGTGCACCAACAACCTACGCAACCGTAGGTTGAGGGTGCAAGGCGAAGTCGTGTGAGGCAGGTCACTGCCCGCGATCGGCACTACGCTGACCTGCATGGAGACGCAGCCCTACGTCATCGTTCTGTTCGGGGCGACAGGCGACCTTGCGCGCCGCAAGCTGCTTCCGGGACTCCTCCATCTCTGGCAGGCGGGGCTGCTCCCGCAGGCGCGGATCGTCGGCACGTCGCTGGACGAGATGGACCTCGACAAGTTCCGTACGCTCGCGCGCGACGCCGTCGTGGAGTTCAGCAAGCCCGCCCCCACGGAGGAGGCATGGGCCGAGTTCGCCGAGCTGCTGCGCTGGGCCCCCGGCGAGGGAGGTGCCGATGCCCTGGCGACGGCGGTCCACCGCGCCGAGGCGGAGCTCGGCGGGCAGCCGCAGCTCCTGCACTACCTCAGCGTGCCTCCCAAGGCGGCGCTCGCGGTCGTCCACGAGATCGAGGAGGCCGGCCTCGCCTCGCGCTCGCGGATCATCATGGAGAAGCCCTTCGGCACCGACCTGGCGTCCGCCCGTCGGCTCAACGCCGCGCTGCACGAGGTGTTCCGCGAGGACCAGATCTTCCGGATCGACCACTTCCTCGGCAAGGAGGCGGCGCAGAACATCCTCGCGTTCCGCTTCGCCAACGGCCTCTTCGAGCCGATCTGGAACCGCAACCACATCGACCACGTCCAGATCGACGTGCCCGAGACGCTCGGACTGGGTGGACGGATCGGCTTCTACGAGGAGACCGGCGCCTACAAGGACATGGTCGTCACGCACCTCTTCCAGGTCCTGGGGTTCGTCGGCATGGAGCCACCGACGGCACTCACCCCGTACGCGATCACCGAGGAGAAGAACAAGGTCTTCCGCTCGATGCTGCCCATCGAGCCGGCCGACGTCGTCCGCGGCCAGTACGCGGGCTACCGGGACGAGCCCGCGGTCTCCGACGACTCCGAGACGGAGACGTTCATCGCGCTGCGGTGCTGGATCGACAACTGGCGCTGGGCCGGGGTGCCGTTCTACCTGCGTACGGGCAAGAAGCTCGCCGAGGGCGCACGGATCATCTCGATCGCATTCCGTGAGCCGCCGAAGAGCATGTTCCCGGAGGGGTCGGGCGTGGGCGCACAGGGTCCGGACCACCTGACGTTCGACCTCGCCGATCGTGCACGGCTGTCGCTCTCGTTCTACGGCAAGAAGCCCGGCCACGGCATGCGGATGGACAAGTACTCGATGCAGTTCTCGTTCCACGAGGACCCGGGCGCGGTCTCGGCGCTCGAGGCGTACGAGCGGCTCATCTACGACGCGATGCGCGGCGACCACACGCTGTTCACGACCGCCGACGGCATCGAGCAGCTGTGGAGCCTCTCTCAGCAGCTGCTGGACCACCCGCCGCCGGTGAGGGTCTACCCGGCGGGCTCGTGGGGGCCGAACGCGATCCACCAGCTGATCGCGCCGCACGCGTGGCGGCTGCCGTTCGAGCGGCCCTGGCGCGACAAGACGGTCTGACGGCGGAGGGTCAGGGCCAGCGGTCCTCGACCATGCGCAGCGCCTCGCTGCGGGCCAGCCCGAGGCGACGCAGCTCGGCCACGTAGGTGTCTGCGGCGGCGTCCGCTGCTGCGGCGGCGTCGCGGTCGAGCGAGCGGGGGCGGACGAAGGTGCCGCGCCGGCCGAGCGTCTCGACGACGCCCTCGGTCTCGAGCGCGCGGTACGCCTTGGCGACCGTGTTGACAGCCAGGCCCAGGGCCTCGGCGAGCGCGCGTACGGTCGGGATCCGCGCACCGGGACCGAGCGTGCCGTCGGCCACCTTGGCAGCGATCTGCCGCCGGACCTGCTCGTACGGCGGTTCGGTGGTGTGGTGGTCGATCGCGATCTGCGGATCTCCCGCAGAGTCGACGATGGTGTTCACGGTCTGCTCCTCTGGTGTAACGGCCCCGGATCCAGAGTAGGTCGCTCGTGGTGATCCACAGGGGTGGAACGCCCGACACCGTTGTCCGAGCACCCCCGTAGGCTGGTGCCACGATGAGCTTCTCGTTCCCCGTGCCCCCTGACCGGATGCCGCCCGAGCGACGTCCCGGCGACCTCCGTACGACCCATGCGTTCGCCGCCGCGGCCGGCGGGGGTGGTCACGAGCGTCCGAGCGACGAGGAGATCGAGGCCCGACGCCAGGCGGACGCCGATCGCCTGCTGTCCGGGCTCAACGAGCCGCAGCGCGCCGCGGTGACGCACACCGGCGGGCCGCTGCTGGTGGTCGCCGGCGCCGGGTCGGGCAAGACGCGTGTGCTCACCCGCCGCATTGCCTGGATGATCTCCCAGTACCGCGTCCACCCGGGCTCGATCCTCGCGATCACCTTCACCAACAAGGCCGCCGCAGAGATGCGGTCCCGCGTCGAGGAGTACGTGGGCGGGCGCTCCCGGTTGATGTGGGTGAGCACCTTCCACTCCGCGTGCGTGCGCATCCTCCGCAAGGAGGCCCAGCGCTTCGGGTACACCTCGACGTTCACGATCTACGACGCCGCCGACTCCAAGCGGCTGATGACGCAGGTCTGCCGCGACCTCGAGCTCGACCCCAAGCGCTTCCCGCCGCGCGGTGTCCTCAACTGGGTGTCCAACCTCAAGAACGAGCTGGTCGACCACGAGCAGGCCGCGTCCAAGGCGCACAACGACACCGAGCGCGCGTACGCCTTGGCGTATGCGGCCTACCAGCAGCGCCTGCGGGCCTCCAACGCGATGGACTTCGACGACCTCATCATGATGACGGTCCACCTGTTCCAGGCGTTCCCCGACGTCGCCGACGTCTACCGTCGCCGCTTCCGCCACGTGCTGGTCGACGAGTACCAGGACACCAACCACGCCCAGTACACGCTGATCCGCGAGCTGTGCACCGAGCCCGACGCCGATCTGCTCGTCGTCGGAGACTCCGACCAGTCGATCTACGCCTTCCGCGGCGCCAACATCCGCAACATCCTCGAGTTCGAGGCGGACTTCCCGACCGCGACGACGATCCTGCTCGAGCAGAACTACCGCTCGACCCAGTCGATCCTCGACGCGGCCAACGCCGTGATCTCACGCAACGAGGGCCGCAAGAAGAAGAACCTCTGGTCCGCCCAGGGCAAGGGCGAGCTCATCGTCGGCTACGTCGCGGACGACGAGCACGCCGAGGCCCAGTACGTCGCCGACGAGGTCGACCGGCTTACCGACGAGGGCCTCGCGAGGCCCGGCGAGGTCGCCGTGTTCTACCGGACCAACGCGCAGTCACGTGTGTTCGAGGAGGTGTTCATCCGGGTCGGCATGCCGTACCGCGTCGTCGGAGGAGTGCGCTTCTACGAGCGCAAGGAGGTCAAGGACGCCATCGCGTACCTGCGGGTCCTCGTCAACCCGGCCGACGCGGTGTCGCTGCGCCGGATCCTCAACACCCCCAAGCGCGGCATCGGCGACCGCGCCGAGGCCGTCGTCGGCGCGTACGCCGACCGTCTGCGCATCACCTTCTGGGAGGCGCTGCAGCGTGCCGAGGAGGCGCCGGGCATCGCCACCCGCTCCTTGAAGCAGATCACCGCGTTCGTGGAGACGATGACCGGGCTCCAGGAGCTCGCCGCCTCCGGCGAGCCGGTCGATGCCGTCCTCGAGGCGACGCTCGCGCGGTCCGGCTACCTCGACGAGCTGGAGAACAGCACCGACCCGCAGGACGAGGCCCGCGTCGAGAACCTCTCCGAGCTCGTCGCCGTCGCACGCGAGTTCGTCTCCGACGCCGCCACGCTGGCCGACACGCCGGTCGAGGACGACGATCTCGTCGAGGGTGACGACGTGCTTCCACCCGGCTCGGTGGCAGCGTTCCTCGAGCGGGTCTCCCTGGTCGCCGACGCCGACTCCATCCCCGACTCGGGCGAGGGCATGGTCACCTTGATGACGCTGCACTCGGCCAAGGGTCTGGAGTTCCCCGTCGTGTTCCTCACCGGGCTCGAGGAGTCCGTCTTCCCCCACATGCGGTCGATGAGCGACCCGAAGGAGATGGAGGAGGAGCGCCGCATCGCGTACGTCGGGCTCACCCGCGCCGAGCAGCGCCTCTACGTGACCCGCGCCCTCGTACGCTCCGCCTGGGGTGCCCCGTCGCACAACCCGGCATCGCGGTTCCTCGACGAGATCCCTGCCGACCTCGTCGACTGGAAGCGCACCGAGTCCGACACGGCCACGTGGTCGGGCGGCTACCTTCCCCGTCGAGCGACGACGCCGATGCGGGCGGCCACGGCGGCACGTGCCAGCCAGGAGAAGCGCGACGTCCCGAGCCTTGCTCCCGGCGACCGTGTCTCGCACGACGCCTTCGGGCTCGGCACGGTGGTGGCGCTCGAGGGAGCAGGCGACCGTGCCGTGGCCTCGGTCGACTTCGGCTCCGAGGGCGTCAAGCGCCTGCTGCTGCGCTACGCCCCTGTCGAGAAGCTCTGACGCCGGGCGTTCCCTCGCCGCTCGCCGACTCCTAGGTCGCCCACAGCGTCGACGACCAGGTGTGACCCGGTGTCAGGGGTTGACGTTGTGCGCGCGGAGGGCGGCCAGCGGGTCGACGGGCGTGCTCGGCGTGGGACGCACCTCGAGGTGCAGGTGCGGGCCGGTCGTGTTGCCGGTGGAGCCGACGTAGCCGATCACGGTGCCCGGATCGACCTTGGTGCCGGCGCTCACCTTGACCGAGGACTGGTGGCAGTACCAGATCTGCGTGCCGTCCTCGAGCGTCAGCACGGTCTTGTTGCCGTACGCGCCGTCGTGGCCGGTGCTGGTGATCGTGCCGCGGGCGACCGCCACGAGCGGGGTCCCCGACGGTGCGGCGAAGTCGAGCCCGGTGTGGACCGTCGACCAGAGGGAGCTGGACTGCCCGAAGCGCGCCGTGAGGCGGTAGCCGGTCAGCGGCAGGACCCACTGCTTCTTCTTGATCTCCTGCGAACGCAGCTCGGTCTTGTCAGCCAGCGCCGCCAGCGACGCGGACATCTGTGCGGCCTGCTGCTCGACCTGCTTGTCGAGGAGGGCGCGGTCGAAGTCGCGCGTCACGTCCACGTTGTTCGGGTCGTACCGCTTCGCGGCAGCGCCGCTCACGTCGGCCGACAGCGCCTGGAGGTCGGCGGTCTCCATGACCGGCGGCTTCGCGGACGAGACGGCGACCGCGCCGATACCGGCGACGACGAGAGCCGCTGCGCCGATGACCGCCGGAGTCGGGATGCCGGGGAACCGGCGAGCGCGGGCCCGTGAGGCACGCGAGCCGGGGGGTGTCGCCCGCCGGGGAGTGCGGAGGTCGCCGGAGCGTCGCTCGGTCACCGTGGTGTGCTCGGTGACGGCGTCGATCTGCGTGGTCGCCTCGGCCGGGATCGGCGGCAGCTCGGCTGCGCGCTTGCCGCGGCTGGGCGGAGGAGTGGGGGAGGAGTTCCGGGGGGCGCTCTCACGAGGGGCGCTCGCCTCGGGAGTGACGGCGGAGCGGGCGGCGCGGCGGCCGCCGGCGGGCCGCTGCGACGGAGCGGCCGAGGAGGGGGAGTGCGGTGCTGGCTGTGGTGCTGGCTGTTTCGGGGTGGGGGCCGGGCCCTGGGGCGCCGACTCTAGAGAGAGGGACGCCAGTGGACCGCTGACCTGCGTAGGCGAGGTGATCTCGGTGTGAACCGCGGTGACCTCGGTCCGGATCAGTGTCGTCTCGGTCGGCACCTGCGGCGCGAGCGGTGTCGGCACGACCTGAGCCGACCGTGTGGCCTCACCCGACGGCGGCGCGGTCTTGCCGGCGACTCTGCGCCCGGCGGAACCGGCACTGGAGTCGGACGATCGCGAGATGCCCTTCTTGGGCTTCTCGGCGCGGCGCTTGGGGGCGGGGCGCGACGTCACGAAACGGAACCTCCAGTAGTGGACTGACGGCTGTCGACACTAGCGGAAGCGCCCCCGTTACCGAAGAGTGACAACCTGACCACTGTCCAGCATCTTGGACAGATGGTCAAGGTCGGCCGCGCGATCGCTGTCATGACGGTTAAACGGTCGTTGGGTGTGAGGCCCGACTCATCGGTCGGAGCCTCCGGTGTCGGCGGGCGGAGTGAGGCGTTCCGGCGTCGGATGAGCGCCGACGTGCTCCCGGACCAGTGCAGCGAGGAGCTCCGGCTCGCTCCACGGCATCCAGTGGCCGGCGTCGACCTCCCGGCGCTGGAGGTCGCGGACGGACCGGGGGAGGTTGTCGTACAGCGCAGGGGAGAGAAAGCGGTCGCGGAGCGGCACCACGAGCAGCACGGGGACGTCGGTCGGCGGCGGCGCAGGTGTTCGTACGGCACGGAAGGCGTTCGCCCGGTAGAGATCGACGCCGTTGGCGCCGTCACGCGCCAGCGAGCCCGACCACGGGGCGTCCTCGAGGTGCTGCGAGCGGGCCAGCAGGCGCCGGACGCGGCCGGTCGCGCGCCGGATGACGAGCTCGGGGACCGCCGGGACCTGGAAGGCGGCGATGTACCAAGACTTCGCGAGCTGACCGAGCAGCACCCCGAACCGCCTCTCCGCGAACGTCTCGCGCAGGAACGCACCGTACAGGCGGAGGTCGGGACCGCTGATCGACACGAACGACGCGATCCGCCCGCGCAGCCGGGGGACGGAACCGGCGGCGAAGACAGCGGCCCACAGCTGCACCGAGCCCCAGTCGTGCCCGACGAGGTGCACGGCCCCGCCGTCGGGTCGGACGGCGTCGAGGACAGCGACCAGGTCGTCGACGAGCCTCTCGATGCGGTAGCCGTCGCGGCCGGCCGGAGCAGTGGACCCGCCGGCGCCGCGGACGTCGTACGCGACGACGTCGAAGTCGTCGAGGAGAGGCACCACCTTGTCCCAGACATGGTGGTTGTCGGGGAACCCGTGGAGGAGCACGATCGTGGGTCCTGTGGGCGTACCGGACCGTCTCACCGCCAAGGTCACCCCTGCGGACGGCACACTGAGGGGAGCGCTGTCACCTGCCATGCGCGGATCCTAGTCCGCGCACCCCGTCCGGTTGTGACGAGGCTCACGGGACTAAAGTCGCGAAGGTTGTACGGCAGCGCACCTGTACCAAAGGACGGCATCACCGTGGATCTGATGGAGTACCAGGCGAAGGAGCTCTTCGCCAAGCACGGGGTTCCCGTGACGCTCGGCGTCGTGGCGAACACCCCCGAAGAGGCGCGCAAGGGCGCCGAAGACCTGGGTGGCGCAGTCGTCGTCAAGGCCCAGGTCAAGGCCGGCGGCCGCGGCAAGGCGGGTGGCGTCAAGCTCGCCAAGACGCCTCAGGAGGCCTTCGACCGCGCCAGCGACATCCTCGGCATGGAGATCAAGGGCCTGACGGTCAACCGTGTCCTGATCGCGCCCGCTGCCAGCATCGAGGACGAGTACTACTTCTCCTTCCTGCTCGACCGTGCGAACCGGCAGTACCTCTGCATCGCGTCGGTCGAGGGTGGTGTCGAGATCGAGGAGGTCGCGAAGACCAACCCCGATGCCGTCAAGCAGATCCCGATCGACCCGGGCACCGGCGTCGACGAGGCGACGGCTCGCGCGATCGCGACCGAGGCTGCCTTCCCGGAGCCGGTCTTCGAGCAGGCCGTCACGATGATCCAGGCGCTCTGGAAGGTCTTCGTCGAGGAGGACGCGACGCTCGTCGAGGTCAACCCGCTCGCGAAGCTCGCCGGCGACACGCTGGAGGCGCTCGACGGCAAGGTGTCGCTCGACGACAACGCCGACTTCCGCCACCCCGATCACGAGGCGTTCGTCGACAAGAGCGCGGAGAACCCGCTCGAGGCGAAGGCCAAGGCGCTCAACCTCAACTACGTCAAGCTCGAGGGCCAGGTCGGCATCATCGGCAACGGCGCGGGTCTGGTCATGTCGACGCTCGACGTCGTCGCGTACGCCGGTGAGGCGCACGGCGGCGTGAAGCCGGCCAACTTCCTCGACATCGGTGGCGGCGCGAACGCCGAGGTGATGGCGAACGGGCTCGACGTGATCCTCGGTGACCCCGACGTGCGTTCCGTCTTCGTCAACGTCTTCGGCGGCATCACCGCCTGTGACGAGGTCGCCAACGGCATCGTGGGCGCACTCGATCTGCTCGGCGACGCGGCGACCAAGCCGCTCGTCGTCCGTCTCGACGGCAACAACGTCGAGCTCGGCCGACAGATCCTCGAGGAGCGCAACCACCCGCTGGTCACGCTCGTCGGCACCATGGACGGCGCGGCCGACAAGGCCGCCGAGCTGGCGAACGCCTGAGAGGGGTCGAGGACATGTCGATCTACCTGAACAAGGACTCCAAGATCATCGTCCAGGGCATCACCGGCGGGATGGGTGCCAAGCACACCGCGCTGATGATCGACGCTGGGTCGAACATCGTCGGCGGTGTGAACGCCCGCAAGGCCGGCACCACGGTGACCCACAAGAAGGACGGCGCTGACGTCGAGCTCCCCGTCTTCGGGACCGTCAAGGAGGCGATGGCCGAGACCGGCGCCGACGTGTCGGTCGTGTTCGTGCCGCCGGCCTTCACCAAGGACGCCTGCATCGAGGCGATCGACGCGGGCATCGGCCTGCTGGTCGTCATCACCGAGGGTGTGCCGGTCCAGGACACGGCCGAGGTCTGGTCGTACCTGGAGGGCAAGCAGACCCGCATGATCGGCCCGAACTGCCCCGGCATCATCACGCCGGGCGAGTCGCTGGCCGGCATCACGCCGCACACGATCGCGGGCAAGGGGCCGGTCGGCCTCGTGTCGAAGTCGGGCACACTGACCTACCAGATGATGTACGAGCTGTCGGACCACGGCTTCTCGACCGCCATCGGCATCGGCGGCGACCCCATCGTCGGGACGACGCACATCGACGCGCTCGAGGCGTTCGAGAACGACCCCGAGACCTTGGCGATCGTGATGATCGGCGAGATCGGTGGCGACGCCGAGGAGCGCGCCGCGGCGTACATCAAGGAGCACGTCACCAAGCCGGTCGTCGGCTACGTGGCGGGCTTCACCGCCCCGGAGGGCAAGACGATGGGCCACGCCGGCGCGATCGTCTCCGGCTCGTCGGGCACCGCCGAGGCCAAGAAGGAGGCCCTCGAGGCCGCCGGCGTCAAGGTCGGCAAGACGCCGTCCGAGACCGCCGAGCTCATGCGCGAGATCCTCAAGGCTCTCTGAGCGAGCACCACGTACGAAGCGCCCCGACCCAGCACAGGGTCGGGGCGCTTCGGCGTTGCGGGAGGTGCTCGGCGAGGCTCGTCAGCGCCAGTGGGCGAGGCGCTGGCCGGCGCGGTCGGCGACGAGGTTGAACTGGCCGGCGCTCAGGTCGGCACGCTTGTTGCCGGACTGGGCCACCTGCGTCACCGTCGCTCCCCGACGGACGAGCGCGAGGCGGTACGTCACGAAGGACTTGGGACCGGTCTCGAAGGACATCCGCCAGGTCTTGCCGGCGTAGCCGCTGCCGCGCACGTTGCTGCCGGCACGGACGGTCGCCGCCTGGTTGCGGTCCTCGCACTTGGCGATGCGCTTCTCGAGGCGCTTGACGAAGGTCGCGGCCTGACGAGGGGAGCGGAACGTCGCGATCGTCTGGCCGATGCCGAACTGCCTCGGGACGGCCTTGTCCTTGGGGACCACGTACACGCGGGCACGCGACTTTCCGACGGCCCGGTTGAGGAAGTCCGCCTTGTCGCACATCGTGGCCGCGGGGTTCGGGCTGGGCGGTGCCGGGTCCGTGCCTCCCCAGGGCTTGCTCTGCCTGCCGACGGGCGGGAGGTCGACGGCGGCGAGGAAGCCCGGGTTGCTCGCGGTGCGCGGGAGGGGGGCGAGCGCGGCCTTCGTCGATGTGGTGCAGGGACCGCCGGAGGCCGCGCACGAGAGCCGCATGCTCTCGACCAGCGTGGCGCCGAAGGCGGCGAGAGACGGGGCCGCGGCCCCGTCCGTACGGTGCACCACGACCGAGTTGACGACACCGGACTGCATGAACCCGACGGTGAGCGTCCGCGTCGGTGACCCGTTCTCCCGAAGCCGCAGGATGGTCGCCGGCGACGCGGCTCCCGCGATCGTCGCGGCGCTCGACATCTGGACCCGCGGGACCGAGCAGTCGGCGTACCACTGGAGACGCCGCTTGTAGGCGTCCTGGGCGGAGGAGACGTTGCGGGCCACCTCGAGCACCTGCACGGCCTGCTCGGGCTCGCCGTACGCCTCGAACTCGCGGACGAAGGTCTTGGTCGGGTCGTTGGTCGCGAACCGGCGCGGCGCGCAGGAGGTCAGCGGCGCCCCGGACTCCGCGGCGCGCTCGGTGGAGCCGGCCTCGGACTCGTCCTCGTCTGCCTCCTCCGACGACGTCGAGACGGTCGTCCAGTCGTGCGACGGGTCGAGCCGGCTCGCCTCCGCGGCGTTCATGAGCGAGCGCCCGGTCACCGCGTCACCGGGACGGGCGCTGGCCACGGGACGCTCGCCCACGCGGTTGCGCTCCTGCGCCTCGGCCTGGCTGAGCGGCGCGGTCGGGGCGACGAGCAGCCCCGCGGCGACCACGCCGACACAGGCGGCGGCCACGGCGCCGAGAGTGTTGCGGCGGCTGCGGCCGCGCGCCTTGTAGCGCACCCGGGACCCGCTGGGGAGCATGATCTGCTCCGAGATCTCCGACAGCCCCAGCAGGCGGCTCTCCACCTGCCCGATGCTCTGGCCGAGCGCCTGCTCGAGATCGGTGACGGCGTGCTGCGTCTCCGCGACGGCCTCGGCGTCGGCGATGGCGACGTCGCGAGCGGCGGCCGACAGGTCGAGCTCGCCCAGCGTCTGGAGGATGATCAGCCGCCGTGAGCGGTAGGGGAGCTCCTGGAGCGCCTCGATGAGCGCCAGGTCGCTGTCCTCCTCGTGACGACGTCGCCAGGGACGCGTCCCACGCGCGATGCGGGCGTGGCGCGAGGCCTCGCCGCGCACGTACGACAGCGGGTCACGGGCACGCAGCTTGGCCCAGCCCTGCCAGGCCTTCTCATACGCCTCCGCGACCGCTTCCGCGGTCACGGAACGGTCACCACACTCGGCGTACGTGAGGTGGGTCACGTACCGGCTGGTGGAGTCGTAGAAGGTGTCGAACTCATCCACCTTCGGCATGACTCAGGTCTCCCTACGGTCGGGTCGGCGTCTCGGCTTGCTGGACGGCCCCCCGTGGCGGCGCGCTGCGGCGTGCCTCCGTCCCGGCGACCCAGGCTACAGGGACGATGGTGAGGATGACCCACACCTCGGACACCTCTTTCCGCCCGCTCTCCACGGGACTCGACGACGCCGGTCGCCCAGGTTGGGCGGCCGGTGTGACTGCTGCGGTCGCCGCCTCCCTCCTCGGCCTTCTCGTGACCGGAGGCCTGACCGTGGTGGTGTGGCTCGCCGGCGACACCGGGACGGCCGGCGGCGCACTTCGTGGCGGCGCGATCGCCTGGCTGGCGGCCCACGGGAGCGGGGTCACGGCGGGGCAGACCGTCGTCAACGCCATCCCGCTCGGCCTGTTCCTGCTCGCGGCGCTCGCGCTCCACGGCACCGTCGCGCGGGTCAGCGCGGGGTGGGGCGTCAGCGGTGCTCCGCGAGCGGTGGCGGTCGTCGCCGCCTCCTGCGCCGCGACGTACGCGGCGGTGCTCGCGGTCGTCGCCTGGTGGTCAGAGCTGGACGAGGCGTCCGTGGACCCCGGCCGGGCCGCGATCGCCGGTCTGGTCTTCGGCGCGATCTTCGCAGCGAGCGGGGCTGCACAGGGGACCGGGCTGCTGCGCCGGCAGTACGACGCCCTGCCGCCCACGGCCCGCTCGGCGATCGGGGGAGGCGTGGTCGGTGCTCTCACGCTCCTCGCCGCAGCCGGCCTCGTCGTGCTCGCGGGCCTGGTCGCCCGTGCCGATGCCGCCGGAGCGCTGTGGGACGGGCTCCGGCCGGGCCTGCTGGGCGGGATCGGCCTGCTTCTCGTGTGCCTGCTCCTGCTCCCGAACGTGGTGCTGTGGACCGTCGCGGCGATGCTCGGGCCGGGGTACGCGCTGGGGGCGGGCACGTCGGTCACGCTGACTTCGAGCACCCTCGGCGCCGTGCCCGCACTGCCGATCCTCGCGGCCCTGCCGCCGGCTGGTCCCCGGCCCGGGTGGCTGATCGGGTTGGCCGCCCTCCCGCTGCTCGCGGGGGCGCTCGCGGGCTACCTCGGCGTCTCGCGGGCCGGGGCGCTGTCGCACGCGGGCGTGCCTACGCGCGGTGAGCTCCGTACGGACGTGGTCTCGGGTGCGGGCGCCGGCGCGCTCGCGGGGTCCCTCGTCGGCATCGGGCTCCTCCTGTCCGGCGGGGCGGTCGGACCGGGCCGCCTGGGCCGCAGCGGACCGGAGCTGCCGCTGTCCGTCGTCCTCGCGATCAGCGTGCTCGCCCTGGGCGGGGCGGTCGGCGCGGCCGTGGCGCACTATCGTGGTCGCCGTGGAGCAGACGACGACGCCACCTCGGACCCGTCCCCGCAGGACTCCACCCTCGACGACTGACCGCCCGGCGCGGCTGGTGGTCCTCGTCTCCGGGTCGGGCAGCAACCTCCAAGCCCTGATCGACGCCTGCGCTGACCCCGCCTACGGGGCCCAGGTCGTGGCCGTCGGAGCCGACCGCGACGGCATCGAAGGGCTGGCCCGGGGCGAGCGCGCCGGCGCCGACACCTTCGTGCACCGCGTGCGCGACTACGCGGAACGTGCCGACTGGGACGCGGCGCTCACGGCCAGTGTTGCCTCGTACGAGCCCGACCTGGTCGTTTCGGCGGGGTTCCTCAAGCTGGTCGGGTCGGAGTTCCTCACCGCCTTCGCGGACCGTTACGTGAACACCCACAACTCCCTCCTCCCGAGCTTCGTCGGGATCCACGGACCGCGCGACGCGCTCGCGTACGGCGTGAAGGTGGCCGGCGCGACGCTCTTCTTCGTCGACGACGGTGTCGACACCGGGCCGATCATCGCCCAGGTCGCGGTCCCCGTCCTCGACGACGACGACGAGGACACGTTGACGGAGCGGATCAAGCAAGCAGAGCGTCGACAGCTCGTCGACGCCGTCGGAGCGATGGTCCGCGAGGGTTGGACCATCGACGGAAGAAAGGTCACCATCGGATGAGCGACGGCGAGCACGGCGAGGCTCTGCACGACGAAGGACAGCGCGCGATCAAGCGTGCACTGATCTCGGTCTACGACAAGACCGGCCTCGAAGCACTGGCGGCAGGGCTCCACCAGGCGGGGGTCGAGATCGTCTCGACCGGCTCCACGGCGGCCCGGATCGCGGACTCCGGTGTGGCGGTGACCAAGGTGGAGGAGCTGACGGGGTTCCCCGAGACGCTCGACGGCCGCGTCAAGACGCTGCACCCGAAGGTCCACGCCGGGATCCTCGCGGACCTCCGCCTCGACGCGCACGTCGAGCAGCTGACCGAGCTCGGCATCGAGCCGTTCGACCTGGTGGTCGTCAACCTCTACCCCTTCCGGCAGACGGTGGCGTCGGGCGCGTCGCCGGACGAGGTGGTCGAGCAGATCGACATCGGCGGTCCGTCGATGGTGCGCGCGGCCGCCAAGAACCACCCGTCGGTGTCGGTCGTGGTCGACCCGCGCCGGTACGAGGTGCTGCTCGAGGCTGTGCGCGAGGGCGGCTTCACCCTCGCGCAGCGCAAGCGGCTGGCCGCAGAGGCGTTCGCACACACCGCCTCGTACGACATCGCGGTCGCGTCGTGGTTCGAGAACGCGTACGCGCCGCAGCAGGCACAGCAGTTCCCGGCCTGGGTCGGTGGGGACTGGGCGTTGTCGACGACGCTGCGGTACGGGGAGAACCCGCACCAGCCCGCGGCGCTGTACCACGGCGACCGGCCCGGGATCGCCAACGCGACGCAGCTGCACGGCAAGGAGATGTCGTACAACAACTACGTCGACGCCGATGCTGCGCGCCGTGCGGCCAACGACTTCTCCGAGCCGGCTGTGGCGATCATCAAGCATGCGAACCCGTGCGGTGTCGCGATCGGGGACGACATCGTCGCCGCGTACGAGAAGGCGCACGCGACCGACCCGGTGTCGGCGTACGGCGGCGTCATCGCCGCGAACCGCCCGGTGACCGTCGCGATGGCGGAGAAGGTGGCCACCGTCTTCACCGAGGTGATCGTGGCGCCGGAGTTCGAGCCGCGCGCCGTCGAGGTGCTGACCCGCAAGAAGAACATCCGCATCCTCGTCGCGCCGCTCGACGAGCACCCGCAACGGATCGAGATGCGGCCGATCTCGGGCGGCGTGCTCGTGCAGTCGCGAGACCACGTCGACGCACCCGGAGACGACCCGGCCACCTGGACGCTCGCTGCGGGGGAGCCGGCCGACGAGGCGACGCTGGCTGACCTCGCCTTCGCGTGGACGGCGTGCCGGTCGGTGAAGTCGAACGCGATCCTGCTCGCCAAGGACGGCGGTGCCGTCGGCGTCGGCATGGGCCAGGTCAACCGGGTGGACTCGTGCCGGCTCGCGGTGGAGCGGGCGGGGGCGGACCGCGCCCGCGGCTCGGTCGGCGCGTCGGACGCCTTCTTCCCCTTCGCCGACGGGCTGCAGGTGCTGATCGACGCCGGGGTGCGTGCCGTGGTCCAGCCCGGCGGCTCGGTGCGTGACGAGGAGGTCGTCGCTGCTGCGGAGGCCGCCGGGATCACGCTCTACTTCACGGGATCGCGCCACTTCTTCCACTGACCCGTACGAGCGGGCGCCTTGACGAGAGTCTCGACATTCCGGCTGCCACGGCAACCGGAATGTCGAGACTCTCGTTCGTCCACAGGCGGCAGGTGCGCGGGTGGCGCGCGATCGGCCAGCATCGCCGCCATGCGGGAACGACAGAGCGCCGTTCTGACGACGGCCGAGGCGAACAGGCTGTTCGGGGAGGGCCGCGTCCGGGCGCAGATCGCGGGCCGCCGCTGGCAACGACCCGTACGTGGTGTCGTCGTCACGCACAACGGTCCGCTCACCCCGGACCAGATCATGTGGGTCTACCTCCTGGCATGCCCTCCCGGCTCCGTGCTGGGCGGGCTCAGCGCCGCCGCGTACGACGGATTGACCGGGTTCGTCCCTGCGGTGCCGTGCCTCGTGCTGCCGGACGGGGCGCGACGCCCGCCCTTCGACGGGATCGAGGTGCAC
>Ga0233369_1000141_pt1 | contig 36973 bp, 39 predicted proteins | sample ElkDunMinimDraft_26_FD_191537 | JGI IMG/M metagenome (GOLD analysis project Ga0233369, IMG submission 191537) | Fecal eukaryotic communites from dung pellets of Tule Elk in California, USA - Elk Dung D16 | ecosystem: Host-associated > Mammals > Digestive system > Large intestine > Fecal | place... | reverse complement strand
CGGCGTGGTGCTCGCCGGTGGCCGCGCCGCGGCGCATGGCCGCGCGCAGCAGCGGCGCCAGCCGGAACCGCGGCGGCGTGTCGCCGGCACCGGGCGCCGCGCCGATCGCGGCGCGCCAGTCCTGCAGGAGCCGCGGGCGGTAGACGCCGATGCCGGAAAAGGTCTGCCGCTGCCCGCCGTCTTCGCGCAGGCGCCCGTCGGCGGCCAGGACGAAATCGCCCTGCGGGTGGTGCGGCGGGTTGTCGACCATCACCAGGTGGGCGTCGCCGTCGGGCTGCTGCGGCAGGCGCGCGAAATCGAAGTCGGTCCAGATATCGCCGTTGACGGCGATGAAGGGCGCATCGCCCAGCCACGGCAGCGCGCGCAGCATGCCGCCGCCGGTTTCCAGCGGCACCGCGCCTTCGTCGGAATAGGCGATGCGCAGCCCGAACGACGCGCCGTCGCCGAGCGCGGCGGGAAACTGCGGCGCCAGCCACGAGGTGTTGACCACGACATCGCGCACCCCGATCGCGGCCAGGCGTTCGAGATGCCAGGCGATCAGCGGCTTGCCGCCGGCCTGCAGCAGCGGTTTGGGCGTGGCGTCGGTGAGCGGCCGCATGCGCTCGCCCAGTCCCGCGGCGAAGATCAGCGCCTTCATGCCCGCGTCCGGTTCACGCGGGCAGGGCGTCGGCGTGCTGCATCGCCGGGCGCACCTGCGCATCGATGAGCGCGGCCAGCGGCGCCAGTTGCGGATGGCGCGGCAGCGCCGCATCGAGATAGGCGATGAAGCGCGGCGCGTCGGCGATGTACTTGGGCTTGCCGTCGCGATGCTTCAGCCGCGCGAAGATGCCCAGCACCTTCAGGTGGCGGTGCACGCCGATCAGGTCGAGGTCGCGGCGCCACTGCGCCAGCGGCGGCACCGGCAGCCCGGCCTGGGTGGCCAGCGCGTGGTAGCGGGCGTGCCAGCGCGCCACCTGCGCTTCGGGCCAGCTGACGAAGGCATCCTTGAACAGGCAGGCCGGGTCGTAGGCGATCGGGCCCCGCACCGCATCCTGGAAATCCAGGATGGCGACGTCGCCGGCGCAGGGCATCAGGTTGCGCGGCATGTAGTCCCGGTGCACCAGCACCTGCGGCTGCGCGAGCGCGGCGTCGACCAGGCAGCGGTACACCGCTTCGAGCTGGCCGCGCTGCGCCTCGTCGAGCGCGACGCCCAGGTGCACGCCGAGGAACCACTCGTCGAACAGGCGCAGTTCGCGCAGCAGCAGGGCCTCGTCGTACACGGGGAAATCCGCCGGCAGGCGGATCGACTGCAGCGCCACCAGCCGCGCCATGGCCGTGTCGAACAGCGCGTCAGCGCTGCCGGCGTCGATCGCGTGCAGGTAGGTCTGCACGCCCAGGTCCTCGAGCAGGAGGAAACCCTGGTCCAGGTCCCGGGCCACGACCGCCGGGACGCGCAGCCCGCCGGCCGCCAGCAGATCGCGGATGCGCAGCCACGGACGCACGTCCATCAGCTCCGGCGGCGCGTCCATCACGATCAGGCTGGGCGTGCGCCCGGTGGTGCGCCAGTAGCTGCGGAAATCGGCGTCGAACGAGGCGCGTTCCAGGCCGGTGTCCGGCTCCGAGAGCGTGCTACGTATCCAATCCAGGCGTTGCTCGTCGCGGTTCTGTGTGGCGGTGGACCGGGGCATGGCGTCTCCTGCCGGCGGCTGCCGGCCGGCAAAGGGTAAACTGCCACGGATTCCCGGGCGAGAGATTTGGATGAAACTGCAGCCTGTTCTGTTGTCGGGCGGATCCGGGACGCGGCTGTGGCCGCTGTCGCGCGAGGCCTATCCCAAGCAGTTCCTGCCGCTGGTGGGCGAGCACACCATGCTGCAGGACACCTGGCGGCGCGTGGCGCCGCTGGCCGGCGCGGCGCCGATCGTGGTGGCCAACGAGGAGCACCGCTTCCTGGCCGCTGAACAGCTGCGGCTGGTCGGCGTGGAGCATGCCGGACTGATCCTGGAGCCGGTCGGACGCAACACCGCGCCGGCCATCGCCGCGGCCGCGCTGCAGGCGATGGCCGGCGGGGACGATCCGCTGCTGCTGGTGCTGCCCTCCGACCACGTGGTGCGCGATCCGGAGGGCTTCCGCGCAGCGGTCGCCGCGGCGGTGCCTGCCGCCGAGGCCGGCGCGCTGGTGACCTTCGGCATCGTCCCCTCCGCACCGGAAACCGGCTTCGGCTACATCCAGGCCGCCGACGGCGACGGCGTGCGGCAGGTGCAGCGCTTCGTCGAGAAGCCCGATGCCGCCACCGCCCGTGGCTACCTGGAGGCAGGAGGCTATTTCTGGAACAGCGGCATGTTCCTGTTCCGTGCTTCGCGCTATCTCGCCGAACTGGAGCGGTTCCGCCCCGACATCGTCGCGGCGGTGCGCGCGGCATTCGCGGCCGCCACGCACGATGGCGACTTCATCCGCCTCGACCGGGAGGCCTTCTCCGCCTGCCCGTCCGATTCGATCGACTACGCGGTGATGGAGAAGACCGCCGACGCGCGGGTGCTGCCTGTGGACATCGGCTGGAACGATGTCGGCTCCTGGTCCGCGCTGTGGGAGGTGAGCGAGCAGGACGGCGAGGGCAATGCGCGCCACGGCGATGTGATCGCCGTCGACTCGCGCAACAGCTATGCCTACGCACGGCGGCTGGTGGCCCTGGTCGGCGTCGAGGACCTGGTGGTGGTGGAAACCGACGATGCGGTCCTGGTCGCGAGCAAGGACCACGTGCAGCAGGTCAAGGACGTCGTGGCCCGGCTCAAGTCCGACCATCGCAGCCATGCGGTGCTGCATCGCGAGGTGCATCGCCCCTGGGGCAGCTACGATTCGATCGACCAGGACGCGGGATTCCAGGTCAAGCGCATCAAGGTCAAGCCGGGCGCGCGGCTGTCGCTGCAATCGCACAAGCATCGCGCCGAACACTGGATCGTGGTGCGCGGCACCGCGCGGGTGACCCGCGACAACGACGTGTTCGAGCTGCACGCCAACCAGTCGACCTACATCCCACTGGGCGCCAGGCACCGGCTGGAGAATCCGGGCACCGAAATGCTCGAACTGATCGAGGTGCAATCGGGCAGCTATCTCGGCGAGGACGACATCGTCCGCTACGAGGACGTCTACGGTCGTACCTAGCGGATCCGGCCTGGGTCAGGCCGGATACACCCGGTAGCGCAGCAGGCGCACGCCTGCCGGCGCGCCGATCTCCGGCGTGGACGTGTCCGGGGCCCCGACCAGGTCGAGCTCGAGGTGGCGCGGCTGCCCCGGGAGGGCCAGCTCCACGGTGATGCGTCCGGCGTGGTGGTGGACCGCGGCGACGCATGCCTCCAGGCCGTCGCCGGCGCCCGCGGGCACCGCGTCGTGCGGGCGCAGGTAGAGGCGGGCGGACCCGTCGGCCACGCCCGGTGCATCGAACGCGGCCGGTTGGCCGTCCACCTGAAAGCGCCCGTCCGCGACCCGGCCCTCGAGCACGCTGGCGCGGCCGATGAAGTCGAACACATAGGCCGAGGCCGGTTCGGCATAGATCTCGCGCGGGCTGCCGACCTGCTCGATGCGCCCGTCGCGCAATACCACCACGCGGTCGGCGAGCTCCAGCGCCTCGTCCTGGTCGTGCGTCACGAACACGGTGGTCTGCCCGGTCTGGTCGTGCAGGCGGCGCAGCCAGCGTCGCAGTTCGACGCGGACCTTGGCATCGAGCGCGCCGAAGGGTTCGTCGAGCAGCAGCACGGTCGGATCGATGGCCAGCGCGCGGGCCAGCGCGACGCGCTGCTTCTGCCCGCCCGAGAGCTGCTCGGGATAGCGGCTGCCGTGCTCCTGCAACTGGATCAGCGTCAGCAGCTCGTCGACGCGGCGCCGGATCGTGGCGCGGTCGGGCCGCCGGCGGCGTGGGCGGCTGCGCAGGCCGAAGGCGATGTTCTCGGCCACGGTCATGTGCCGGAACAGCGCGTACTGCTGGAACACGAAGCCGACGTTGCGATCGCGCAGGCTCAGCTGCGTGGCATCGGTGTCGCCGAAGCGCACGCGGCCGCCATCGGCCTGCAGCAGGCCCGCGACCACGCGCAGCAGCGTGGTCTTGCCCGACCCGGAGGGCCCGAGCAGGGCGACCAGTTCGCCCGCCGCGATATGCAGCTCGACGCTGTCGAGGGCGGTGGTCGCGCCGTAGCGCTTGGTGACGCCCTCGATGCGCAGGTCCACGCCATGGCCGTTGCTGTCCATGGCCGCATGATGGCCGATGCGGGTGTGAGCGGCCGTCGTGGCGGGGGCGTGGCCCGGTTGGCGGGGGGATTGCTGGATCAGCAGCACGCAGGGGGGTCTCCGATGGTCGCGTGGCCGGGGCCCGCGGGAATGGCCGGACGCACTCAGTGCCTCCGCCGTGCCTGGGCCAGCGCGTCGCCGTGACGCGCCTCCAGCCAGAACTTCAGCACCAGCGTCATCAGCGCCAGCCCCGCCAGCAGCGAGGACACCGCGAACGCGCCGGTGCTGTCGAACTCGTTGTAGAGGATCTCGATGTGCAGCGGCAGTGTGTTGGTCAGGCCACGGATATGGCCGGAGACCACCGAGACCGCGCCGAACTCGCCCATCGCGCGCGCGCCGCACAGCAGCACGCCGTACAGCAGCCCCCACTTGATGTTGGGCAGGGTGACGCGGAAGAACATCGTCCAGGCGCCCGCGCCGAGCGAGCGCGCCACCACTTCCTCCTCGCTGCCCTGCTGCTGCATCAGCGGCACCAGCTCGCGCACCACGAAGGGAAAGGTGATGAAGAGCGTCGCCAGGACGATGCCCGGGCGCGCGAACAGGATCCGGATGTCCCATGCGCGCAGCAGGTCGGCGAACCACCCCTGGGAGCCGAACAGCAGCACCAGGCACAGGCCGGCCACCACCGGCGACACCGCGAACGGCAGGTCGACCAGGGCCAGCACGGCGCGCTTGCCGCGGAACTCGAAGCGGGTCAGCGACCAGGCCGCGATCACGCCGAACACGGCATTGACCGGGATCACGATGCCGGCGGTGAGCAGGGTCAGCTTGAGCGCGGAGATCGCGTCGGGCGTGGTCAGCGCGCCCCACCAGGTGGCGAAGCCCTTGCCGAAGGCCGACAGCAGCACCATCAGCAGCGGCAGCACCACCAGCAGGGCCATCACCAGCACCGCGCCGCCGATCAGGCAGCGACGCAGCCACGGGGGCGTGTCCACGCCCGGCGCGGACTGGAGCTCAGACATCGCGGCCGCTCCTGCGCTCGTGGCGGAACAGCAGCGGGATCAGGTTGATCACCAGCAGGCAGACGAAGGAGGCGGCCAGCATCAGTGCGGCCAGGGCGACCGCGCCGTTGTAGTCGTACTCTTCCAGGCGGATGGTGATCAGCAGCGGCGCGATCTCGGTGCGGTAGGGCTTGTTGCCGGCAATGAAGATCACCGATCCGTACTCGCCCAGTCCGCGCGCGAAGGCCAGCGAAAAACCGGTGAGCAGCGCCGGCAGCAGCTCCGGCAGCACCACCCGGCGCAGGGTGGTCAGGCGCGAGGCGCCCAGCGAGGCCGCGGCCTGCTCCTGCTCGTGGCCCAGCGATTCGAGGATGGGCTGCACCGTGCGCACCGCGAAGGGCAGGCCGATGAACACCAGCGCGATCACGATGCCGGGCAGGTGGTAGGCGATCTGGATGCCGCGCGGCTCCAGGAACTGGCCGATCCAGCCGTTGGGCGCGTAGATCGCGGTGAGTGCGATGCCGGCCACGGCGGTCGGCAGCGCGAACGGCAGGTCCACCAGCGCATCGAGCAGGCGCCGGCCGGGGAAGCGGTAGCGCACCAGCACCCAGGCCACCAGCGATCCGGCCAGCGAGGCGATCAGCGCGGCGACGAAAGCGGTGCCGAAGCTCACCTTGAGCGCGGCCTGCACCCGCGGATCCTGGACCGCGCGCAGCCAGCCCGCGCCGCCCAGCCCGGCGGCGCGGACGGTGAGCGCTGCCAGCGGCAGCAGCACGACCACGCCCAGCCAGGCCATGCCCAGGCCCAGGCTCAGGCCGAAGCCCGGCAGGGGCCGGCGCCAGCGGGCGCGCTGCGGTGCGGGAAGGGCGAGGCTGCTCATGGGATCGTGGCCGGGCGGATCCGCGACAGAAGGGGCGGCAGGGCAGGAGGTGCGTTCGACCGTGGCATTACTGCGGCCGGTAGATCTGGTCGAAGAAGCCGCCGTCGGCGAAGTGCAGCTGCTGCGCCTTGGCCCAGCCGCCGAACGCATCGTCGATGGTCACCATCGGCAGCGGCTTGAAGTGCGCGATCGCCTGGGGCGGGACCGTTTCCGGGCGCGAGGGACGGTAATGGTGCCGGGCGACCAGGCGCTGGCCCTCGGGCGAGTACAGGTGCAGCAGGTAGGCCTCGGCGACCTTCTGCGTGCCGCGCCGGGCGACGTTGCCGTCGACCACCGCCACCGGCGGCTCGGCCTTGATGCTCAGGCTGGGATAGACGATCTCGAAGTTCGCCGCCGTGTCGCCGTCGGCGAGGGTCAGCAGCGCCTCGTTCTCCCAGGCCAGCAGCACGTCGCCGATGCCGCGTTCGACGAACGTGGTGGTGGAGCCGCGCGCGCCGGTATCCAGCACCGGCACGTTGGCGAACACGCGGCGCAGGTAGTCGACCACCTGGTCGCCCTGCCGGTATTCGCGCGACGCCCACGCCCATGCGGCCAGGTAGTTCCAGCGCGCGCCGCCGGAGGTCTTGGGGTTGGGGGTGATCACGGCGATGCCGGGCCGGGCCAGGTCGCCCCAGTCCGCGATCCGCTTGGGGTTGCCCTTGCGCACCAGGAACACGATGGTCGAGGTGTAGGGCGAGCTGTTGTGGGGCAGGCGCGTCTGCCAGTCCCGCGCCAGCAGGCCGGTGTTCTGGGCGATGGCATCGATGTCGCCCGACAGCGCCAGCGTGACCACGTCGGCTTCCAGGCCGTCGATCACCGAGCGGGCCTGCTTGCCCGAGCCGCCGTGGGAGGCGCGCACGGTCAGGGTCTGGCCGGTGTCGGCCTTCCACTTCTTCGCGAAGGCGTCGTTGAACTCGGCATACAGTTCGCGGGTCGGGTCGTAGGAGACGTTGAGCAGCTCGACGTTCTGGGCCCTGGCGCTGCCGGCGAACGCGGCGAACGCAAGGACCAGTGCGCCCAGGGCATGTGCGGTCTTGTTGTGCATGGGGCTCTCCGGAAGGTCAGAATGAGAACTGGGCGCGCGTGAAGAAGGTCTTCTCGTCCTCGCGGTCGCCGCCGACGGCGCCGCCGACGAAATCGGCATGCGAATAGTTGGCGACCAGCTTGAGGTTGCCGGTCAGGTACCAGTTCAGGCCCAGGGTCCAGGCGCGCGATTCGCTGGCCGAGGACGAGGCCGAGGCGAACAGCGGGAAGGCCGCGTTGTCGATGTCGAGCAGCCCGTAGCGCGCCACCAGCTCGAAGGCGCCCCAGCCCCCCTGGCCCGGGGCGAACGGGTGGTCCGGCCTGACGCCGCGGTAGCTGGCGCGTTCGCCGGTCAGCACCCAGCTGCCGGTCAGCTGCCAGGCCTCGTTGTCGAGCGTGGCGCGGGCGGCGGTAGCCGTGTCCACGACCTCCTGGCGGGAACGGATGTACTCGCCCAGCAGGCCGAGCGGGCCGATGTACCAGTAGGCCTGGGGCGACCAGCGGCTGTGCCCGCCGTCGGCGGCCACGCCGGCGGCATAGCTGAAGAAGGTCGACTGGCCCGGCGTGCGGTAGCGGGGCAGGAAGTTGTTGCCGGCGCCGTGCTTGTCGCCGGTGCTGGCGGCAATGCCCAGGCCCAGGCCCGACAGCGCGCCTGCGCCGCCCTTCCAGGGCTCGAGGAAGAGGCGGCCGGCGAGCTCGTAGTCGTTGTCGGGGTTGGTGGTGGGACTGTCCCGGCCGTCGGCCGCGCCGTTGTACACGCCCAGCACGTAGCCGAGCTTCGCCCCGGCCAGCGTGCCCTGCAGTTGCGCGCCCAGTTCGCGGTTGGGGGCCAGCTCGGTGGGGTAGCCACGCTCGACCAGGGCCAGCGCGGCGCCGCTCTGCAGGCGCTCGAGCCCGATCGGACCCTTGACCTTGCCCAGCCGCAGGGTGGCGGCCGGGCTGAATTTCAGGTCGACGTAGGCATCGACCAGCGAGGCGCTGTCGCCGGCGAATTCGGGCGTGAGGCGGAAGCCCACCAGATCGCCCCAGCTGCCTTCCAGCGTCGGCCGGACCCGGCGCCAGAGGAAGGTGTCGTTCTGCGGACGATCGTCGTCGTCGATGAACACGCGGTTGTCCGCCTGCAGCAGCACGCCCAGCTTGAGCTGGACCTGGCCGTCGGCGCTCCGGATGGACGCGCCCTTGTCGGCCGACAGGACGATTTCGGGCCCGCGCGTATTCGCGGCCGGCGCGGCCGGTGCAGGCTGGGCATCGGCAAGCGCGGCCTGGCGGTCGCGCTCGTCCAGGCCCAGTTCGACCGCGCGCAGGCGGCGGTCTAGGTCGGCCACGTCGGCACCGCTGGCGCCTTCGGCAGGCGCGATGCCGAGCCGGCGCTCGACCACGCGCAGGCGCTCGGCGAGCTGCCCGGGCGTGGCAGCCTCCTGCGCCCAGGCCAGGCCGGGCAGCAGCGCCAGGCCAAGCGCGAGCGCGGTGTGCCGCGGCAAGGTGCGCGCGGCGGCAGTGGGGGGGTCGGGCAATCGCATGGCGTTTCCTCGTCTGTCTCTGGGGAAGCGCCTCCGGTTGTCCGGTCGGCACGGTGGAAGCTGGGGCGCGGCGGCGTCAGTCGCCGATCCGCAGTTTCTGGCTGCGCGTGATCTGCACGATCCGCGACCCGTGCACCACCACCTCGACCTGGCCGTAGGCCAGTTCGCGCACGGCCTCGAGGACGGCCCGCTCGGCATCGCTGATCCGCAGGCCGTCGCCGTGGTCGAGGGCGGCGGCCGGGGCCGGTAGTGGGGCGGGTGATCGGCGCATGGTGTCGATACCCGGCATGGGGGTCAGGCGGCGTCGCGCGCGCCTTCGATCCCGGCCAGCCATTCGTCGTCCGAGCCTTCGTTGAGATCGGCGAACAGCGGGGTGGAGAAGTAGCGCTCGCCGGTGTCGGGCAGCGTTGCCAGCAGCACCGATCCCTCGGGCGCATCGGCCGCGACCTTGAGCGCGGCGGCCACGGTGGCGCCGGCGGAGATGCCGACGAAGACGCCTTCCTCGGCGGCCAGCCGGCGCGCGGTGTCCAGCGATTCGTCGTCGGTGACGGGGACCAGCTGGTCATGCACCTGGCGGTTGAGCACCTCCGGCAGGAAGTCCGGCGTCCATCCCTGGATCTTGTGCGGCGCCCACTCCTTGCCGCCCAGCAGCGAAGCGCCGACCGGCTCGGTGGCGATGATCTTCACTTCCGGGCGGGCAACCTTGAGCACCTCGCCCACGCCGGTCAGCGTGCCGCCCGTGCCCCAGCCGCTGACGAAGTAGTCGAGCCGGCGCCCGGCGAAGTCGCGCAGGATCTCCGCCGCCGTGGTCTGGCGATGGTAGGCCGGGTTGGCCTGGTTGGTGAACTGCGAGGCCAGGAACCAGCCGTGGCGGTCGGCAAGCTCCCTGGCCCGCTTCACCATCCCGCTGCCGCGCTCGGCGGCGGGCGTGAGGATCACCTTGGCCCCGTAGGCGCGCATCAGCTTGCGGCGCTCGATCGAGAAGGTTTCCACCATCACCGCGACGAAGCGGTAGCCGCGCGCGGCCGCCACCTGCGCCAGCGCCACGCCGGTGTTGCCGGAGGTCGCCTCGACGATGGTGTCGCCGGGCTTGAGCAGGCCGCGCTTCTCGGCGTCGAGCACGATGGCGATCGCCAGGCGGTCCTTGACCGAGCCGCCGGGATTGAACGATTCGGCCTTGGCGTACAGGGTGACGTGCGCGGGCGCGAGCCGGTGCAGCTTGACGACCGGCGTGTTGCCGATGGTGTCGAGGATGCTGTCGTAGATGGCCATGATGAGGTCTCGATGGGTGGACGGTCAGGCGGCGTCGGCGAGCGGAACGTCGAGCGAGCCCAGCGGCGCGGCGCCAAACCAGTGCAGGGTCTGCGCGAGCGCGGCGACTTCGCCGACGATCAGCAGCGCAGGCGACTGTACGGCGTGGTGTCGCGCCAGTTGTGAGAGATCGGTTAGCCGGCCGTTGACCACGCGCTGCTCGGGGCGGCTGCCGTTTTCGACCAGGGCGAATGGCGTTTCGGGCGCCCGCCCGTGGGCGATCAGCTGCGCCTGCACCACCTCCAGCCGCGACACGCCCATGTAGAAGGCGAGCGTCTGCCGCTCCTGCGCCAGCGCCGGCCAGTCCAGGGTGTCGTCGCCGTCCTTGGCGTGCGCGGTGACCAGGCGGACCGACTGGGCGTGGTTTCGGTGGGTGAGCGGGATGCCGGCATAGGCTGCGCAGGCGGCGGCGGCGGTGATGCCGGGCACTACCTCGTAATCGATCCCGGCCGCGCGCAGGGCCTCGAGTTCCTCGCCACCACGACCGAACACGAAGGGATCGCCGCCCTTGAGCCGGACCACGCGCCGGCCGGCCGCCGCGTGTTCGAGCATCAGCGCGTGGATGCGCTCCTGCGGGACCGCGTGGCCGCCGGCGCGCTTGCCCACTTCGATGCGCTCGGCGTCGCGGCGCGCCAGTGCCAGGACCTCGCGGCTGACCAGGCGGTCGTGCAGGATCACGTCGGCCTCGCCCAGCAGGCGCAGGGCGCGCAGCGTGAGCAGGCCGGCATCGCCGGGCCCGGCGCCGACCAGGGCCACCGAGCCGCGGGGCGCGGCCTGGAGTCGCGACGGCGCCAGTTCCGCATCCAGCAGGCGCTCGGCCTCGATATGCCGGCGCCTCCGCAGCAGGCCCTGCAGCGGGCCCGACAGCAGCCGCTCGAAGGCGCGGCGGCGCGCGCCCGGCTCCGGCCAGCGCGCGACGATGCGCTGGCGGTGCCGCGCCAGCAGCTGCGCCAACGCGCCGAACGAGTCGTCGAACTGCGCTTCCAGCCGCTCGCGCACCAGCCGCGCCAGCATCGGCGCGCCACCGCCGCTGGAGATCGCGATCTGCAGCGGGCCGCGTTCGACCCGGGCGGGCAGGTGCACGCGCGCCAGCGCCGCATCGTCGACCACGTTCACCCAGATGCCGCGCGCCTCGCCCGCCTCGGCCACGGCGCGATTCACCCGCGCATCGTCGGTGGCCGCGATCGCCAGCCAGGCGCCGTCCAGCCAGGACGGCCGGAAGGCGCCGGCCAGGTATTCGATGCGACCGGCGGCGACCTGCGCCGCCACGGCCGGTTCCAGCACCGGCGCGCCGACCCGCACCAGCGCGCCGGTGTCGTGCAGGGCCTCGATCTTGCGTGCCGCCACCGCACCGCCGCCCACCACCAGCACCCTGCGGCCACGCAGGTCGGCGAACAGGGGGAACAGGCGGGCAGGGGCGGGAGTGTCGGGCATCGCCGGCAGGTCGGAGTCGTGTGCCGGTGACGCTAACGAGTGGCGGCCCCGATCCGGAAATGGCGACCGGTCCTGCGCTTATGCCGCCACGGCATAAGCCGGGGCGCTCGCGTGGACAGCCCGCATTGCCGCGTCTATGATCCGCCATTCCATCTTTCCATCATGATGAAAGGATGAAGTTGCGGCGGAAACCAGTGCCGCGCGGATGCCGCCATGACCCTGACCCAGCTGCGTTACCTGGTCGCGATCGCCGATTCGGGCCTGAACATCACGCTCGCCGCCGAGCGCGTGCACGCCACCCAGCCGGGCCTGTCCAAGCAGCTCAAGCAGCTGGAGGACGAACTGGGCTTCCAGCTGTTCGTGCGTCGCGGCCGCAGCCTCGATTCGATCGCCCCGGCCGGCGAGCGCGTGCTCGAGCATGCGCGCCGGATCCTCGCCGAGGCGGCCAACATCCGCAGCTATGCGGCCAACGAGCGCGGCGAGTACAGCGGCCGCCTGCTGCTGGCCACCACGCACACGCAGGCGCGCTACGTGTTGCCGCCGGTGATCGCGGCGATCCGGCGGGAGTTCCCGCGGGTGGACGTCGACCTGCAGGCCGGCAGCGATGCCGAAGTCATGCAGCAACTGCACGATGGCGCCGACCTGGCCCTGATCAGCACCGCGGGCGGCACCCCGGCCGGCGGCCTGCCGGTCCCGCTGTACCGCTGGCGGCGCGTGCTGCTGGTGCCGCGCGCGCATCCGCTTGCAGCGTTGCGGCGCGCGCCCACCCTGGCAGAACTGGCCGTGCATCCGCTGATCAGCTATGAATCTTCCACACGCAGCGATTCGTCGATGCGGCGCGCGTTCGCCGCAGCGGGGGTGGAACCGCAGATCGCGATGACCGCGCGCGACGCCAACCTCATCAAGACCTATGTGCGCGCCGGCCTGGGCGCCGGACTGCTGGCCGAGATGGCGGCCGGACCGCGCGAGGACGACGACCTGTGCATCCTCGAAGCGCCTGCCGAGATTCCCGAATGCACCACCTGGGCGGTGATCCCGCGCGGGCGCGTGCTGCGCGACTACGCGCTGGCCCTGCTGCATGGCGTCGCCCCGCAGCTGGACCGGCGGGACCTGCGGCGGGTGATCGAGGGCAATCTCGAAGCCGACTGGCCGCCGCCACCGGGCTGGCGCGAACTGAGCCAGGCGTTCGCGATCTGAGCGGGCGGTTCAGTCCTGCACGGCGGTGATATAGGCGCCGGTGCTGATGACCTGGAAGGTGTCGTTGTCCACCCGCCTGACCGGCGTGCCGTCCGAAAGCGTATAGACGAAGCGCGAAGCGCCGTGGTCTTCCCCGTCCTTGTCGGCCTCCAGGCGCTGGATCACGCGATGGCGGTTGCCGGCTTCATCCTGGGCATAGAGCGTCTGGGTCATGCGGAGTCCTCCAGGCTTGGGCCGGCCCCACGCTAGCGAGGGGATCGAAGAGCCGTGTGAAGAATGCCCGGCAGCCACGTTAATCGCGGCCGGCGCAGGTGCCAGCCGCCGCGCACCGGACTGCGACCCGAGGGCAAGGCGCCCGGGCTACAGATACGAGGTCAAGGCGGGCGTGGCCTCCCAGTCGTCGGCGGCCCCGTCCTCGTAGCGCACCGGCGCCGCGTCCAGTTCGGCCGGGCTGGCGTCGTCCAGGCAGGCCACATTGATGCAGACGAAGGCGCCGCCCATCACCTCGAAGTCGGCGCGGCTGAAGGTGCTGGTGCCGCAATCGCGGCAGAAGCAGTGCTCGATCGCGCATTCGCCGAAGCTGTAGCTGCCCACAGCAGTCGCGCCCGCGAGCAGCTCGAACGCCTCGGCCGGTACGTGCGCCTTCCAGATCCGTGTCTTGCGGCAATAGCTGCAGTTGCAGCGCAGGGTCGACGCGAACCATGGCCCCGGCCGTGGCTGCGGCGAACGCTGCCCGGGTGGCGCGAGGTCGATCTCGCAGCGGAAGCGGATGTTGCCGCAGTGGCAGCTGCCGTGGCGTTGCCCGATCATGCGCGGTACTCCAGGTGAGCTCCTTGCCACGACGTGCGGCGGGAGCGCGAATCGACGGCCGGGTCGCGCCTCAGCGGCCCTGGGGCGCCGCCGTGGCCCTGCCCGCGGCGGAAGCGGCAGGAGCGCGGTGGTAGACCGCATCGCGGAAGCGCTTGTGCAGGTCGGTGCCGCCGGGCGGCACGTACTGGGTGAACAGCACCGCCACGATCCGGTTCGCCGGATCCACCCAGAACAGCGTGTTGGCGAAGCCGTCCCAGAAGAACTCGCCCACGGCGCCGGACGCTTCCTCCGCATTCGCAGGCGGGGAATGACGCACCGCGAAGTCGACGCCGAATCCCACCTGGCCCTTGCCCGGCAGCCACGAACGGTCCGTGATCCCGGCCGGCAGCATGTCGGTGGCCATCAGCCGCACGGTGTCCGGACGCAGCACGCGCGCGCCGTCGAAGCTGCCGCCGTCCAGCAGCATGCGACCGAAGCGCATGTAGTCGTCCAGGGTCGAGACCAGGCCGTAGCCGCCGGGCGCGTCCATCGTCCACTCGCGATAGGCGTTGTCGAGCGCGGGCGAGTCGGGCAGCCGCGTGAAGCGGCCGTCGACGAATTCGTACGCCGCGGCCATGCGCCCGCGCCTGCCTTCCGCCACGTGGTAGCCGGTCTGGCCCATGCGCAGCGGCTCGAGCACGCGCTCGCGCACCAGCTGCGCGAACGGCTTGCCGGCCAGGACCTCGGCCAGCCGCGCCTGCACGTCCACGGAAATGCCGTACAGCCAGCGCGTGCCCGGCTGGTAGGCCAGCGGCAGGCCGGCGAGACGCTCGGACATCTGCGCCAGCGTGATGTTCCGCGAGTCGACACCGGCGTCGCGGTACAGCCGCGCCGGCGTGTCCTTCTCGAACGCGGCGGCGAAGCCGGCGGTATGTCGCAGGATGTCGCGTACCAGGATCGGCCGCTGCGGCGCCACCAGCACCGGCGAACCGTCCGCGTTTTCGCCGGCGAAGACCCGGACCTGGGCGTATTCGGGCAGGTAGCGCGACAGCGGCGCATCCAGCTCGAACCGGCCTTCCTCGTACAGCGACATCAGCACCACCCCGGTGACCGGCTTGGTCATCGAATAGACCTGGGCCAGGGTGTCGCGCGCCATCGGCTGGCCGGCCTCGCGATCGGCCATGCCGAAGGCGCCGAAATAGACTTCGCGACCATCTTCGTGGACCAGGGCCGCCACCCCGACCGCGCGACCCCCGGCGACGATCTCGCGCAGGACCGCGTCGATGTGGGCGGCGTCGACGACCGTGGCAGCGGGACCGGCAGCGGGACCGGCAGCGGCGGCGGCCGCTGCCTCGGGGACCGCCGCGTCGGCCGTTCCGCGCGGAATGCTCTGGCACGCGGCCAGCAACAGGCAGGCCAGGGCCGCCAGGCGGATGCTCATGCAGGACTCCCCGTGAGAAATGGTCGCGCGACGCGTCGCGGCGCGAGTATGCCGCCGACGGCCGCACCACTCCCGCTGCAGCGCAGCGTCGATGCATCCGCAACCATCGGGCGCGCAGGCCTCAGGCCGGTGCGGTCAGCGGAGGCGCCCCGACCCGCGCGTCGTTCGCACGCACCACCCGGTTGCGACCGCGCAGCTTGGCCTCGTACAGGGCCTGGTCGGCGCGCAGCACCAGCAGCTGCGCCTGCGCGGCGTGCTCGGGGCAGCCGGCCACGCCGACCGACAGCGTGGTGCGCATGGCCTGCCCGCCCGAAGCCACCTCCAGCGATTCGAAGGTCGCGCGCAGTTCCTCGGCCATCGCCAGCGCATCGGCCACGTGCGTGCCCGGCAGCATCAACAGGAATTCCTCGCCGCCGTAGCGGCAGGCGATCAGCCCGGCGTCGCGCACCCGCTCGCGCAGCAGGTCGGCCAGGCGCCGGATCATCTCGTCGCCTGCCGGATGGCCATAGGTATCGTTGATGCGCTTGAACCTGTCGATGTCGATCAGCACCAGGGACAGCGGCGTGCCGGTCGTGGCACAGGCGGCCAGTTCGCGCTCCAGCGCCTCGTCCAGGAAGCGCCGGTTGTGCAGGCCGGTCAGCGGATCGCGTTCGGCCTGCTCCTGCAGCTGCGTCTGCAGCTTGGTGATCTGCGCCAGGCGCGCGCCCAGTTCATGGCGGCTGTCGCGCAGCTTGATGCCGCGGGTGTAGGCATCGCTGGCGATGGACAGCAGGTAGCACGTCACCAGCACGATGCACAGCAGCGACGTGTGCAGCTCGGTGTGCGGCCGGAACTCCAGCCCGTGCACGGCCGCGACCAGCGCCACGCCCACGGTCATGGAGGCCACGCCTTTCCACAGGTCGGGCAGGCCCATGAAGAGCACCACGTTCACGCACACGCCGACGAACAGCATGAAGCTGATCCACAGCGGCAATCCCCAGACCGCGAGCCAGGCGCCCAGCAGCACGCCGTCGATCATCAGGTTCTGCAGCTCCGCCCGCAGCGGATCGGCTGCGCGCGCCGCCCGCCAGTACACCAGTTGCGGATAGACGAGCAGTTGCAGCGCCAGCAGCGTCCACATCACTGCGCCTGCCTGCAGGTAGGCAAGATGCGTGCCTATGACGAACAGGCCGATGGCGAAGAACAGCGACCGGTTGCGCCGGTTGAGCGTCACCACCCAATGAAGCTTGGCCGACTGCACTGCGCTCCCCTGTCTGCCCGGCGCGCGCTGCGTCGCGGCAGTTCCCCGGACGTTCCCCGGACGGGCATTGTAACGGCGTCCCCGCCGTCACCCGGACAGGACCGACGGCCCGCGCCGGTTAGCGCAGCCCTCGCGCGTTGGTCTTGACCCGGCGGTACACCGGCGCCAGGCCCTGCGCGGCAACGCGGCGCAGGCCGGTGTCGGCGATGCGGGCGGCCTGGGCCACCGAGGGCGTGGCCGACAGGCAGGCCAGGGCGAAGCCTGTCTGCATGCGCCAGGCCTCCACGTACATCGCCGACCAGCCCTGGGCGAAGGCGATCTGCTTTTCGAGCACCATCGCGAACATGTCGCCGCGCCCGCGTGCCGACGGCAACGCGCCCTCGCGTGCCATGCGCGCCAGCCGCGAGCCCGCGACGAGGGGTGCCAGCGTGCCCAGTTCCAGCATGCGGGCCGGGACATCCCGGGCGGCGGTGCGTCTGCGGGAACGGGGCATGGGCGGGGCCGGCGCGGAGGGCCGATCATGGCAGCACGCCGCGAAGACGCCGCGAAGACGCTCCCGGCCCGGCTAGGATAGGGACATGAGGACACCGGTCATCCTGCTGTTCGCCCTGGTGCTGTTGCTGTGCCCGGCCTCGCCGGCGCTGGCCCAGGGCCAGTTCCGGGTGCTGGTGGTGGCCGTGCCCAACCGCTACCACCACGACTACACGGTGGTCGCCAGGCCACGCCTGGAGCAGATGGCGCGACAGCACGGCTTCGACCTGGACTGGAGCTGGAACACCGCGCCCTTCGACGGCGACCTGTCGGCCTACGCGGCCATCATGCTGCTCAACACTCCAGGCGACGAACTGGCCGGCGCCCAGCGCGGCGCGCTCGAGGCCTTCGTGCGCGGCGGCGGCGGCGTGGTGGCCGTGCATCGCGCGCTGATCTTCAATCCCTCCGGCGGCTGGCCCTGGTTCGAACGGCTGGTCGGGCGCGCATTCCGCATCCATCCGATGGTGCAGACGGCAACGGTGCGGGTCGACGATCCGGACTTCCCCGCCGCCTTCGGCCTGCCCGCGCGCTGGATCTGGAGCGACGAGTGGTACGAGTTCGGGCCGCCGCTGGTGGAGGGGCTGCGCACCGTCCTGTCGGTGGACGAGTCGAGCTACGACCCTGGCCGGATCTGGCCCGGCCAACAGGCGCGGGGCATGGGCGCCGAGCATCCGGTGGCCTGGTACCACGCCTACGACGGGGGCCGCGTGTTCGTGACCGCGCTCGGCCATCCGCCGGCGGCCTACGACGATGCCGCCTACCTGCAGCACCTGTATGGCGGACTGTGGTGGGCCGCCAGCGGTCGCGGCATCAGCGGCCGGGCGGGGGACTGAGCGGCGCAGCGGCGCGGGCCTGCTGGTCCCGTATCCAGCGCATCTGGTTGCGGAAGGTGTCGGTCCAGTAGCGGTCGCGGTTGGCGGCGAGGAAGGCGAGCAGCTGCGCGTGCGCCTCGCGGCTGACGGACAGGTGGTCGCCGCCGATGCCATGGAAGGTGAAGTTGACCATGGTGCCGCGGCGTCCCGCTTCTTCCACCAGCGCGATCAGTTCGGCGCCGCTGGCATCCACCGGCACGGTCACGGGGACCGCGGACGGGTCGAGGGCGTGCATGTCCGGCACGACCGTCCCGCCGACCAGCTTGATGCCGAGGAACAGTCCGGCGACGTCGGTGATGTAGTCGCCGTCGCGCGCCATGCGGTCGCCGCAGGGCGCGGTGAAGGTGAAGGCCGTGCTGCCGTCGATGGCGTGCAGCATGGTGTTGGCGACTTCCAGCTGCGCGCGCATCTGCGCCACCGTGGTCGCGTCCAGGTCCTGCGCCGGCTGCACCCACTCGCGTCCGGGGCCGCGCGCCGAGCACTGGTGGAACAGGCTGTGGTTGCCCAGTTCGTGGCCGTTGCGCGCGGCCGCGCGCCATTGCGCCAGCCTGTCGCGCACGGGTGCGGCGGCCAGGATCAGGTAGAAGCTGCCCTTGAGGCCGTGCCGGTCGAGGTCAGGGATCGCGACATCCAGGTGTGTGGCCACGGCATCGTCGTAGGCCAGGCTCACCGCTGCACGCTGGCCGTCGGGCCAGGGAAAGCCGGGTTCCGAGGCGCAGGCCCCGGCCGATGCCAGCAACAGTGACAGGACCGCGCACGCCAGGCCCCCTGCAAGTGATGATCGCATCGCGTCCTCCCCTCCGATGGCGCCATGTTGCCGCAGAGCGCGCCTGCGTGCGCGCCGGCCGCGCTGGCGACGCCACCGGGGGCGCGGCAGCGCGTGCGCAGGCATTCCGTGCCGTCGTGCCGGCCGCTATCGTGTCCGGCTCCGCCGCACCAGGTGTCGTCCTTGTCCCTCGTATCCCATCGCGCGCAGCAGCGCGCCACCCGCGCCGCATTCTTCATTCCCGGCTTCGTGATCGCCACCTGGGCGCCGATCGTGCCCTTCGCCAAGCTGCGCGCAGGCCTGGACGATGCGCAGCTGGGGCTGGTCCTGCTGTGCCTGGGCCTGGGTTCGCTGGGCGCGATGCCGCTGGCCGGCGCGCTGGCCGCGCGCCAGGGCTGCCGGCGGGTGATGCTGGCATCAGCGCTGCTGATGCTGGCGCTGCTGCCGTTGCTGGCGATCGTGCCCGACGCCTGGCTGCTGGGCGGCGTGCTGCTGCTGATCGGAGCCGCGATGGGGGCGATGGACTGCACCATGAACATCCAGGCGGTCGTCGTCGAGCGCGAGGCGGGACGGCCGATGATGTCGGGCTTCCATGCCTTCTACAGCATCGGCAGCCTGGCCGGCGCGGTGCTGGTGACCCTGCTGCTCGGCATCGGCGTGCCGGTGCTGGCGGCGACGCTGGCGGTGTCTGCACTGGTCCTGCTGCTGACCGCGCTGTCGGCATCGGCCTGGCGCGCCGAACGCGCCGCCGGCGGCGCGGTGTTCGCCCTGCCGCGCGGCGTGGTGCTGGGGATCGGCCTGGTGTGCTTCGTGAGCTTCCTGGCCGAGGGCGCGATGCTCGACTGGAGCGCGGTGTTCCTGCACGAGGTCAAGGGTATCGACCTGGCGAGCGCCGGCTGGGCCTTCGTCGTGTTCAACCTCGCGATGACCGCCATGCGCCTGGCGGGCGACGCGGTCGTGGCCAGGCTCGGGCGCGTCGCCACGGTGCTGGGCGGCGGCCTGGTCGGCGCCGGGGGGCTGACGCTGGCGATGCTGGCGCCGGACCTGGGCACGGGCCTGGCCGGATACGCGCTGCTGGGCATCGGCTGCGCCAACATCGTGCCGGTCATGTTCACGCTCGCCGGCGCGCAGACGCGCATGCCCGAACACCTTGCGATCCCGGCCGTCACCACCATGGGCTACGGCGGCGTGCTGGCCGGGCCGGCCCTGATCGGCTTCATCGCCCAGGCCTCGTCGCTGGGCGTCGCACTGCTGCTGGTGGCGCTGGCGCTCGCCCTCGCCTCCGGCCTGGGTTCGCGTATCGGGCGGCGCAGCCGCTGATCCGCGCGCGGCGGCGCGTGTCATCTGCGATTCGCGAAACGGCCACACGATGTTGACGTTTGGCTGCCTACGATACCGGCCCGCAAACGGCGGAAGCATCCGTGAGAGGTGTGCCGGTGAGCAACGCAACAACGAGGATCGAAGTGCGCCCCGACGTGGAGGGCGGATGGGCGGTGACCCGCGACTGCATCATCGATGGCTACTTCGTCGATGTCGAAGCGGCCAACGATTACGCCAGCGCCTGCGCGCAGCGCGCAGCGCGCGCAGGCATGGCGGTCACCCTGGCGGTCGCTCCCACGCCGCCGGGCGAGGCGGCATAGGGCGGACGAGGCCGCAGGGGGCGCCAGCGCGCGATCATCGCGCGGCCTATCCGGCGTCGGCCGACCAGTGACGCGGTGCTCCCACACGCCTGGAGCGAGCGCCCAGGCGTGTGGGAGCGGGGGGTAGGGTGGAGGGTGAAGCGTCTACTCGGGCGACCCGCCCCGTGGGCGGCAGCGGGTGCCCCGCTCGGGCAGGGGTTCCAGGGACCGTGCGGCAACTGCGCACGCGGAACCGCCATCCGCAGTCCGACGGCGCCCGCTGCGGCCCGCGCAGGCGCGATGCCAGCGCAGGCGCGGTCCGCGGCCCTCAGAGGTCGCCCTGCGGCACCGGGTCGGGCGGGCTCTCGGGGTCGGGTGCGGCCTCGGCCGCCCTGCTGGCAGGGGTGCCGGGCAGGTAGAAGCCGACCCGGTCGAACAGGCGGGTGTAGAACTGCTGGTTCTGCACGGTGTTGCTGCCCACGCGCACCAGGTTGGCGTTGCCGCCACCGATCGGCACGGGCACCGACACCGAGCCGATCATGCTCACCCCGACGCTGGCCGAACTGGACTGGCCCTTGAGCGCGTAGCGCTCCTGCACGGCATTGATGAACACGATCGCGCTGCCGTCGACCTGCGGCACGCAGGTGGCGCGCACGTTGAGCTGGGTGTGGGTGTCGGATTCGGGCTGGAAATGCTTGCTCGCTTCCAGCGACTCGGTCGTGGCCTGCTTGATGATGTAGCCCTGGCCGAGCAGCGCGCGCCGCGTCGCCTCGCAGGCCACGTCCGGCGCCACCGGATAGCTGCGCGAATAGGTGTCCTCGGCGCCGAACACTTCGCCCAGCGGCGGGGCCTCCGACCGCGACCGCTTCGATCCGCAGGCGGTGAGCACGAACACGGCGGCAAGGGCGAGAACGGCGGGTGCGGTGGAGCGGCGGCGCATCGTGGGCTCGGGTCCGGGCGGGCAGCCGAGTGTAGCGGCGAGGCGATGCAGCCCGACTGAATGCAGCCGGCGCCGCGCGGATCCGCGACGCGCAGCGCGCGCGGGGCGCACCGCGACGCACCCGGGCAGGCCGCCTCTGCAGGTGCCGGCGCTGTCGCGGGATCTTCACGATGCCGATGCAACAGTCGCGCCCGGTTCCAGACGGAGACCGGCAATGCCACGTGGGGACAAGTCCAGCTATACCGACAAGCAGCAGCGTCAGGCCGAACACATCGAGGACAGCGAGAAGGCACGGGGCCGTTCCACCGACACGGCCGAACGCATCGCATGGGCAACCGTGAACAAGCAGGACGGCGGCGGCAACAAGGGCGGCCGGGCAACGAAGAAGGCCACCAAGAAGGCCACGAAGAAGGCCACCAAGAAGGCCACCAAGAAGGCCACCAAGAAGGCCACCAAGAAGGCCGCCAAGAAGGCCGCCAAGAAGGCCGCCAAGAAGGCCGCCAAGAAGGCCGCCAAGAAGGCGACCAAGAAGGCGACGAAGAAGGCGACGAAGAAGGCGACGAAGAAAGCGGCCAAGAAGGCGACCAAGAAGGCGACCAAGAAGGCGACCAAGAAGGCGACCAAGAAGGCCGCCAAGAAGGCCGCCAAGAACTCGACCAAGAAGTCGACCAAGAGGGCGACGAAGAAGGCCGCATCGAAGTAGGGGAGCGCATTGGCCCCATATGGGCGGGTCCGCATGGATTGGCCCGCAGCACGCCCCAGGCCGGATACTCTGCGGACGGATCCAGGGACAGTGGCCGGCCTGGGGCAGGCGCCCGGCCGGCGCCCAGAAAAGTGGCCTTGTCGCGCGCGCCTGCGGCGCCCGCGCTACCGAAGCACCGCCCGGGCGGCCAGTGCGCCACCGGCTTCCGGCGCTGCCCGGCACTCGCCCGGCGGCTTCAACCCGCGCGGCCGCACACGTCGGCAATGGCCGGGTAATGCGGAAGTCGCCGGCCGCGGGCATGATGCAGTTCCCATCCGCAGGCACGACGCATGCCGCCATTGCCCCCGATCCCATCGACTTTCAGCCACGCGGTCGCGACGCGGGTCCTGACCGTGGTGCGCGACGGCCAGGCCACCGAACTGCGGATCGACATCGGCCAGCCGCTGCAGGATGTGCCCACGGTCACCGGGCTGGACTGGCGCTGTCCGGTGCGCTGGGACGAGGGCGGCCGGATGCATGTCCGCAGCGTCTGCGGGATCGATGGATTCCAGAGCCTGCAGCTTGCGTTCGACACCATCCGCCATGAGCTGGCGGCGATGGCGGCCGTCGACGGCGTGAGCCTGCGCTTCCTGGACTGCACCCTGGATCCGGAGACCCTGTTGCCCAAGGCCGGCGAACCGCCGGGAGCCGGCGGCAGCATGCCTCCGGCCGGCTGAGCCGCCTGCGGCCTGCGGCGGCGGCCAGCGCCTACAGCGGGGCGATGCGGAACCTGCGGCCCTTGATCTTGCCCTCGCGCAGCGCCGCCAGCGCACGCGCGGCCTGGCGACGGTTGATGGCGACGTAGCTGCGCGTGGCGAAGACATCGATTTTGCCGATCGCGTCCTTGTGCAGTCCCGCCTCGCCGGTCAGCGCGCCGACGATGTCGCCCGCGCGCAGCTTGTCGGTGCGTCCGGCGTCGATGCGCAGCGTGGCCATGGTCGCGGCCGGCACGTTGTCGACCCGCCCGGCCAGGGGGCGCAGTTGCTCCCAGCGCAGCGGCCGGCCCTGGCGTTCCTCGATGGCGCGCGCGCGCGGCAGTTCGCGCGGCGTGCACAGGCTCAGCGCCAGTCCCGAGCGACCGGCCCGGCCGGTGCGGCCGATGCGGTGCAGGTAGGTGTCCGCGTCCGTCGGCAGCTCGTAGTTCACCACCGCGCCGATGTCCTCCACGTCCAGTCCGCGCGCGGCCACGTCGCTGGCCACCAGCACGCTGCAGCTGCGGTTGGCGAACTGCACCAGCACCTCGTCGCGGTCGCGCTGCTCCATGTCGCCGTGCAGGGCGAGCGCGGAGAAGCCGTAATGGGTCAGCGAGCCGACCACCTCGGTGGTGTCGGCGCGCGTGTTGCAGAACACCACCGCCGAGTCGGGCTGGTAGCGCAGCAGCAGCGCCGCGAGCGCGGGCGCGCGGCGGGCCGGCTCCACCTCGAAGAACAGCTGCTCGATCGTCGCCGGCTGGGCGCCATCGTCGATGCTCACCTGCGCCGGGTCGTCCAGCATCGCGCCGGCAAGCGTGCGGATCGCCTCGGGGAAGGTGGCCGAGAACAGCAGCCCCTGGCGCTGCTTCGGCAGGCGCTTGACGATGTCGCGGATCGCCTCCTCGAAGCCCATGTCGAGCATTCGGTCGGCCTCGTCCAGCACCAGCGTCCGCACCGCGCCCAGATGCAGCGCGCGCTTCTTCGCCAGCTCCTGGATACGGCCGGGCGTGCCGACCACCACGTGCGGATCATGGCTCAGCGAGGCCAGCTGCGGCCCGAGCGGAATGCCGCCGCACAGGATCGACAGCTTGAGGTTGGGAATGCCCAGCGCCAGCCTGCGCAGCTGCTTGCCGACCTGGTCGGCAAGTTCGCGCGTGGGGCACAGCACCAGCGCCTGGGTCTGGATGCGCGAAGCGTCGATTCCCGACAGCAGGCCGAGCCCGAAGGCGGCGGTCTTGCCGCTGCCGGTGGGGGCCTGCGCGATCACGTCGCGGCCGGCGAGGATGGCCGGCAGCGCCTGCGCCTGCACGGGGGTCATCGACTGGTAGCCGAGCGCTTCGACGCCCTGCAGGAGGTGGGCGGGGAGGTCGAGGGTGGCGAATGCGGGGGCTGTTTCCATGCGCCATGATCGCAGGTCGGGCGAAAACGCGGGCACGCGACCGCGCGCGAACGGCCCGGCGGGCGGTATTTCGGCCCACAATCGACGCCCACGAGCACGCGAGGCCGCACATGCGCAACGAACTGACCATCGCCGTGGGCGAGCTGCACCAGGGCATCGCCCACCACCATTGGCATGGCAAGACGTTCCGCCAGTTCTGGGAGTGGTTCAACCACCGCTGCATCCAGCTGGTCGGCAGCGCCGCGCCGGAGGAGCTCGATGCGCTGGAGGCCGCCCTGCTGGAGGTGCGCGCCGCCATCGAGGAGGGCGGCTACATGGTGTCGTCCGACCGCCTGGACGAGGTCATCGAGCCGCCGATGTAGGCGCGGGGCCGTCCCCGACCCGGAACGGAAGATTGGCGTAGGCGGCATGGCCCCGGCCGTCGCGCACCTCCACGAACAGGCGGTAATGGCCCGGCCGGCGTGGCGCGATGAAGCGCAGGCGCCCGTCCGCCAGCGGCGTGGCCCGCAGCTCCACCTGCGCCGGCATCGCTTCGGGATCGCCGCCGATGGAGGTGGCGGTGCTCTCCTCGCGCGCATACCAGTGCCAGGCCAGCGCATCGCCGTCGGCATCGTCGGCCGCCGCCGCGGCCTCATGCGCGCTGCCCGGCGCCAGCACGACACTGTCCGCGCCGCCGGCGCCGTCGATCGTGGCCGGGCCGATCGACGGCGCGCGGTTGTCCGGCCAGCGGCCGGTCCACAGCCACTGCATCGCATCCACCGCCGGAGTGGACTCGCCGCCCGCCAGGAACAGCCCGTACCAGGTGGGGGTGCGCTCCTGCTTGTGGCCCCAGAGGAACACGTACGAGCCCAGGCACTGGTCCGGGTCGGCGGCGATGGCTTCGCGGTAGCGGCGCTGCAGCAGCGCGGCCTTGCGCGAGGCGTCGTCCTCCAGGGGCGCGCCCCACGCCGTGAGCGGGCTTTCCCAGTGTCCGGTCGGGCCCCACTCGGTGACGATGTAGGGGCCGTTCCAGCCCGCGTCGCGGAGCCTGGCGGGCAGCGCGTCCAGGTCGCCGTACAGCTGCAGGCCGATCAGGTCCAGCGAGGGCGCGCGCGCCCGGACGAGGTCGATCAGCGCGCGGTCGAATCCGGCCAGCGGCGTCATCACAGGGTGGTCGGGATCCTCCTCGTGGATCATGTCGGCGATCCGTCCCACCGCGTCCCATACCTTGGGATTGCGCGATTCCAGGTTGAGCTCGTTGCCGACCAGCCACATCAGTACAGCCGGGTGCTCGCGGTAGAGGCGCACTTCCTGGCGCAATCGCTGCAGTTGCGCCGCCACCGCGGCCGGGTCGTCGTAGTCGAAGCCGTGGCGCTCCTTGCCGACCGCCAGGCCCATCGCCACGGTCAGCCCGTTGCGCTGCGCGCGGTCGAGCATCGCGCGCACCGCGGCTTCATCGCTGCCGGTGCTCCAGGTGCGCACCGAATTGCCGCCACGCGCCGCCAGTTCCTCCAGATCGCCGTCCGCGGAACCGGCCCCGCGCACCTGATAGGGGCGGCCATCCAGCAGCAGCCGCCAGGCACCGTCGTGCTGCACGACGCGCACCCTGGGCGGGCCGCTCGCCGCTGTCTCGCCGCCGGCCTGCGGGGCGACCTGCGGAGCGACCTGCGGGGCGGCCAGGCACGCACCCAGCGCCAGCAGACAGGCCATGACTGCACGCATGTTCGCTCCCCCGACCCCGGATGGGGCCATGGTATCGGCGATGCGGGGGCGCGGCGACGGGCCGGGCTGCCGGTGCATGTGGGCCTCCCGGGCGGCAGGCGGGCCCGACGCCCGCCAGCGGATGCCGCAACGCGTTACGATGCTGCGCCGCCGGAAGTCCCTGCCAGCCCCGCATGAAGGCCTCCATTCCCGACACGCTTCCGGTGGCATGAGCCAAGCATCGAGCGTGGCCGGCGCCAGGGCCCAGCCCAGGATCGAACGTCTGCAATCCTGGATTGCGGCGGTCCTGAGCGTGCTGCTGCATGTGGCCTGCCTGGTCCTGGCCCTGCTCGCCCCGCCGATCGTGGTCAGCACGCCGCAGGGCGCCGCCGGGGGCAGCGTCACCCTGGTCGACTTCATCGGCGAGACGCCGCCGCAGCCCACGCCCACGGCCAATGCCCCCGCTTCGCCCGCGCAGCCCGCGCCGGCGCCGCCGGCGGCCTCGCGCCTGCAGTCCACGCCGGTGCCGCTGGCCGAGGCGCCGCAACCTCCCGCCGCGCGCCAGCCCGAGCAGGCGCCGCAACCGGCCCGTGTATCGCCGGCGCGGCCCGCGCCCGCGCGCCCGCAGGCGGCCGTGGCGCCGCCCGCCGTGCCGCCACCGACATCGCGGCGCCCGCAGCACCAGTGGGGCCAGCCGCCGGGCATGCTTCCCCGCGAGACCGCGCCGATGCACCTGGGGCCCACCAGCGGCACCGGCAACGACCGCAGCCGCCGCCGCGACACCCCGTCCGCGCAGCCCAGCATGGAAGCGGGCGGCTACCAGGTCTACTACGACCTGGCCAGCCAGCAGCGGCTGCAGGCCTGGAAGGAGCAGGGCATGACCGAGGTCTTCATCCCGCTGCCGGGCACGCGCGACTTCATGGTCTGCCCGCTCGAAACCGCGCTGCGGCGCGAATCCGGCCCCTGCCGGATGCTGCCGCCCGACAGCCCGGAACTGGACGCGATCGGCGATGCGCGCCAGGTGATCAACATGCACCAGGTGTACCGTCGCGGCGAGCTGGTCTGGCGCGGCCCGCGCCCCTACCGCTAGTCGGACGCTGCCCGCTGACGTTGGCGTTGCCGCACTGCGTCACGGCGAAGGGCGATGGACTTCGCATTTTCACCGTTCGCCTTCCTGATATGACTGGCCGACCGTCTGGTAGCGCTACCACCGGGCGGGTCCATGGTCTTCAAGCACCAGCAGTACCCAGGGAGGGGCTGTCGTGTTGAAGCAATCGATCCCACGCCTGCGGCGTGGCGCCATCGCGTCTTCCGTCGCCGGCATCGCGCCGGACGATGCGACCGTGGTCGCGGCCTGCCCCCGGTCCTGCAGTCGCAGGGCATCCATCATCCATGCAATCCACCAACCGTCCCATGGTCGCGGTCCGTCCGCGGTTGCGGGGCACGGAGACTCACGATGATGCACTTCAGCAACCGAGGCACGCTGTCCACCGCCCTGGCCTGCGCCGTCGCCCTGGCGGGCGGCGCCGCGCACGCGCAGACCCTTACCAGCAATTCCGTCGGCACCCACGACGGCTACTACTACACGTTCTGGAAGGACTCGGGCAGCGCCTCGATGACGCTGCACCCGGGCGGCCGCTACAGCTCGCAGTGGACCAACAACACCAACAACTGGGTGGGGGGCAAGGGCTGGAATCCCGGTGGCCCGCGCGTGGTCAACTACTCGGGTTACTACGGCGTCAGCAACAGCCAGAACTCCTACCTCGCGCTGTACGGTTGGACCCGCAGCCCGCTGATCGAGTACTACGTGATCGAAAGCTACGGCTCGTACAACCCGGCCAGCTGCTCGGGGGGCGTGGACTACGGCAGCTTCCAGAGCGATGGCGCCACCTACAACGTACGCCGCTGCCAGCGCGTCAACGCACCCTCGATCGAGGGCAACAACAGCACGTTCTACCAGTATTTCAGCGTGCGCAATCCCAAGAAGGGCTTCGGCAACATCTCCGGCACCATTACCGTCGCCAACCACTTCAACTACTGGGCCAGCCGCGGCCTGAACCTGGGCGCGCACGACTACATGGTCCTGGCGACCGAGGGTTACCAGAGCCAGGGCAGCAGCGACCTCACCATCAGCTCCGGCACCGGTGGCGGCGACGGCGGCGGCAACACCGGCAGCAAGACCATCGTGGTCCGGGCGCGCGGGACCGCCGGTGGCGAGGCGATCTCGCTGAGGGTCAACAACACGACCGTCGCAAGCTGGACGCTGACCACGGCCATGGCCAACTACACGGCCACGACCTCGGCGTCCGGCGGCTCGCTGGTGGAGTACACCAACGACGGCGGCAACCGCGACGTGCAGGTGGACTACCTCAGCGTCAACGGCGCCATCCGCCAGGCGGAGGACCAGACCTACAACACCGGCGTCTACCAGAACGGCCAGTGCGGGGGCGGCAGCGGTCGCAGCGAATGGCTGCACTGCAACGGCGCCATCGGCTTCGGCAACCTCTGAGCGCGCAGGGCATGGGCCCGCTCCGCGCCTCCCTGCCCGCCCTGCTGGTCGCGGCGCTGCTGGGTGGCGTGGCCGGCGCGGCGGCGGTGATGCTGGCCGGCGACCGGCGCGCATGCGCCGACGCCGGCCCGCTAGCCAGCGTGGCGGCAGCCGGAGCCGCGGCGGGACGGGAACCGGCGATGTCCGCATCGCCGGCCTTGCCTGCATCCGGGCTCCGCGCAGGCGGCGATCGGCTGCGCGCGCGGCTGCAGGCGCAGGCGCCCGCGAATGCCGGCGATGCCGCCGATGCCGACCAGCAACTCAAGGAGTTGCTGAGCATGGCGTGGAACGATCGCCGCGACATGCGCGACAGGATCGACGATTTCCTCGCCGGGCATCCGGGCAGCGGCGCCGTCGCCGTGGCCAGCCGCGGCGTGTACGACCTTCTGGACCGTCCCGACCTCCTCTCCGATGCCGACCTGGGCGCGCTGTACCTGGAGCAGCAGGATCCGGCCTTCAGGCGCGTGCTCGCCCAGGCCGCGTCGCTGCGCGGCGACAGCAGCCTGGTCGAACTGCACGTGGCCGAAACCGCCGCCGGCCTGCATGCCGCCGATGCGGTCCAGCGCCAGCAGGCCCTGGTGGAACTGGCCCGCACCCGCCATGTCGCCGCGGCGGACCGGGCCGCGCCGCTGCTGCGCGACCAGGACACCGGCGTGGTGCTCGACGCCCTGCTGGCGCTGCGCGCCAGCGGCAACCAGCGCCATGTCCGCATGGTGGAGCCGCTGCTCTCGCATCCGCAGGAGCCGGTGCGCTGGCTGGCGCGCGATGTCGTCGAGGACCTGCGCACGCGCAGCGACCAGGCGCGCACGCGCGTGGCGCGTGCCGAACTCGCGCAGGAACTGCCGCCGCTCCCGGCCGTTGATGCAGGCACGGCGGCGCGCTGCGCCGGCGCCGGCTGAGGGCTCCTGGCGCGGCAGTCCGGGTGGCGGCCGGCCGCATTGCGTCGGGTTGCGCAGATCTCCCATACTCGGCCGGCGCGTCAAACGGGGAGGCGCGCGCACCGCCACGGCGGGCAAGGGAAGGATTCCCGCATTCACACACACAAGGACGTCGCATGAAACATTCGCATTCCTCCACCCTCGCCCTGCTGGTCATGGCCGCCCTGGCCGCGCCCTGCGCGCGGGCCCAGGCGCCTGACTGCGAGCAGAACTTCAGCGTCGAGGGCTCCTGGTCGAGCGGTCGCACCTTTTCGACCGAAGCCGCGGTGCCGGGCGCGTCCTATCCGGATGCGCTGCACCGTGTGCGCGACAAGCTGGTCGAGCAGGGTCTGGAGGTGATCGCGGTGCAGGAGAAGAACGGCTATATCCGCGCCGCGACCGCGGTGAAGGGCGGGGGCGGCGGTACGGCTACGGCGCCGCTACGCGGCTATGTCACGCCGGCCGGGAGCGACGGGGTCAACGTCTCGCTGCAGTTCACCATCGCCGGCGGACAGATGACCAGCAAGAAGGCGGTGATGCAGCACATGTGCGAACTGGTCGCCGCCGCAGCGGGCTGATCGCACGCGGGCGGTACATGCCCACCACGCATCTTGCGCGACGATGCGCGTCGTCGCCTCGCGCGCATCACGCCGATTCGCGCGCAAGCGTCCGCGCGCCGGGCCGCGCGGATGCGTTTCACCCTGGCTGGACTGCGATTACGTTATGCATGGCGTTCGACCAGGGAGCAGCGCCATGCCCGGGAAGCCCCGTTTCAAGGACTACAGGCATCCGGCCGGCGGCTGGGGATCTGTGCATTCGCTTCTGCGCTTCGGCGCCCATCCCAGCACGCCGGCGGTGGAATCGATGCGGCAGCTGGGCCGCCAGAACAAGCCCGACGGCTTCATGTGCGTCAGTTGCGCCTGGGCCAAGCCGCGCGATCCGCATCGCTTCGAGTTCTGCGAGAACGGCGCCAAGGCCACGTTCTGGGAACTGGACAAGAACCGGGTCGGTGCCGACTTCTTCGCCCGCCACACGCTCACGCAACTGCGCGAATGGGCCGACTACGACCTGGAGCGCCAGGGTCGGCTGACCGAGCCGCTGCGCTACGACGCGGCCAGCGACCGCTACGTCCCGATCGGCTGGGACGAGGCATTCGCGCTGATCGGCAGCGAGCTGCGCGCGCTGGAACGCGAGCGCGTGGTGTTCTACGCCTCCGGCCGCGCATCGCTGGAAACCTCGTACATGTATGCGCTGCTGGCGCGCATGTACGGCAACAACAACCTCCCCGACAGCTCCAACATGTGTCACGAGAGCACGTCGGTGGGCCTGCCGCGCAGCATCGGCGTGCCGGTGGGCACGGTGTTGCTTGAGGACTTCGAGCACACCGACTGCATCCTGTCGTTCGGCCAGAACGTGGGCACCAACAGCCCGCGCATGCTGCATCCCCTGCAGGAAGCCAGCCGCCGTGGCGTGCCGATCGTCGTGTTCAACGCCCTGCGCGAGCGCGGCTGGGAGCGCTTCACCAACCCCCAGGAGCCCGGGCAGATGCTGACCGGCGACTCCACCCGGATCGGCTCGAGCTACCACCAGGTCTGCGCCGGCGGCGACATCGCGCTGGTGCAGGGGCTGTGCAAGGCGCTGCTGGAACTCGACGACACGGCGCGCCGCGAGGGCGGCGCCGGGGTGCTGGACCGGGCGTTCCTGGAGGCGCATACCCGGGGCTTCGACGAGTTCGCCGCCAGCGTGCGCGCCACGTCCTGGGAGGCCATCGAACGCGAGTCCGGCCTGGCGCGCGCCGGGATCGAGGCGGCGGCCGGCACCTATGCGCAGGCGCGCTCGACGATCGTCGTGTACGGCATGGGCATCACCCAGCACCGCCACGCCGTGGACTGCGTGCGCATGCTGTGCAACCTGCTGCTGATGCGCGGCAACATCGGCCGTGCGGGTGCGGGCATCTGCCCGGTGCGCGGCCACTCCAACGTGCAGGGACAGCGCACGGTGGGCATCACCGAGAAGCCGGAACTCGCGCCGCTGGACCGGCTGGCCGGGCAGTACGGATTCGAGCCGCCGCGCGGGAAGGGTCTGGACACGGTGGGCACGGTCGAGGGCGTGATCGACGGTTCTGTGCGCGGCTTCATCGGCCTGGGCGGCAATTTCGTGCGCGCCGCGCCGGAGACCGGACGGCTGGAAGCCGCCTGGCCCAAGCTGCGGCTGAGCGTGCAGGTCGCCACCAAGCTCAACCGCAGCCATCTGCTGTGTGGCGAGGTGGCGCTGCTGTTGCCCTGCCTGGGGCGACTGGAGCGCGATCTGCAGGCCAGCGGCGAGCAGACCGTGACCACCGAGGATTCGACCGCCTGCATCCACGCCTCGTTCGGCGACAACGCGCCGGCCGCCGCCACCCTGCGTTCGGAGCCCGCGATCGTCGCCGGGATCGCGCAGGCGACCCTGCCCCCCAATCCGCGCGTGCCGTGGCAGGCCTGGGTGGACGACTACGCGCGCATCCGCGACGCCATCGAGGCCACGTATCCCGAGCAGTTCCGCGACTTCAACGCCAGGCTGCGCACGCCTGGCGGCTTCCCGCGTCCGGTCGCCGCGCGCGAGCGGCGCTGGCAGACCCCCAGCGGCAAGGCCGAGTTCGTGGTGCCGGCCACGCTCGATGCCAGTGGCCTGGGCGACCGCGAGGGGCGCCTGCGCCTGATGACCGTGCGCAGCAACGACCAGTTCAACACCACCGTGTACGGCTATCGCGACCGCTTCCGGGGCATCGACGGCACGCGGCGGGTGGTGATGATGTGCGATGCCGACATGCAGCGGCTGGGCCTTGCCGAAGGCGAGCTGGTCGAACTGGTGGGCGATTACGATGACGGCGTCGACCGTGCCGTCGGCGGGCTGCGCGTCACGCGCGCCCGCTTGCCCGCCGGCTGCGTCGTCGGCTATTACCCCGAATGCAATCCGCTGCTGGCCAGCGCCCACCACGCCATCGATGCGCACGTGCCCGCCGGCAAGAGCATTCCGGTGCGCATCCGCCGCGGCGGGCGGGCGCCGGTGCCGCGTGGGCCCGCGCCGGGCTGACGGGCGCCCCGCATCGCGCCCCGCATGCGACGCGCGTGACGCCCGGGCGCGCGGCATTCACGGGCCGCACGCGGCCGCCGGTCTAGCGTGCAGCGTCCCCACAGGAGCGCGCACATGTCAGATCCCGCCGAGCTGGAACGGAAATTCTGGAAGGCCCTCAAGTCCGATCGCACGCTGATGCTGGGCGTGGACGGGCTGGAGGATGGCCATACGCGGCCGATGACCGCGCAGGTGGAGGAGGAGACGCACGGCCCGATCTGGTTTTTCACCTCGACCGACAACGCGCTGGTGCGCCACGTCGCAACGCCGCATCGCGCGGTGGCGGCCTTCGCCGCCAAGAGCCATTCGCTGTTCGCCAGCATCGGCGGCACGCTGCAGGAAGACACCGACCCGGCGGTGGTGGAGCGGCTGTGGAATCCCTTCGTCGCCGCCTGGTACACCGGCAAGGACGATCCCAGGCTCGCGCTGCTGCGGCTGGATCCCGACCAGGGCGAGGTGTGGTTGAACGAGAACAACCTGCTGGCAGGGGTCAAGATGCTGATGGGCATCGACCCGAAGAAGGACTACAGGGACAAGGTGGCCAAGGTCGACCTGGACGACTGAGGCGCCGGCTGCGCGGACAGGGGCGTTTTTCCCGCCTGTCGGCGCCGGTTTCAGGATGCGCGCGCGGCTGTCGAGACTGAACGGCAGCGGCGCTGTCGCAGGCTTCATGCACATTGACCATGCCGCGCGGCCGGAATTGCTGTAAGGTGGTCGCACTGTTCAAGGCGGGATCACGGTACATCGTGGCTCCGGTGCGGTAGATCACTGCTTCAGACGATCCGCTACATCGCTTCGCGTTACCCCTTGCTCGATACAGTCCCGGCACCGCATTCGCGGGCCGTGTTTCCTCAACTGATCCAAGGAGTAACACCATGTCTGATCGTCAAACCGGCACCGTCAAGTGGTTCAACGACGCCAAGGGCTTCGGCTTCATCACCCCGCAGAGCGGCGATGACCTGTTCGTGCATTTCCGTTCCATCCAGGGCAGCGGCTTCAAGTCGCTCCAGGAAGGGCAGCAGGTGTCGTTCAAGGTTGCGCAGGGCCAGAAGGGCCTGCAGGCTGAAGAAGTCCAGGCCGAGTAAGCCTGCTTCCAAGCTGTTACCGCATCTGCGGTGATCAAGAGCCCCGACGGAAACGTCGGGGCTTTTTGTTTGCGCGCCTTTTTGTCGCGCGGCCGGGTCCCCGACGCAGACGCGGCGGGGCGCGCGTACGCGCCCGGCCGCGCGGTCCGGCTCAGAGGCCGGGGATCGGGTTGCCCGGCTGGCCGGGAACGGGATCGATCGGCCGGTCCGGTACCGGATCGATGGGCCGGTCGGGAATCGGATCGGTGGGGCGGTCGGGCACCGGATCGATCGGCCGGTCCGGAATGGGATCGTGGGCCGGGTGGGGCGCCTGGCCGGGCACGTCGGGCGACGGGGTGTGCATGTCCGCACTCCTTGGCATGGGGCGCACGACCCTAGCCCAGGTCGCGATGCGGTCCCGTGAACGCGTACCGGTTGCCCGCACCGGGCCGGTTCAGCGGCCGCGCATCCACCACGGACGGAAACCGCGCGAGACGCCGACGAACATCGAGAAGCTGTCGTCGGTCCCCGGATCGACCAGCGGACTGTCGCCGATCGCGCCGGGCAGGCGGCTGTAACGCAGCGAGCCCACCAGCGACCAGGTCGGGCCGAGCGGCCGGAAGAAGGACACGCCCGCGTGCGGGATCGTCAGCGACCCGGGGCGGTAGTCGGGCACGCCGCGGGCGACTTCCTCCGGCAGGGTGCCGTAGTAGTAGTCGGCCATGTCGTCCGACCACCAGGTGGCGCCGACGATCGGCGTCAGCACGCCATTGCCCGCGCGCAGTGGATAGCCGTACTGGACCGAGGCTTCCTGCCCGCCACTGCGGTCGGTGACGTCGGCCAGCAGTTCCACCTGCAGTTGTCCGCCAGTGCCGCTCCATTCCATGCCCAGGCCCAGGTCGAGGCCGCGCTTGCGGTCCTCCAGCAGGCTGGCATCCACGCCGTTGCGGGCCAGCTGCCCCCGGTCCAGGTCGTCGACGTCGATGCCGTCCAGGCGCGCCTTGGCGATCAGCGCGAACTCGAAGGCGGGCGTGTCGACCAGCCGCCAGCCGCCGGTCACGCCGCGCAGGTAGGCGCGGTGGCCCTCATAGGACAGCAGCGGGACCGGTATGAGGCGGGTGCCTTCGCCAGCATACGGGCTCTCGGACACGGCCGCGCCCACGCCGATGCCCCAGGGCGAGCGCGCCTGCGCGTCGGCGCCGCGCCCGGCCCGTTCCTGCGCCCCGGCCAGGGGAACGAGCGCCAGCAGCGCCAGGGACCACAGCGGATTGATCATCGGGGGCCTGCGGCCATGGGCGGTGGAAGCCGGACACTACAGCAGGCTGGCCAGGTGGTGTGCGAAGACCGCGTCGGTCCCGCGGTCCCGATGCGCCGCGCAACGCACCCGTGCAGCCCGCGGCTGTCCGGCGGGGCGGGCGCCCTCCGCGACCGCAGCGCCGCGCCTGCCCGGTGCGCCGCGTGGCCGCGCCGTAGGCGCCACGTCGCCCGGGAGCGCTAAAGGATCGCGCCGTCGTGCCGCTATCGCGGTCGGGCCCCAGCCGGCCCGACATCCGACCAGGAGAAAGCGATGACCGCACGACCCACCGTGCTGCTGTGCGATGACTCGCGGGCGCTGCGCATGCTCGCGGCCGGGCAGCTGGAAGAGGCAGGATTCGACGTGGTCGGCGAAGCCGGCAACGGCCTGGAAGCGCTCGACCGCTACCGCGAGCTGCGTCCCGACCTGGTCCTGCTGGACCTGGTGATGCCCGAATGCGACGGGCGCCAGGCCCTGGCGCGCCTCCTCGAACTCGATCCCGCGGCCAAGGTGGTGATCCTCAGTTCGCTGGGCGCGCAGGGCGACATCGAGGAATGCCTGCGCCTGGGCGCGCACTCCTACCTGCAAAAGCCCATCGATCCCGACGCGATGGAACGCGTGCTCCGCCAGGCGCTCGCCTGAGCGCCGGTCCGACTGATCCGTAGAGGGCACGAGATGGCAGCGAAATTTCTGGGCCAGTTCCTGTTGGAACGTGGCGTCATCACCGCGCCGCAGCTGCTGGCGGCGATCGAGGCGCAGCGCGCATCCAATCCGCTGCTGGGCGAGATCGCGGTGCGGGAGGGCTGGCTGGACGAAGCCCAGGCCCGTCGCATCCACCAGCGCCAGCGCGTGGAGGACCGCCGCTTCGGCGACCTGGCCCTGGAGATGGGCCTGCTCGACCCCGAACGGCTCGATGCGCTGCTGCAGTTGCAGAAGGCCGGGCGCAGGATGATCGGCCAGCTGCTGGTGGAGCAGGGTGCGCTCGATGCCGCGCGCCTGGAGGCCGAACTGGCCCTGCACCGCGCCGGCCAGGACCAGGCCCGGCACGTGCTCGACGTGCTGGTCGCCAATCATCCCCTGGGCGCGCTGGCCACCAGCGCCATCGCCCTGTGCGCGCGGCTGTTCCCGCGCATGCTGGGCAGCCAGTGCCAGGCCACGGCCGTGCTCGGTCCAGAGGATCTGGGCATCTGGTCGTGCGTGGCGCATGTGCGGGTGGAGGGCGGGCAGCGGCTCGACATCGCCCTGGCCAGCAACCTGCCCACCGCGCGGGCCCTGACCTGCGCCTTGCTGGACATCGCGCCATCGCGCTGCGACGACGCGCTGGCGCTGGACGCCCTGGGGGAGACCGTCAACGTGCTGATGGGCTATGCGGTGCGCGACATCCTGCCCGACGACGATGCCAGCTATCGTCCGCTGCCGCCTGGATTCACGGTGCCCATCGCCAGTCTCGCCGCAGACCGCCAGCGCAGCATCGCCGTGCAGCTGGATACGCAGCTGGGCAGCCTCGTGCTGCTGGTGGGGCGACCGGCCTAGCGCCGGACCGCCCCTTAGCCGCCCGGGGGCTGCGGCAACGCCCCCATGGAGCGTCGCGCAGCCCGTTCCATGCTCAGGTGCCGAGCAGTTCGACCTCGAACTTCAGGGTCGCGTTGGGCGGAATCACGCCCCCGGCGCCGCGTGCGCCGTAACCCAGCGCGGCGGGGATGATCAGCGTGCGCTGCCCGCCGACCTTCATGCCCTGCACGCCCTCGTCCCAGCCGCGGATCACCATGCCGGCGCCGAGCGGGAAGATGAAGGGCTCGTCGCGGTCCTTGCTGGAATCGAACTTGGCGCCCTGCTGGCCGTCCTCGTAGAGCCAGCCGGTGTAGTGCACGGTGACGTTGTGGCCGTGCTGGGCCTCGGCCCCGTCGCCGAGGACGGTGTCTTCGAACTGCAGGCCCGAGGCCGTGGTGGTGAACGCCATGAGGTTTCCTTGTGATGGATGCGACGGCCCAGTTTAAGGCCCGCGCAGGCCTGGACCCCCGCACCGCCGGCGCTAGGCCTCGTCCTGGGCCCGCACCGACACCTGGCAATCGCCACCGGCATCCATGTCCAGGACCACCGTCATCGGACGGCAGCAGACCTGGCAGTCCTCGATGTAGCGCTGCGAACCGGCGCTGGTGTCGAGCGCCAGGCTGACCGGCTCGCCGCAGTACGGGCACTGGATCTGCGTGGTCTCGAGCATGCCGGCCTTCCTCGTGCGGATGTGTCGCCGGCCATGGTGCGCCGGGCCCCATACGCCGGCCTTCACGCGCGGCGCCGGCGAGCCGGGCCCGGCCCGCACGGCGCGCGAACACATCGTCTCCGTTGACGCCCGACGAACGCCGGCCGGCGCAGGCTAGACGGGCGTCTAGCGCATGCCACGACGCCGCGATGCCGACATTCTCCGGAGGCCGTATGCAGACGACGATGAGAGCGGCAGTGGTGCGCGCGCTGGGCGCGCCCCTGGTGATCGAGGAGGTCCACGTGCCGCGCCCGGGCCCGGGCGGCATCCTGATCAAGGTCGAAGCCTGTGGCGTCTGCCACACCGACCTGCATGCGGTGGAAGGCGACTGGCCGGTGAAACCGCAACCGCCCTTCATTCCGGGCCACGAGGGCGTCGGCCATGTGGTGGCGGTCGGCGCGGGCGTCGACCACGTGCGCGAAGGCGACCGGGTGGGCGTGCCCTGGCTGTACTCGGCCTGCGGTTA
>Ga0233369_1000139_pt1 | contig 37287 bp, 20 predicted proteins | sample ElkDunMinimDraft_26_FD_191537 | JGI IMG/M metagenome (GOLD analysis project Ga0233369, IMG submission 191537) | Fecal eukaryotic communites from dung pellets of Tule Elk in California, USA - Elk Dung D16 | ecosystem: Host-associated > Mammals > Digestive system > Large intestine > Fecal | place... | reverse complement strand
ATGTGTAGTATCTATTTGCTGCGTTTGGGTCGCATTTTTCAACATCGCTAATGTGGCAAAACGAATATATTTCGCTGTAAAAACTACCGAATCCTTTTTGTTATCCTCTTTGGCTCTAGCTGAATCCAATGCCGAACTGAATTCATCGTTCACTTGCGCTTGTAGTGCAATTGTCAATGTGAAAAGGAAAATTAAACTTAATAAGCTACGTACTAAATAACTACTCATCAACTACTCAATATATATACTTGGCAAAAATAAAGAATTTTAGATGTTATTGTAGTGCAATTAACTCTTTTAACACCTGCGTCATTTTGGGTTCTATTTCAGCAGCAACTTTTACAATTTCTTGCAAAGAAACAGGCTTCAAATCTGCATGAAAACCTTCATCTGTAACTACGGAAATTGCGAAAACAGGTAAATGCATATGATTTGCAACAATCACTTCGGGAACTGTACTCATCCCAACTATATCACCACCTATAATCCGCATATAGCGGTATTCAGCTCTCGTCTCTAAATTAGGCCCTGGCGTAGAAACATACACTACACGGTGCGCTTTTACCCCTACTCGCTGCGCAATTTCAATAGCCTGCTGCTGCATAGTCTTATCGTATGGCGCACTCATATCCGGAAAACGATTCCCATATTGTTCGTCGTTTGGACCACGTAAAGGATTATCTGGCAACAGATTGATATGATCATCTATAATTCCAATATCGCCCTTTTTGATATCTGGATTTAGCGAACCCGAAGCATTGGAAACGAAAAGCTTTTGTATGCCAAGATCTTTCATTACCCGTACTGGGAATGTAATTTCCTGCATATTGTACCCTTCATAGAAATGCAGACGACCTTGCATAGCCACTACTTTTCGACCATTTAGGGTACCGAATATTAACTTGCCGGAATGAAATTCAACAGTGGAAATAGGGAAATTAGGAATGTTTGAGTACATTAATTGATAGTGTACTTCGATTTCATTGACAAGTTTTCCTAAGCCTGTACCTAATATAATACCAAATTCGGGAGTGAAATCGCCAATGCGTTGACGAATAAAGGAAACCGTGTCGTCTATTAAATGATACATGTGTACAAAAAACTAATACTCAAACTTAGTGTTAATTTTTTGCACACACAAATCACTTATAGGCTTTATTATTTAGCCGACAATTGCTTATCTGAAGCTCTTCCTGGAGAAGTAAACCACAATAATATGAACGTAATTAATCCGTTGTAAACGATCAATTCGAAACCAATTTTGTATGTAGTATGTGGCAATACATATAAAGTCATTAACCAAATAAGAATCGGTGCCAACACGCAGATATATGGTACAAGATGGTCATTCACTTGACGTTTTGTCAAAATACCGAAGGCAAATAAACCCAATAATGGCCCATAGGTGTAACCCGCAATTTTGAAAATTGCTGATACTACCGAGTCATCATTGATCACATGGAATAACAAAATCACAAGCAACATCACAATAGAGAATGCCATGTGTACAATGTTTCTTTGCTTCACCAATTTAGGATCATTTGGATTTTCCTTTTTATTGAAACCTAAGAAATCCACGCAGTATGATGTCGTCAGTGCAGTCAAAGCAGAATCCGTTGTCGCAAAAGTTGCAGCCGTCAATCCCATCATAAATACGATTCCTGGCAACAATCCTAAATGTTTCAACGCAATCTCTGGGTACAAATAATCCGACTTACCCAAATCTTTCACATTGATACCATTTGCTTCAGCGTAGAAATACAACAAAGCTCCAACACACAAGAAGAACACATTGATAACCACAAAAATGGATGTGAAAGTCATCATATTCTTTTGCGCTTCACCAATTGTTTTCATACTTAAGTTCTTTTGCATCAAATCTTGGTCAAGACCAGTCATTGCAATTGTAACAAAAGCACCACCAATAATATGTTTCCAAAAGTGTCTTGTATCACCTAAAAGATTTTCCCAAACAAAAACTTTTGAATAAGAACTATCTTTTACTTTTTCAAATGCTTCTACTACTGTAATACCAAGACCATCTGCCATAAAAAAGATTGACAAAATTACAGCAAGCACTAAGAATGTAGTCTGAAGTGTATCTGTGATAATAATAGTTTTTAACCCCCCTTTGTTGGTATATAGCCAAATTAACAACAAACAGCCCGCTACCGTTACGATAAAAGGAATATTCCAAGCATCAAAAATATAACGTTGCAATACGATTGCTACCAAATAAAGGCGAAATGCAGATCCGATAGTACGTGATACTAAAAAGATCATTGCACCAGACTTGTAACTTTTATACCCTAATCTTTCTTCCAAATAGGTATAGATGGAAGTTAGATTCATACGGTAATATAAAGGCAAAAGTACATAAGCAATAATGATAAAGCCTAGTGCATTTCCCAAAACGAATTGGAAATAACTAAAATTATTCGCTGCTAGACCAGCTGGTGCATTACCAATATCTCCTGGAACAGAAATAAATGTAACACCTGATAGTGCAGTACCAATCATTCCAAAAGCAACCAAATACCATTTGGAATTACGGTTAGCTACGAAAAAGGTTGAATTATCTGAAGAATCTTTTGATGTAAAATGCGCTACTGCGAGAAGAATCCCAAAATAAACTACTAAAAACGATAATAATATTATAGGTGACATTGTTTAGTTGATTTTAGTATTGTTTTTGATTAAATGCTTCGATCGCTTGACGCACATTTCCGAATTTTTCCAACAATTCTGTTGCTAAAGTTTCTTCTGCACCTGTTTCAGCCATCACCATGCGTACACCACGTCCTACTAATTTATGATTTGACAATTGCATGTCTACCATTTTGTTCCCTTTCACACGTCCCAATTGGATCATCACCGACGTACTGATCATATTCAACACTAATTTTTGTGCTGTACCTGATTTCATACGTGTAGAACCTGTTACAAATTCAGGACCCACAATTACTTCTACAGGATATTTTGCGATAGCCGCAATCGGCGAACCACCATTACATACCACACAACCTGTAGCTATGCCACGTTTATTTGCCTCTTGCAAACCACCAATCACATATGGTGTAGTACCAGAAGCAGCAATACCTATAATAATATCATTTTCTGTGATGACATATTCATCTAAATCTTTCCAAGCTTGCTCCATATCATCCTCTGCAAACTCTACTGCTTTGCGGATAGCTGTGTCACCACCTGCTATAAGACCGATTACCCAATCAAATGGCACACCATATGTCGGTGGACATTCCGACGCATCTAAAATACCCAAACGACCGCTCGTACCTGCACCTATATAAAAGATTCGACCACCTTTTTTCATTCCGGCAACAGCTACCTCAACTAAAGCCTCAATCTGTGGGATTGAACGCTCTACAGCCATAGGAACTGTTTTATCTTCTTTATTTATATTTGTAAGTAACTCAAGGACAGACATTTTGTCCAGATCCTGATAATTCGAATCCTTCTCTGTTGTATTAACCATCTAAATCGAAATCTTAATTTTTGTTATAATATCGTAAATATGCAACTTTTTTACAAAACACGCAAAAAAACGCATCTATAATTTTTCAGCGCTACGAAATTATATTTTTTTGAGCGCAATTCTTGTATTAACTCTCCAAGTCTAAAATATAATTTCTCCGTACGTCTCGAATCTGTACCTAAATGTGCCAGAATAATATAGGCAGCTAACCCGTATGATTTTTCATATTCCTATAATTGGTTCAAAATATTGTCAGAAGAAAAGTACTTTGCACCTATTCCTCGGCAGGTATAATCGGCAGGAGTACGCAATCTCGGTGTAATATAATACAACCCTGACTCTTTTTCTGCCGACCAAGCTACAATTTTTATTGTACTAATTATTATAGAGCAATAAAAAAATCAACTCTTTTGACAGCTATTTCATCATATAACTTTTTCTTCCAATCCGAATATATGGAGTACTACCTGACTACAACGTATTCTTATAAAATTTATTTTTTTTGGCTAGTACGTTAGTTTGACGATTTTTCCATCCATTGTACTGGCAATTATATATTTTTTAGTTACCAAAGTTGGATTAACCATGCCATTCGATATTTTGTACTGCCACAATACATCACCTGATTTCGGATCTACTGCAGACACTAATCCAGAATTATTCGGCACTACAACCAAATCCTTATTGCTAAAAATTGCCGAAGGCGTTAATTCATAGGGTAATTTCAGTTTTGATTTCCAGCTTACATCCATATAATCAGCAGTTACAGAAACTCCGATTAGTTCACCATCCATCGTTTTAGCATATGCGAATTTCTTATCAAAAGAAAGTCCCATTGATTCTCTTACCCGATATTCATCCTTCTTTTCCCTCCAAATGACTTGACCTGTTTTGATATCTAAAGCGGTCATAAAGCGATCTGGCGCAACGATAAATACACGGTTGTTAGCGACTATAGGATAACATGAAGCAGCGGAAAACATTCTGTTGGCATGACCATTATTCCACTCCCAAACCAACTTTCCTGTATTGACATCCAACGCATAAAACCCATTACCCCAAGAACCAAATATTACTTTGCCTTCTGCAATGGTAGGAAGAGTAGATACATAGTTTTTGACTTGATCGTAAGTCCACACGACTTTACCAGATTTCAAATCGATACATCTGAAAATACCATCCGAAGCACCGATATACACTTTTCCTTCGTAAATATTCGGAGATCCTAATACCGCATGATGCGCTTGCACTTTCCAGAGTTCTCTACCTGTTTTGCTATTCACTGCATAAATATAATTATCTGAAGAGCCTACAACTACGATTCCACTTGAAACAGCAGGAGTAGAATAAATTTTTCCATTAGTTTTAAAAACCCATTCTCTTTTACCTGTTTTGATATTTAGGGCGAATAACTCTCCAATGGTATTGGCTGTGAAGGCTAATTTGCCATCAGAACTTATACCAGAACCCAAATCACCGTCATTAATATACTCCCAAGCTACTTTCGCTTTAGTCGTTGCATTAACGAAGAAATCTGGACGTTTATAGCTGCCATCGAATGTTAGTTTTTTTAATGGAAACTTTAACCAAGCATTTTGTGTAGAAACTGATGGATTTCGTTCTTGAAAGAAGACTGAATCTTTCGTCAGTGTAATAATATTATAACCACCAACCTCTGCTTTAGCGCGAAGATTTGAACGACTCATCACGCCCGGAATTCCATCCCAATCGTACAGCTTGTTACTATGTCCATGGCCGCATAATGCAAATTGAATATTTCTTGTTTGCAAACGATCCACCAATTCGTACCAATTGTTTAGCGAAGAATCTAATGGATAATGATTAATCGAAATCAAAGGAACATCTGTATTTGGATGCGCCTTAAAAACACTATCAATCCACACTAAATTTTCACGTGGAATTTGCCCTGGGCTCATTCGCATATTAGGCCCAGATGTTGTACCTAAGAATTGATAGCCTTTGTGTTCGAAAAAGAAAGTTTCACCACCAAATACTTTACGAAAAGAATTTGCACCACTTTCTGACCAATTGCTATCGTGATTTCCTGGTACGATATATAAGGGCAATTTAAGTCCATCCAATATTCTTTTGGCTAATATCAACTCCTCATCCGAACCAAATTCAGTGACATCACCCGAGAGTATCACAAAGTCAATATCATTTTGATTGTTCAGATCTTCGACTGTGCGTCTCAAATCTTCCTCACCAGAATGACCACCAATGTGCGTGTCCGTGATTTGTGCAAATTTAAATGAGGACTGAGCTAATACCGCCGAAAGACAGAAACTAAAAGAGAGTGCTAATAATATTTTTTTCATAGATATAATTAAAGGGTATCCAAAGATACCCTTTTGGAGATTTGTTGTCTTATTTCTTCTCTACTGTATTTGAAGCTTTACTTTCCACATGATCTACATTCAATGCAGTTACAGCATAATAACCATTCTTCGTCACATTGAGTTTATTTGAAGTAGTTACTCCGACTAATTCACCTTCTGTCGTAAGACTACTAAAATAGTAAACCGCAAAACGAATATTACTACCAGAACCCGTCCAACTCAATTCACTGCCCGTTAATTTTAAATTGCTTGGTACACCTGGAGCTGCAGCTACTTCGCGACCTGCAAAAGGTATTAAAACATCTTTAGCGTAAAGGTTTGCCAACACATCTGTGATACCAATTCTATTTGATATAATATCTCTTGCACTGTAAATAGCCGAACCTACTGTATTTGGATTTCTACGAACCAAATCGAACTGAGAAGTCAGTTGTTGCGTATTTTGAAATGGTGCTCCTCCATCTGCGGCACCAAATTTATAATAACCATGGCCAATAACAAGTTTTGCCTTCCCTCGAAATTGAGACCATACTGAAAGATTACCCTCAAATGGGTTGTATGAGTTCCCAATTTCTTGATAAAGTTGAGGAATCAAAATATCTACCCAACCTGATTGCGTCCACTTCGCAATATCTGCGTATAAATTATTAAAGTTTGCTTCTTTATTAGGCGCTGGAGATACAGAGAAAACCACTTGAGGTTTTATAGTTTTAATTGTGTTGTAAACACCTTCGATTGCCTTATCTACATTTCCGCGTCTAAAATTTGCTACAGATGAATATCCTGCTCCATATTTAGAAAAATCTGCCGCGTCATCATGTGTTACACCAGATGGATAGAAATAATCATCAAAGTGTATTCCATCTACATCGTATTTAGTAATCAAATCTTTAACAATATCATTTAGACGTTGACGAACTTCTGGAAGTGCAGGATTATATATACGTATTGTTGGATAATCTTTTACCCATGATTCATCGATAGATGAATGTAATGCTGGATAAGCAGGACCACCAACAGATCGAGTTGAAATACGATATGGATTCATCCAAGCATGAAATTCAATTCCACGATTGTGAGATTCTTCAATTAAAAATTTGAGGACATCATACCCAGGATCAACCCCTCTAGTTCCGGATATTGCAGCACTCCAAGGTTCGTATGGTGAATTATAAAAAGCATCGCCTAAACCTTTGACTTGAAAAAATATAGCGTTGAACTTTAATTGTTTCAATCGATCTAGCATAGTGATAAACTTTTGCTTCTGCGCTACCTCACCTCGTACACCAGGCCAATCTAATTCCCATACTGTAGCAAACCACGCAGCACGCATCTCCTTACGTGGTATAATCAAATCTTGGGAGGTAGGAGGATTAGGATCTGGTATGGTAGGGTCATCTCCTGGAGCCGGTGTATCCTTACCACAACTTACCACAAAAAAACCAATGCAAATCGCGAAGAATAATCTAAATATTTTACGTATCATCTTGGAATTATTATTGTCATTAAATAAACAAATAGTATTACAAAATGAGTAATACTATTTGTTCTATAATTTTATATTATTCGTCTTCTAACACCTTTTTGGGGAATTCAAAAAACACAAATCCTGCATCACTTGCTGCAGAGAATAACACTAAAGTTTCATCTTCTCCTGATGCATTCTTCTTTACTGCCCATCCTGTATGCGATGATGGTGAAGTATTTACGGGCCCCATTAATGAATAGTCTACTAAAGGCTTTCTTTCTGGCAAACCATTCAGAATAGTAAGTCCCTCAGCTACAGAACCACCTCTTGTTATATCATACAAAACAAAATTAGTAGACTCTGATCCTGTACGCGCCGCTGTAGTAGCAATCAAATAACGCTCTCCATTAAAATGAATTACCCTTGCATCAGAACTTCTAATTGGAATTGCAGTTCTGCTCATAGAATAAGCTACAGTACCACTTGCATTCACAAGACTTACTGGTGCATCATGACCAGTGAATATATATTCAGATGTATTTCCGATTCTATTATAGGTAGTCCAAGAACCAGCCCCTGTTGTAGGTATAGCGAATGCTACTGGATCAGATACTGTAGTCCAATTTTCCACTTTCAAACGCAAGATTTTTGTTGCTGCATTGTCACCAAAGAAAAAGTAGCCATTTCCATTTTCATCAAGGCTTGCAGAGAAATGATCCCCATGTCTAACGCCAGCTTCTGCAATTGTGCCTACGTTTAGATCTACTATTTTATTTGGCTCCGCAGAAGGGTCAGTCCAGTGATAAATTCTCATAGGACTTGCTGCCGTAGCTCCTGATAAATTTGCTATATAGGTATGTCCTTTTACTTGAGCCCCCATATTTACCACGAAAGTCCCTAATGACACGCCAGTTAGGTTCAGAGGAATACGCTTAACTTCATTATTTTTCAAATCTGTAACTTTCAACAAATGTGAACCTACAGCATTACGAGTCACGACTAACACATGTTCTCCATCAAAGCCTGCACCTCTGGTTAACGCACCTCCAAATATATCATAATGAGGATTACCCAATGGATTATTAGTATAATCATAAATCTGCCCCTTTTCGAAATCAGCACCATATACTGGAACTTTCAATCTAAAGGATGCCAAATACTCGCGGTAACGAGGTAAATTTGTGACTTTAATAATTATAGACTTCTCTGAAACACCTTCTTCAAACGTCACAGCATAAGATTCCTTATCCAATATAGCCCCATCAGATGTCTGCACCTCAAATTTTAGATTACTAAAATCTGTCTCTGGATCTATACGTGGAAATCTTATCGTCTTTTTGTCTTCATCTATGGTTCCTTCTAATACAATATTTCCACCTGCTCCTGCATTTATTATTTTAATTGACTTCAGCTCCGTAAGCTTGGATGAAGAATCAATTGCTTCAGGCAATTCATCTTTACAAGATGCTAACAACGTTCCTAAGAATGCTATTACAATAAAAACCTTTGGTAAATTATATAATAATTTCATTTTGATTCGATTTAATAATAAAAACTTAACGGTTAGTTTTGAGGCCATCCTTCAGTTTGCTTTAATACATAACCTTCTGCTGCATAACTGTCCATTTGGGTGATGCCTACTGGTGTCAAATAAGGATTCACATTAGGTTGATTTAAAAATGGCAATCTTGGTCTATTATTTTGATTCTTAAAAAAGCCAACCATTGCTGATCCATTTGAGCCATTGTAAACCACAACATTTCCATTTACATCTTCAACAGATAAAATACCAACATTTGCAGCTTTTAATTCACTTGGCAATTGAGTTGGAAAATTGACCCACCCCCCTGCTAACAAATCCTTATTAGATTCATTATCCATATATTCAAGCTTTGACCATCTTCTCAAATCCGTCTGTCTTGAAGTTTCAAATGCAAACTCAACACGTCTTTCACGACGAATCTCCCAAATTAAAGCTGAAATGTCAGCATCCCGACTTGGGTCATTTGGCAATGTAGATAATGACAAAGCTGCAGTTTTTTGCACACCTCTTGCTACAGCCTCAGCTGCTAAAGGACGATTTCTAATTTTATTAATGGTCTTATCTATATCACCCTGATTTACAGCCTGCCCACCTATTTCAGCATATTCTGCCTTCGCTTCAATATAATTCAACAGGACTTCCGCATACCGAAGAACAGGAGCGTCAGTCTCATTTTTGTCACCTGTAAAATCAGCAGGCATAGTACCACCGTCTACCTTTACAGCCTTTTCAACTTCACGAGGGAGAAATTTATTTACATAATAAAAAGATCCTCTATTTAATACTTCTGGTTTACTGTAGAAAGTAGCTTCAAAACGAGAGTCACGTGTTTTGATCATATTCTCTATATCAAAATTTCTAACACCAGCTGAACCATTTTGCCAAACATTACCATCATTAAGTAAATATGATTTTAACAAGTCTGCTGTTGGACCATTTAAAGTGGATTCTTGTAAATTACCGTAAGAAGCAATAGCGTGTGTAACACCAGCGGCGGCATCGTAATTTCGATATAGAATCATATCTCTGTTTCCTTTCAATTCTTTCGAAGTAAACATAGATCTATAGTCGGTAACAATATCATACCTTCCACTATTTATAACATACTCAGCAGCTTGTAGAGCCAATTCGAAGAATTTTTTAGCTTGCTCATTATTGTTGTAATAATGTTTTTGCCAAGTTGCCTCGTATAAAGCGAGACGCGAAATAAAGCCCGCTACTACGTATCTATTCAAGCTTTGATCACCATCACTTGTGCGTACGTTTTCCAAAGAAAATTTCCAGTCCTCATACACTGCATCCATTACTGTATTACGAGAATCTCTCGGTTTATAAAGTAAGTCCAACTCTGTATTCATTATTTCTCTGTCATAATATGGAACATCACCAAATGACCGTACTAAATCTGAATATTCGAATCCTCTGTAAAATCTAGCCACTCCCAACCAATGGTTTTTGGCATCAGTAGATAATATTGAGGACATCTCATTCTCTATACGTTCAATCATGATATTAATAGAACGCACTAAAGTATAATCCCAAATAGAACTTGTTGGAACTGCTCTAGTAAAATTACCTTGCTGTCCTTGTGTGACATAATCATCGTGATTCGTGTAACCAACTAGAGGAGCCCCGCCTGTCGAAAATCCATTGCCATAGCCTGGGAAATAACTTGTAAAATATTTATTAGCATAAAGACGAAGTTTTTCTTCACTTGTCCATGCAGTTTCGTCATTTTCTTGAGTAAGTTGAGGTCTATCAAGGAATTTTTCACAGCTTGACAAACTCAATGCCATAGAGGCTATCAATATCTTAAATGTATTTTTCATTTTCATTTTCCTCAGTTATTAAAATCCAATTTGTAAACCAATTGAGGCTTGCTTGAAAGGAGGGTTTGAAGTTCCCGTACGTCCTAGGTTATAAGATGATCCATCACGAAGTGCAGATACTCCTGAAATAGCCTCAGGATCAATAGGTAAACCTCTTAAATTATCAAAAGTAAAATAGTTCTCTAATGTTATGTATAATCTTGCATTAGATAGGCTCGCAGTGCTTAACATGCGTTTAGGTAAATTATACCCTACTGTGATATTTTTAATTTTCAAATAAGACATATCAAGCATATATCGAGATTGTGCGCGCATAACAAATCCTTCATTCGAACCATTCATGTTCCATGCACGTGGATAAAATGCGTCAGTACGGTCTTCTCTCCAATAGTCTGTTGCGATTGCATTAGGCATAGCACCCTCTTTAGAAAAATAACCCGGTATTGCTAATTGTCCAGATCCCCAAATACTACGTTTACCTACACCTTGAAGAAATACAGACAAATCGAATCCTTTGTAATCAGCACCTAAACGCATACCAAAGTCGTATCGCGGTGTAATGTTACCTATGACAGTACGGTCACCGGGATCACCGTTTGTACCTTTGCCAGCATCAATATAACCATCTCCATTTAAGTCCTTGAATTTTACATCTCCTGGACTAATTAGCAATGTTTGATTACCATCTTCGAAATAGGTTTGGTATACTGGGTTTTGTCCCGCTAAAACATTTGTTTTTTTACTTGTACCATTAAATATAATATCTGTTTGTACAAAGTTACCATCCGCATCATACACGAAATCTTCTTTTTGGAATAAACGATCTGTTACGAAACCATATACATCACCGTATCTTCTACCTGTAGAATATGTAGTAGCTAAGGACCTGTTTTCCCATGGTGTACTATGATCAGCAGACTTTCCGATAAATGTTATCGCATCAGCAACATTTGCATTTACAGAAAGGCGAAGACCATTGTCAAATTGATGTGTATAATCAACCGCTAATTCCCATCCTTTAGAGTACAAATTACCATAATTACCAGCAGGTGCACCAGTACCAGCTGTACTTGGTAGAGCTCTACCGCCTATAATCATATCTCTTGTATCTCTCTTATACCATTCTGCTGTTACACCCAATTTATTATTGAAGAATCTTAAATCAGCACCAATGTTTAACTGTTCAATATTTTGCCATCCAATGTTTCCATCTACTGCGCCTGGTGTACCCATTTGGAAAAATGGATCACCACTTGAAGTTAACCAGCTATTCGTACCAATACCCATCGTTGGTACATAAAGGGCATTACTTACAGTTTGATCACCTATTGCTCCCCATGAAGCTCTTAATTTAGCAAAGCTTAATACAGGATTTAACACTTCCATAAAGCTTTCATTTGAAACTACCCATCCCGCTGACACAGAAGGATACCATCTCCATTTCAGATGTGTTGGAAATTTGGAAGTCCCATCATAACGAAGACTGGTTTCAAATAAGTATTTATCCTGTAAAGCATAGTTAAATCTTCCAAAGAATCCGGCTTGTGATTCCCAATTAGCATTACCTCCAGCATATTGATTCCCTGTTGCAAAATTGAATTGCGGATTCTCATTATTGATTAAGTTCATACGTTGAGAAAAATTATTGTTCCAGCTCATTGCAACAATATTTGTACCCACCATAAACTTCAAATCGTGTGCATCAAACTTCATATTATAATTTGAAAAAGCATTGAAAGTATGCTTCTTCATTCTATAAGCAGACTGGTAAAAATAGGTATTCGCCTTCACTGTATGATCTGTCATCGGAAATTGATAAGCTAACATTCCTCCGTTATCAGTAGGCACGCCATTCTCGTCTACATATACATTTTGACCGTTTTCGTCTTTAAGAAGCTCGACACCATACCAATGCGTTTTACCTTGAACATATGGTACAGATGAAGTTTCAGAATTATTCTCAGTTTGGTATGCGTAATCCGCATCTATAGTCCAGTCTTTAGTTATATTTAAAGTTGTACCAATATTTAGGTTCAAAAACTTTTTGTTTCTAATTTGATCGTGTGAATTTTTTGCTGAAAATACAGGATCAATAATATCTTGACCGTTCTCTTGTACTCCTACTGGAAAAAGTCTACTCCAACGATAAAGATATAACCATGGATCTGCCGCAAAGGCATCAGCATTTAATGAATTAGGATTTCTTTTAGTCCCATCTGAGTAACGTGCACCAGCTTTTAGCGTGATCAAATCATTAACTTTCGAAGTGATATTCAATGAAGGTGTAAATCTTTTATAATCATCATGATTTGCGGGCTTCATCATCCCTTCTTGTCCAAGGTAACCTACACTGAAGTTATAAGAAGTATTTCCTTTTTTACCGTTTAGGCTTGCATTATGTATCTGAGAAAATCCGTAATCTTTGATCATCGCCTTCACGGGATCAAAAATACGATATCCAAATTTTTGAGCTCCATCCCACCACCAGTCACGACCATATATCAACGGATCAGTATCACCAACAACACCACCATATTTCTGCTGCCATTCTCTAATTTTCTCCAAACTTGCTCTATCAACACGCCAAAATCCACCTGCTGGACCTGTTTGCTTCATATTCTCGTGCGCATCTACAGTGTATTCCAACCCTTCAATTCCCGCAATATCTATATCTTTAAATGGAGATTGCCATACAAAATTATTGCTATATGTTACATTTGTTGATTCGGTACTGGCTCCCTTTTTTGTTGTAATTAAAACAACACCAAATGCAGCTTTAGATCCATAAATAGAGGCGGACGCAGCGTCTTTTAGTACAGTAATACTTTCAACATCACTTGGATTTATATATTGCAGACTTGGAATCTCTACGTTATCTACCAATATTAATGGATTATTTGAACCATTTACAGATCCAATTTGGCCACGAATTTTTAAAATAGGATCTGATCCTACTTCACCACCACTTGGCACTTGGATTGTTAATCCTGGAACAGCTCCTTGCAAACCACGCCCCACGTCAGCTAGAGGTCTATTACCAAATGTTTTAGAAACATCTACATTTGTTATTGCGCCTGTTAAGTGCCCTTTCTTCTGTGCGCCATAACCGACTACAACAACTTGTTCTAACGAATTGTCGTCAAAATCTAATGTTACGTTTACTTCAGCATTCGAACCTATTAAGCGGTCTACAGTTTTGTACCCTATTGATGAGAATCTTAAAGTTTCACCTTGAGAAGCTCGAATTGAATAGCGCCCTTGCGAATCTGTTACCGTAGTAGTTGCCTTTCCAACCACTTGCACTGTAGTACCAGATAAAGGTCCAGAAGCGTCGTATACCAAACCTTGAATGGTATTTTGTACGGACAAGCTGTTTGAATAAGCTTTTTTGGCAATAGAATTAGTCTTCCAATTCACATTTTCAGCGAAAGTGTAACTTGGAATAGTCAATCCTAATGCAATAGAGAAGAGTAGATGTTTTCTCATATTTAGCATATTGTTTTATTGATTAGATGGTTTATATTTTAGATCAAATTTTTATTCATATAGATTCCTACATGCAACACACTATCTATTAGTTGTGAAGACTATAAAAATTCATCTATTGTATTCATAAAATAGGTTCATTATCTCTCTAACGAGCGACAATTGTTATTTGCTACATTTTGCAGTTTCTTTTGAAAAACTGCAAAATAAATTCAGATTATAAATTAAGTTATGCGTTGAATTTGTGATGCTTTGAAATGCAAAACCGCACAAACACAGAACTAATATAGTGCTTTTGTCTTAAAATCAACAATTAAAAATAAATATTTTATAAAATAAAATAAAAGAAACAAATAATTATTGATTAACAATAAAGTCACATGCATAAAAACGCATTTTTATGTTTTAAATATTGATTATAAAAAACGCAACAATTTGCATTTTTCATAACTGATATAACATTTGGTTTTAAATTCCAAATTATAGATCAAAAAAAAGCTTGATTGAAATTCAATCAAGCCTTATTAATATTTAATAAAAAAATGGTTTACCAACCTGGATTTTGGGTCAATTCAGATCCATTAGCTTTATACAAAGCAATCTGATCAAGTGGGATAGGCTCTAAATAATGCTTATCCAATACTGTACGACCTACTATAGAAGGTATAATATAACCTTCAGGAGTCAATGTTATTGTCTTTAACTGATCTGCAGACCACTTAGTTCTGTCTACAAACGCACCTAAATTAATAGATGGTTTTTTGTCTGTATCAGCATATTCTAACTTTTTCCATCTTCTCAAATCATTAAGACGGAAACCTTCGAAAATCAACTCAGAACGTCTCTCACGACGAATCTCCCAAATCAAACTAGACACCGATTGATCACGATTAGGATCATCATACACTTTACCATTAACAGCCGGCTGACCCCCTACAACTTCCAATTTTGGCAAATTAACACCTACACGAGCTCTTAATTTGTTGATTGATTTGTCCAAATCATCTTGTGTCAACGTACCTAACTCAACACATGCCTCCGCATAGTTAACTAAGACTTCACCGTAACGAATAATTGGAGCATCTGTTGTATTTACATACGAAGTTCCCATTTGATCATTCTTAAACTGTTCGTTCAAGAATTTTAATGTAGAATAACCCGACGAAGAATAATTAGAAGTAACACCTTGCAAACGCAATTCTGGAACTACTGTACCATACATCCGTCCATCGCGATTAGCTATTACATTCTCAATACCTTTATCGCCTTGGTACGTTGTAGAAATTGCGATTGGCAATCCATCGGATGCTAAATAATTCTCCATAGCATCTTTAGAGATACCCGATTGCGGCTCTAAATTGTTATTTGACATTAACGCATGCGTCAATAATCCCGCTTCGTATCTTTTGAAAAGAATTACTTCAGCATTTGAAGATAAATCCAATGAGGAGAATACTGCTCTATAATCGCCAGAAACATTAAAGTTACCAGACTTGATCACTTCTTCTGCAGCCCATTTAGCAGCCTCCAAATATGTTTTTGCGCGAGCTTGATCAATATCATGGTATTTCAACCAAGTACCTTCAAACAAAAATACACGCGACATATAAGCTAAAACAACATATTTATTTACAGCTAATTTTGCAGTACCATCAGTAGCTCTAACATTCGCTGCCGCAAATTGAAAATCTTCTAAAACTTTATCCATTACAAATGTTCTAGAATCTCTTTTTCTATACAATTCTGGATCGGTCTCTGCTAATACTTTATCAATATAAGGTACATCACCAAATGTATTAACGAAATTAGAATATTCTAACGCTCTGAAGAATCTACCTACGCCTGACCAGTGGTTTTTGGCTTCTTCGGACATATTTGCCAAAGGAACGGAAGCAATAAAGTGATTTGCTTTTCTAATTCTACCAAAAGGAGTTGATGCAGAAGTCGGTAAATTACTTGGAGTACCAGACCATCCACCTCCCGAAGTAGGCACATTGATTGTAAATTCTACTGGTTTCAAAGGTGCAAAATCATCATTTAACCCTTGACCAGAGAAGTAATTACCCCATGTATTATTTTTACCATACCCTTTAAAGTATGAGTTATAGAATCCGTAAGTATAAGTACGAACATTGTTTTCTGAAGACCAAAATGCAGGATCCGAAAGTTGATCCAAAGGATCTTTCTCTAAGAAACCATCACTTAAGAAATCTTTACTACACGAACTAAACGAAATTAATGCAGCAAATGCTAAATATTTTAAGTTTTTCATTACTTTCTAAAATTAAAATGTTAATTGAAGACCAAATGATAATGTACGACGGTATGGGTATGAACGACCAAATGAGTTTTTGTCATTTCTACCATTTTCAGTATAATCCGTCTCTGGGTCAATTGGAACTTTTAAATTATCAACCTCAAATAAGTTTTCACCTGAGAAGAAAATTCTAGCTCTTTGGAACTTAATTTTGTCTAATGCTGCTTGAGGCAATGTATAACCAAATGTTACATTTTTCAGGCGCAAGTAGGACATATCCAACAAGTATTTTGTCTGTGGCAAGAAGTTGAAAGATGCATTAGATTGATTTTGAAATGCAGGAGCAGGATAAAATGCGTCCTGATTCTCTGGAGTCCAGTAGTCTAACTGATGCGAATAATAAGCATCAGAATATCTCCAGCTAGGAATAGCTAAATCGCCACCTGCCCAAATCGATCTTTCACCTACACCTTGTAAGAAAATACCTAAATCAAAAGCTTTGTATGCAAAGTCTGCTCTAAAACCATAGTTGTAACGCGGGCTTGTATTACCTATTACTCTACGGTCACCAGGATTTTCTACTGTACCATCACCTACACTGATTACACCGTCACCATTTAAGTCCTTGAATTTAACATCACCAGGGCCATAAGTGAATGTATTACTTTCGTAGTATTTTTGACTAGGAATACCATCCTTCAGAATATATTTACCATTCACTTCATTGAAGTCGTCATACGTGAAGAATCTTTCTGTCTCGTAACCCCAAATTTCGCCAATAGTTTTTCCTTCATAATTTGTAGAAGTACCATCTGTTGCTACATTCGCTAAACCTGAGAATTTTGTGATCTTTTCTTTGAAATCTGACAATTGACCAGATAATCTCATAGACAAACCATTCTCAAACTGGTGATTGTATGCTAACTCTAACTCCCAACCACTTGTTTGCATCTCGCCAAAATTACGCATAGGCGAAGTAGAACCAAATGATGAAGGTAATGTAACACCTGCTGAGATCATATCAGAAACAGTTCTTACATATCTATTGAATGTCACATTGAATTTATTATTGAAAAATGCAGCATCAACTCCCACCTCTTTAGTAGTTATTGTTTCCCATGTCAAGAATGGAGAAAGAATAGATGGCGTAGTCAATGTAGATAAAATCTCATTGCCAACTAACCAATCTGAAGCAGCGGAATTGAATGTAGATAAAAACAATGAAGATGGAACATTTTGATTACCAACCGAACCCCATGATCCTCTAATTTTCATGAATGAAAGGAAATCCTTTGACCAATCCATATAATCTTCTTTCGTGATCACATAACCAACTGAGGCTGCCGGGAAGAAACCCCAACGATTGTCAGATCTAAATCGTGACGACCCATCATAACGACCCAAAATCTCAACTAAATATTTATCTTGATAATCGTAGTTCACACGACCAAAGAAACCTAAAGTAGACCAATGACCTGCAGAACTTGCACCTGTAGTTGCGCCATTAGCTAGACCTATTTGACCGTAATCGTAATCTAATAAGTTCATACGCTTAACAGTTTGCGACTCATTTTGAACTAATTCAGCATTTGCACCAGCCATCACTTTAACATTATGATTACCGTAATTTTTCACCCAAGTAGCAAACATATTTGCGACGTGACGATCTTCATAAGAATTGATGAATTGCGTATAATCGTAGTTCGCATCAGAGTAATATCCTTGCGTAAACTCTTTTTTATTCCAAAAGTCCCAGCCATACACTTTACCACCAACTTGATGTTGTCTTCTAGCATTATTAGAATATGTATAATCTGCATCTACTGTCAACCCTTCAACAATTTTAGCTGTACCACCAAATGTAAAACGTCCGAAATTGAATTTATTTGTATTCATTGATGCTTGTTCCACATCATTGATTGCATTACGCATTCCAATTCCATCGATAGTTCCGTAAGGATAATTCGCTGGCCACCTATACAAATAGAACCATGGATCATATACTGCCGAATTGTATGTAAAAGGCTTTGAAGAATTAGACGTCGAATATAAAGCCTTCGCATAACCCGTCAACCAATTTGTGATCTCAGCATTAACTCCAATATTCAAATTGTAACGTGAATAATCATCAGGATTTACTTTTAAGATACCCTTTTGATTCATATAGCCTAAACCTACATTAAAATTCACTTTATCAGATCCACCATTTACACTTACATTATGCGTTTGTTGGGGAGTCCAATTCTTCATGAACATATCTTCAGCATCCCAAGTTCTGTGAAAGTACAAGAAACCATCTTTCACTTCATAATCTCTTCCAGCAACCATTTCTGTTCCTAGATCTTGACCACCATAAAGATTTTGCCATTCTGCCATTTTCTCAACAGCATAGTCATCATAACGAATACCTAAGTTTTCAAAACCCGTAGCACTTGGATTAAATCTTTTGAAAGCAGCCAAAGCCAATTTTGCTCCATCGGCACCTGAAGCAATTTCAGGCGAAGTGGTTGGTGTTTGAAAACCAAAATTATTATCGTAAGATATAGATGTTTTTGTATTTCGTTTTCCTGATTTTGTCTTGATCAAAATAACACCATAAGCCGCTCTTGAACCGTAAATCGCAGCGGACGCATCCTTAATCACTGACATAGACTCAATATCATTTGGACCTACCAAAGATAAGCTTGGCACCTCGACACCATCTACTAAAATTAAAGGTGAGGCACCTCCTGAAGATTGCAATGAACCACTCACTCCACGTAATCGAATAGTTGGATCTCCGCCCAAATCCCCACTTGGCGTAGTAATATTTAAACCAGCTACTACCCCCTGTAATGCTCTACCTGCATCTACAACTGGACGATTTTCTAAGGTCTTACTAACATCGACAGTCGTAACTGCACCAGTAATATTTGAACGTTTTTGAGAACCATAACCCACAACTACTACTTCATCCAATGTATTATCTTCAGAAACTAAAGTTACGTTTATAGTATTCGAAGATACTTTCACGTCTTGTGAAATATATCCGATACTCGAGAAACGTAAAGTCGAACCCAAGGCAGCGTTAATTTTAAAGCTACCATTTGCATCTGTGGTCGTCGCACCAGGAACACCTATCACAGACACTGTAACCCCTGCGACTGGACCATTTTGATCCGTCACTGTACCCTGTACAGTATTTTGAACTATCCTACCATTTAGATAGGCAGTTGCTGCATTTAGATTAGTGGCTTTTGTAAAACTAACTGAAGAAGCTTCAGCAGTTACAGCCATACCCAAAGCAATAGAGAATAGTAATGTATTTCTCATAAATAGCAATTAAATAAACCGAAATTTCGAAATAAAAGGCCTACCTATCTAGTGTGTGATAATAGATAGGCCTTAGAGATAGATTATTGTTTTCCTTTAGTGATAGATTATTGAAAATCTTTATATAGCAAATACTTTTTGCGCATTTGCTTATATTCCGTTAAGTCCTCTTTCCAAGAATCGCGAATTTCTTTTTCTGTTTTACCAGCAATAATTTGTTTACGCAATTCATCTGTGCCAGCCAGTTTATCAAAAAATTCTGCTCTTGTGAAAAACTTTGACTTATCTGGCATTTTTTTATAAAATTCAAGGATATATTTTAGTGTGAATGTTTGCTTGTCAGCATCGAGATTTCTTAGATCAAGACCATACATAGTCTGTCCTTTGCCCTCGACGTGTTTAACCATTCCTTCTTTTTCGCCAGGATTGTAGGTGAAATTTCCATACACTGGATTATCATAACCTACAACTTGGAATGGCCAATCCGTACCACGACCTACCGAAATTTCAGTTCCTTCGAACAAGCACAAAGATGCATAGAGACGTACCGAAAGATGATTTGGCAATGATGGTGAAGGAACTACAGGTAATTCATACATTTTAGAGTGATCCCAATTTTCAACTGGAATAACTGTCACTTTGCATTGACGACCATTTTCTAACCATTTTTCGCCATTGATCATATTGGCTAATTCGCCAACAGTTAGGCCATGCACCATTGCAATCTTGTGAAAAGAAACGTTAGATTTAAATTTATCGTCTTTGCGAACTGGACCATCTACTTGATCGCCACATGGATTTGGACGATCCAACACGATCAATTCTTTATTGTGTTTCGCACACAATTCCATCACACGATGTAACGAGGTAATATAAGTATAGAAACGTGCTCCAACATCTTGCAAATCGAAGATCATAACATCAATAGATTGCACTATTGAATCTTGCTTTTCGTTACCACCATATAGTGTATATAACGGGAGACCTGTTTTTGAGTCCTTATCATTATCAACTTTCTCACCACGCTCAATAGTCCCTCTGAACCCATGTTCAGGAGCGAAACCAAACTTAAGATCTACATCATTAGCTAATAAAACATCAACTAAATGTTCTTTATTATCACCGAAAATTGTAGTCTGATTACCCATAAGGCCTACTTTTTTCCCTTTTAAAAGTGGCAAATAAGCGGAAATTTGATCTGCACCAGTGCGGATTTTTTGCGTATCAATGGTTTGGATTGATTTAGCTTCGTTAGCAGTATTGGATTTATTTGATTTGCACAAACCACACGAAAGTATGGTTGTTAACAAAAACGCTATAGAAAGCATAATTGAGGTCTTGATCATATTAATTGCAATTCTTCTTAAATATTTAACATGTATGATTATCTGCCATAAAATTACAACAAAACAGCATAAAAAAGCAACATTAAACCATAATTAATCCATGTTATATTAAAAGTTTGCACAAAAAACGCATAAAAATGATAATTGCAGAAACAACTATCTATAAAGAGAATTTTTATAAATAACATTAAAATATAAGCTCTAATAGTTATTTATAAATAAATCCGACCGAACATAGTGTACTAAAAACACATTTCAGTAATATTAATGTTACACAATCGATTTCTAAGATGTAAACTTAACTTCCCAAGAGTTATTTTAATTCATTACATTAAAAAGGGTTTATGTTTTTTATCTACATAAACCCTTTTTGCATTAAGTATTTGAAATTATAAATTTGAAATCCTTAAAATGATATTTTTCAAAACCTATAAATCGTCGAATTTTTACAACTATTAAGTATAGTTGTTTATCAATGTAACTTTCTCAGCATCATTATAGCAATGAAATATAAAAGTTACTATTAATATCTTATTCTTCAATATCCCACCATACAGGTTGCGACCAAATATCATCACTCAAAGCTCTAGGATGTGAAGATTTTACATTTTCAGCATTATAATTAAATTCATGATTTACTTGCATCACTCGTCTAAAATGTTTGCCCGAAGGAATTTTATTTTGAGCTGAGGCTGTAACTGTATATTCATATGGAACTTTCCAACCCGAATAAACATTAGTATCGTAATCATATCTTCTCATATCATTCCAATTTTGGTGAGAATAAGACATAGCAATGTATTTTTGAGTCATAATTTTATTAAGCGTTAAATCCCCAGCCGTCCCTATACCATTTTCTAAAAAGTTTGTAATATCACTAGCACTCATTGGAGATTTACTTGGATTAACATTACCATATGCGGTTAATTTGACATTCATCATATCTATGTGCGCTTTTATACCCGCCTTATATGCTTCAAAAGCAAGTGTATTATTACCTTTATTAAAATAGATTTCTGCTTTAACAAAACACATTTCCGCATATGTCATTACATACGTAGGAGCATCTGGTCTTGCATTGAAGATACTAGTACCAGCTGAACTTCCATCTCCCCAAACGTATTGATCATTTACTGCTTTATTATAGCCTATAGAATTACTTCTTGTAGACACATACAAAGTATCTCCGTATCGTGCACTATTCGTGCCTGAGATGTAATTTGAATAAGGTAAAATTTTACGCTCCGAAGTAGTACCTGCGTTCAATGTTAATACAGATGAGCTATTATTAAATGAAGGCGTAATAGGACCTCCATTCATTCGGATATCGCTGTCCATATCTACACCTTTGGAGCGTTTGAACAGTTTATTCTGTAAGCTTCCACTACCAAATTGTGCCCACGGAATCATTTTATCTGCTCGAGGATCTGCAACATTAGGATTCGAAGTATTAGTCAAAATATCCTCATACCACTTGGTAATTCTAAAGTTGGTATTCATACCCATATTAGAAAACATTACCGACGCTTTTAGCGGATCACCAAAAAGGACATCTCCAACAGGCTCAACTACATCAACATGGTTTACTACTGTACTTGTAGCATTGCTATTAGGCGCTTTGTCCAAAAGTGCAAGAATCTCGTCAGGGTTATAAATAGATTTTTTAGACAAATTATTCAACCATCTTGCTTTCAAACCATAAGCTAGACGCTTCCATTTATCTACATCGCCTCCATTCCAGCTATCACCTGCACTCAGAGGTGTTGCACCTGCTTTTTGTGTCATTTCAAAATAAGAAATAGCTTGATCGATATCTTTTATACAACCTTCGAAAATTGTTTTTCCATCATCAAATTTGGGGGATATATTTTCGCCCAATGCCTCTGTATACGGTATCTCGCCTAACCAATCGACCATTAGCATAAAGCCCATTGCTCTAATTACTTTTGCTGCGCCCAAATAATGAAAAGCTCCCTGCGCCTCTGCAGCCTTTTCAAAATCAACTAAGTTTGACCCCACTGCAACAAAAAAGAACTGATAGGGGGTTGTAGACATTCCTTGTATAGGATCCCACCCTGCGGACATACTTTGTTGAGATGTGTTTTTAATAAAAGTCAAATTTTGTGTGATCAATGCGGACCTTACACCTGCAGCCGCATGTGCATACAAAAGGTGATGCTGCAACCAAGGTAATCTATTTTGTACAGGCGCAACTACATTGGTTGGATTACTAGGATCAACATTAATATCCAACCAGCTTTCTTTACAACTATTAAATAATAAAATAGCAGAGACGAAAAATATAATTTTGTTAAAACGTTTCATAATGCGAATTTTTAGAATTTTAGGTTAACACCAAACATAAAACCTGCAGTGCTTGGTACGCCATTGAAATCAATTCCTACCGAACTAGAGCCAACCACACCAGAGCCCGCTGCCGAAGCTTCAGGATCCATACCTTTATAGTTTGTCAATAACAACAAGTTTGTACCTTGAGCGGTAGCTGTAAGACCTTTTACTACTCTATTCAAAGAAGCATTTTTAACTACATATTTGGTAAAATCATAGGATAGTGATACTGTCCTTAATCGCAACCAATTTGTATTAGTCTGGAAATTAGCACTTTCCCTAACATAAAAATCTGAATAATAATCTTGTATAATCTTACGTCCACTTGTATTTACATTTCTGATCATGTAAAATTGATCTGCTTCAAATGTAAAAGTACGATCTTCATAAGTCGCTAAACCATCTACAGTACCTGTTTGAACTGCACCATTTATCGTCAAGCTTTCTCTATCCATAGTACGTTTACTCATACCATTGACAGTCATATAGTAATCTGTACCGTTGTACACATCTCCACCGATTCTAAAATCCCACAAGAAAGAGAAATTCAAATCTTTATACTGCAAGCTATTGTTAAATCCACCTGTTAATTTTGGCTCTCTATTACCTATTTGATAAGTTGTTGCGTTATCACTCGTAGGCATTCCTGTATTAGCATCTAAAACAACTTTACCATCAGGGGTTCGGGTCCATCTTGAACCAGAAATTGCCATGAAATCACCTCCATTAAATGATGCAGCCTTTGCATTACCAACTTGAACATCTGTAACATAAAGAATCTCATTGCCTTTTATTAAATTATCTAATGTTCCTTTATTTCTGGCCATATTCAATGTTGCATCCCAAGAAAAATTAGACGTTACTACTGGTTTACCTGTCAAAGCCAGCTCCATACCCTTATTATAGATATCACCTGCATTGACAGAAACCAAAATATATCCCGTAGTTTGTCCCATACGCGGAGACACGATTTGATCGTAAGAATTATTAGTGTAATAGGTATAATCAATTCCTAAGCGATTATTTAGAAACCTCAATTCAGCGCCAACTTCAAATGATGTGGTAGTTTCAGGTCTTAATCCTGGATTACCACGATTCCAATAATTACCCGTTCCAATCAATCCACCCAAAAACTCTCTTGATGGCCACAATGTTGTAACTGTAAGATATGGAGAGGCATCCTTACCTACTTTTGCCCAAGAAGCTCGCAGCTTTCCATAGTTAAGCCATGAAATATCTTTTGTTAGCTCTGAAAATACGAAACTCCCCCCCACTGAGGGATAGAAATAAGAACGATTTTCCACAGGTAAAGTAGAAGTCCAATCATTACGTCCTGTTACATTCAAGAATAACATATTCTTATAACCAGCTCTTAATTCACCATAAAGACCAAATAATCTTCTCTTGGATTCTGTAGAATTAAATCTCTTATTTACGTCAACAATATTTTCAAAACTATAGAAATCATCAATAACGAAATCAAAACCTACTCTTCTTTCATTTGTGACTTTTGTTTGTTCTGAGAAGAAACCAACTAACGCGCCTAGATCAAAATCACCAACTTTTTTTTCAAAGTTCGACATCAAGTTAGAAGACCAATAGTTAAAACGGTAATCACTAGCTGACATCATACCGTTTTGCCATTGTGGTTTTACCGCTCCACCTGGAGAAACCAATGTGTTATTTCTAGTCAAATAACTATCTGTACCGACACGGTAGGACAAATTCCACCAATCTGCTAATTTCAAATTAGCATTTAAATTTCCTGTGAATCTTTCGGTCCTATCATCTAACAAATTTTTATTTATTGTCCAGTAAGGATTTTCAATATCATCCTCAAGTCTCTGTCTGTCACCAAACATTCTATATTTACTACCGTCTTCATTCAGATATTTTGTCATATCATCATTTCTGGACCAACGATATACAGAGTTCATAGCACCAGTACCACCTGAATTATATAGCCCTGCGGATGTCAAAGTCTTATCCGTATTTGCTAAAGAGTATGCTACATTAGTACCTAAAGTCAGACGACCATATTTTTGGTCACCATTAAATCTAAAGGTAGTTTTATCATAACCTGTAGAAGGAACAATACCTGATTGGTCAAATCGAGACGCTGAAACATAAAATGTTGTGTTAGCACTACCACCAGCTAAGCTAACTGTATTATCGTAGACTGTAGAATTATTGAAGAAGTTTTTGATATTATCATAAATCACATCATTATCATCAAAATTCTCACCCCAGGATTGGGTCGTGTAATCATCCAAAACACCTGCTGCATTGTAGTAACCTCTTTTATATTTACTTTGTTGTTCAGGCAAGCGATTAACCCAATTGGTAGAAGCGCGTGAAGAGAAAGCCACTTCCGCTCTACCTTCTTTACCTTTTTTAGTTGTGATAATAATCGCGCCAGCTGCTGCTCTTGATCCATAAAGTGCTGCAGCCGCTGGCCCCTTTAATACGGACATACTTTCCACATCTTCGGGATTGACATCCATTATACGATTGCTATTAGTTGATGAGACAGATTGTGCTCCATCAAAACTACTATTGCCTCCCAAAACAGTGGAATTATCGTAGATAACTCCATCAACTACAAATAAAGGCTGATTATCTCGCTCAAGAGATGTACCACCTCGTAAAATTATCTGTGCTCCTGAGCCAGCAGAACCTGAAGTCTGTGTCACGTTAACACCAGCAACTTTACCAGCCAACGAATTTACGATATTGGCTGTTTTGTTTTTCATAAGCTCATCAGCCTTGAGATCTTGCACAGCATATCCTAAAGCTTTCTTCTCCTTGCGAATTCCTAATGCTGTGACTACAACCTCATCTAATGCTTCCTCAGAACTTGCTAAAGTGATATTATACACATTTCCATTACCAACAGGCTGAGTTAATTCAACACTTCCTAAAGATCTAAATAATAAAATTTCACCGGGAGAAGCATTGATGGTAAATGATCCATCGGTATTAGTTTTGACAGTGCGATTCGTACCCTGAACCACAACTGTTACATTACTCAACGCCTCTCCGGACGGGCTTGTCACCTTACCAGTTACAGACTTTTGCTGAGCCATCAAACAGGATGCATATACAGCTACCCCGAAAAATGTTAGAAGGAATCTTCTTTTCATACATTTGATAGTTAGTTTTTAAAAGAACAGCACATAAATCATAAATAAATCTTCAAATTGAGAATTACTCAGACATATGCGAAGTATTTTGTGTTATTATAGGTTTATTATTCAATAAACAATTTTTAAACTGCATATTGTAACACAATTTTACACATAAAACTTCATGTTATATAATATTTCCATAAAAAAACCGCAACAAAACGCATTAATTCATAAAATTTAATTTTATTTCTATAATCAAACAAAACTACATCTACTCACAGGCACTTTTAATGTGAATGCATTAATCATATTTAAGTTATTCATTTATGAATAAAACAAATTTAACTTCTAATTCAATATAAATCATTTGATGCTTGATTTATACTATCCCAATAGAATGCGGTTGTAAAATTCAACCTCTAATATAGTAATGACGTTTTATCAACTCGAATTCAAACTGATGCACATTAACTAAAAAGGGTCAGAATTTTCATCCTGACCCTTTTAAAAATATTTACATTTTTAGAATACCTTTACTTCGTATTCACTTTCATTACCTAATCGATCAACAGCTTTCACAGCAACTGCTGTAAGCTTTTTACCACTTTTATTACTTGCAAATTCCTTAGCAGAAATATTGCTATCAACAATATCCCATTCCCACTCATTATCGTATTTTACATATACAATGAAATTTCTCACTTGTTCTGGCTGTTGGTGTAGCCATTTTGCAAATATTTTTCCGCCTTCAGGTGTCACTAATAATGTAGGAGCTAATAAAGGATTAGATTTTAACCAAGGTGACCTTGGTACTAGCGATTTCTGTTTATAAGGTCCTTTAGCAAGTGTAGGTAACATCTCAGCATTTTTTGTTAATCCAGCGATACTCCAATGTACTACACCAGGACTTTTAGGAACTATTGAACGAGTCGCATTGATTTGGTTGACGATTTCTGTCGGTTTATGTGAAGCTTTAACTTCTACTGTATTTAATCCCGGCCACAAATGTCTACCGAAAGTATTTTCAGATTCCCACCATTTCAATAAAGCTGTAAAACTTTGTCTCGCAGGCTCTATTGGCCAATACAATTGTGGTGTAAAATAATCTATCCACCCTTTGTTTAACCATAATTTTGCATCCGCATACAATTCATCGTATTGCGAAGAACCTTTTACTCCAGCCGGATAACCTGGTTTCCAAATCCCAAATGGACTTAAACCAAATTTTACAAATGGTTTTTCCGCTTTAATTTCTTTATAAATACGTTCGATGAAATTATTTACATGCGATCTTCTCCAATCACCTCGTGACAACTCACCACCATTAGTCTTGTAAACATTCCAAGTTTTAGAATCTGGGAAATCTGCGCCACCATTATAACTTGCATACGGGTAGAAGTAATCATCAAAATGCACGCCGTCTATATCATAACGTGTAACGATATCATTCACCACACGAGATGCATGATCTTGCGTACGTTTGTCAGCTGGATCAAACCAATACATGCCATTTTTTAAACGAACAACATAATCAGAAGCCGTATTTACCATAGATTTCGACGTCACTTGACCACCATTAGTATGGTGAGCACGGTATGGATTCAACCAGACATGCAATTCTAATCCACGTTTGTGTGCTTCTTCTACCCAAAATTCCAATGGATCATAATATGGCTCTGGACGCTTACCAATTTCGCCCGTCAAGAAGTAAGACCAAGGTTCAAATTTACTATCGTATAAGGCATCCGACGACGGACGAACTTGAAAAATTACAGCATTGAAGTTGTTATTTTTTAATATATCCAAAAGATGAATAGCTTCTTCTTTTTGCTGAGCAGTTGTCAAATTACGTTTTGACGGCCAATTTATATTTGCAACAGTTGCAATCCATGCTGCACGAAATTCACGCGGAACTTCTGGCAATTGCACTTTAATTTTTTCTTCTTTTTTAGGTTCTTCTGCCTTTTTCACCGGCGCTGACACTACTGGAGTTTCAGTAGTTTGCGGTAATACGGGATCTTTTTCTTTTACAACTTCAACTCCCGATGAAGGTGTTGGAGCTTTTAATTCTTTCGATTTTCGGGATTTGCACGATACAGCAATAACAACAATAAGGCATAAAAATGCTATAGTACGTAATACATTTATTCTCATAGGACACAAAACTACAGTATATACTTTTATTTTCTACATTGTATATGTTAAAAGTACGTTTGGCAATATTTTTTTTACGTTCAAAGATTATTCTACTAGTTTACCTTTGAAATAAACCGCATCGACATTGAAATCTGCATCAAATACTAGCACATTTGCCACTGCTCCCTCATTCAAACGTCCTAAATCTTGACGGTCTATCAAATTAGCCGGATATAATGTAGCCATTCTTAATGCTTCATCTAACGGAATATTGACTTTTTGAACACAATTTTTCACTGCCGTAAGCATAGTAAGCGCCGAACCTGAAAGTGTACCATCTGGCAAAACATAGTGATCTCCATTCAAAATATGGTGATAGATATCTTTCTCACACTTCGCTACTGCGTCGGTAATCAAGAAAAGACGTTGTTTCATTATTTCTTTACTAATCTTAACAGCTTCATAATCCACATGAATTCCATCGACAATTATAGAAGCGTAAACTGACGAGTGTATATATGTCGCTCCTGGCAACCCAACATTACGGTGGTGAAGTGGAGACATTGCGTTCCAAAGATGTGTAACAGTCTTTATTCCTTTATCAAATGATAATTTTGCCTGTTCAAAAGTTGCGTTACTATGCCCTGCACTTAACAATATATCTTCTGCTTGTAGGTATGCCATACATTCATCTTGCATCAACTCAGGCGCAACGGTCATCATCTGAACAGCTCCATTATGATCGGCTAAAAGATCTTCCAAAATTGGCAATGTAGCTTCTTTAATTAACTCTGCTGGATGCGCCCCTCGTTTACTTGGATTAAGAAACGGACCTTCCAAATGCAATCCTAAAGAGACTTTTGGTTCAGCAGTTTGATAAACTTTAATAGCTTTTTTAAAACGTTCGATGCTATTGGTAGCTAAAGTCAGGTAAAATGATGTACAACCTTGTCTTAAAAGTAACTTTTCAATTTGATGTATAGACTCGATTGTTAATTCTGCTGAATACAGCTGATCTTCAGTGCCATATATTTGCAAATCAATCAAGCCAGGACAGATATTTTTGCCTTCTACATCAATTTTTTCATAATCGGCAGGAATAGCATCATCTTCTACTATAGCTGATATCTTCTCGTTCTCGATTAGTAATACTTTGTTAATAAAAGTATTATTACCTGTATAAATAATACCATTGGTTAATGCTATTTTGCTTTTCATAATGTTGCAATAATACTAAAAGCTTTTGGAATTTGTATTTACACTTGGTGGATTGTAACTTAGACAAATCATAGTTTTAGAAATGAAAAAAGCGGACAATACTAAACCAACTTCCATTCGCGTAATGTATATTATCAACGCGATTGCTATCATTTTATTTCTACTCGGAATTATTTATAAAATATTTATAGACAAATAATCATGTCACAAAAAGTTATTATCAATACAGACAAAGCCCCTGCAGCTATTGGTCCTTACAATCAAGCCATAAAAGCAGATAAAACATTATTCGTATCCGGACAAATTCCTTTAATTCCAGAATCGATGGAATTAATTAATACGGGAATTCAGGACGAAACACACCAAGTATTTAAAAATATTCAAGCAATTCTAACAGAAGCAGGATATGCTTTCGAAGATGTGGTAAAAGCTTCTATCTTTCTAAGCGATATGGGGGATTTTGCTGCTGTGAATGAAATCTATGCGCAATATTTTACAACAAATCAACCTGCGCGTGAATGTGTAGCGGTAAAGACATTACCGAAAAATGTAAATGTAGAAATCTCTGTAATTGCTTGGAAAGCATAACCAAAAAAATACTTTTCTGAAAAGCTGCTTTGTTTCAACACCAAAGTAGCTTTTTATTTTTTTCTACTTTTTCAAAAAAATCTCTTCTTACCTGGTAACAAAAAAATAAACCTGCTGATATACTATTGAAACTGATTGTAAAACATTAAAAATTCAATAGTATGAAAACGAAATTAAACTCAAAATTATTTGCACTTGTAGCTTGTGCAACAATTACATTCTCTTCCTGCAAAAATGAAACAGAATCTGTATCATTATTGGCAAACCCTTCTGCTGTAGGCTTTACTAATCTTCGCAAAAATGCATTAGCAGACATTACACTTACTAAAGCTTTTAAAGCTGAAGATGGAATTACTTTTGAAACAGATAAAGGAACAGAAGTAAGAATCTCACCTAACTGTCTTCGAGACAACAGTGGAAATATGGTGACTGGCGATGTGAACCTTTCCTTTGTAGAAATGTATGACCGCGGCAATATGGCTGCTACAAACAAACCATTGATGGGTAAAAATATCACTGGAGAATTATTACCATTGGTGACTGGCGGTCAATTTAATATTGAAGTAACGAAAGGAAATCAAAAATTAAGATCAGGATGTCCATTCTTTGTTGATATTCCAGCGACTCTTACAGGTGGAATCGACCAAGACATGAAACTTTGGAGGGGCAATATTGATGAAGACGGTGAACTTACGTGGGATGAGATAAAACGTGATGTTGGAGGTCAAGGTAAAGAAGCAGGTATAAACGCGAATACAGAATCTGCAACTTACCATGTTTGGGCTTCAGAATTTGGATGGACTAATGTAGATCGATTTTACAACGACGCTAGACCAAAAACTCAAATCAAAGTAACTGTTCCGGCAGAATATAATATGTCAAATGCCGCGGTATACCTATCCTATGAAGGTGAGCGAAATGTCTTAGCACGTTTGGATACATATGATTCAGCTGAGAAGTTCTTTAGCGAGCATTACGGTTACATCCCAGTTGGTCTAAATCTTCATGTGATCTTCACTTCTGAAAGCAATGGATCATTAATATACGCAATCAAAAAAGTAACTATTGTTGCCAATGGTGTAATTAATATCTCTGAATCCGACCTAGATATTACTTCAAAATCCAACTTGGTTAATATTATTAATAACTTAAACTAAACCCAATTTATAATAGTATCATTTAGTGAGAGCCATTTTTAGGAATGGCTCTCATTGTTTATAATTGTAGCGGAATATATTTTCGATCCGTTCTATTCTAGAATTATAAACTGCCCATTATGAAACAACTATTAATTTCCGTACTATTATTCACAATATTAAGTTGCAAAAAAGAAGAAAAAACACAAGAATATTGGCACCAGAAAACTACAGAAACCTACAACAAATTAGTAAGTCTCTCTGACAAGTATACGTGTACTGATATGCCAAATATTTCAATTAAACCCATAAAAGAGTACACATGTACTTCTTATGTACTAGTACACAAAAGTGATGACGCAAAATTCGATAAGCTATTAAACGAATATGAGTACTATCTTAAAAAATTAAAAGAATCAGGTTATTACAGTACTATCTCAATGTTGTGCGCAGATCTTTATCCTGTAAGAATAGATTGTAAAGAAGGAAAATCTAAAATAGTTTATCTACAAGAACTAAACTCAGAAGAGTTTCAAGTTGAAATAGAAAAATTATACGATGATATTAAAAAACATTATGATAACACTTCATGCAACAATCCAAATGAATGGCTGGGCATAACATTATTGACAGAAGAATCTGTAGAAGCTATTGCCCTAAAAAAAGGAGACACCAATTTTAATTACAAAGTAAGCACTTATAATCAAGCTATTGTAAGGAAATTAAGATCTGAAGGTAAAGAAATAGAATTTGATACTCTGGATAACATCGTAGTAAAATGCGACAACAATAAAGCGATAGCAGAATTTCAATAAAATCCAACAAAACACACTCTAATATTTTTTGTATTTTAGCCATTCTTAGCAATGGCTGATTTATCTGTAATTACTCCCATAGAATACCTCAAAGGTGTAGGTCCGCAAAAGGCCGATGTACTCAAAAAAGAGTTGCAACTATTTACTATTGGTGATTTATTGCAATATTATCCTTTTCGCTATATTGACCGCACCCAATTCCACAAGATTCGTCAATTGCATCCCGATTTGATTGGTGCGCAGGTTTTGGGTAGATTGATTCAACTGAAAGAAGTAGGTGAAAAAAGAGCAAAACGACTTGTGGGCGTTTTCAAAGACGACACAGGTTCGATGGAATTGGTTTGGTTTCAGAGCGTTTCCTTTTTACAGAAAAGCTTAAAAGTTGGGGCTGCTTATATTATCTATGGGAAACCAACGGAATTTAACGGACAGATTTCTATTACACATCCGGAAATCGAATTGTACAATTCGCAAGAGAAGAAAATTGGTAATCTCACAATGCAGCCCGTTTATTCTTCAACAGAAAAATTGAAGAAATTCAATCTGGATACAAAGGGGATTCAGCGATTGCAACAAACGGCACTTGAAACTACATACAGAAGTTTTCGGGAAACATTGCCTGACTATTTGGTCGGTAAACACAATTTGCTTCCTTATCCAAAAGCATTACTTTCTATACATTTTCCACAAAATGTGGATGATTTGAATGCTGCTATTCGAAGAATGAAATTTGAAGAATTATTCTTTATTCAACTTCGATTATTACGCAACAAACAACTAAATACGCAAAAATATAAAGGCCACCGATTCGATAAAGTCGGCGAAAAATTCAATACTTTTTTCAATACAAGATTACCCTTCCCTTTGACGAATGCACAGAAACGTGTAGTCAAAGAAATTCGTCTGGACACTAACACGGGTGCGCAAATGAACCGTTTGGTGCAAGGCGATGTTGGTTCGGGAAAGACTGTTGTCGCGCTGATGAGTATGTTGATTGCAATTGATAACGGCTATCAAGCCTGTATGATGGCACCAACGGAAATTCTGGCTACACAGCATTATAATGGGCTAAAGGAATTATTGGGTGAGGATATTTGCAATATCAAATTACTTACCGGTTCCACTACAACGAAAGAACGTAGAATCATCCACCAAGAGCTGGAAGAAGGCACATTAGATATTTTAATTGGTACACACGCTTTAATCGAAGACAAAGTAAAATTCAAGAATATAGGATTTGTGGTGATTGATGAGCAACATCGTTTTGGTGTAGAGCAACGCGCAAAATTGTGGCGAAAAAACACGATTCCGCCACATATGTTGGTGATGACAGCCACGCCGATTCCACGCACTTTGGCGATGACGCTGTACGGGGATTTGGATATTTCTATCATAGATGAGTTACCCGCAGGCCGTAAACCGATTAAAACTGTTCATTTTTTCGAAAATCAGCGACTGCGTGTTTTTGGTTTTATGCGCGAAGAAATTGCCAAAGGTAGACAGGTGTACATAGTTTATCCATTGATAAAAGAAAGCGAGAAACTCGATTTATTGAATTTGGAAGCTGGTTTAGAAAGCTTGCAAAAGGAATTTCCGCTGCCGCAATTTAAAATTAGTATTGTGCATGGCAAAATGCCAGTGAAGGATAAAGATTTTGAAATGCAACGCTTCGTAAAAGGCGAAACGCAGATCATGGTAGCTACAACGGTAATTGAAGTTGGGGTGAATGTTCCGAATGCTTCCGTCATGGTCATTGAGAATTCCGAAAGATTTGGTTTATCACAATTACATCAATTGCGTGGTCGTGTAGGTCGTGGTGCAGAACAGTCGTTTTGTATTCTGATGTCTGGCAATAAGTTGAGCAAAGAAGGGCGTACGCGATTGGAAACCATGGTGCGTACGAATGATGGTTTTGAAATTGCCGAAGTGGACTTAGAATTACGTGGTCCAGGTGATATTTCAGGCACGCAACAATCAGGCGTATTAGACATGAAAATTGCTGATTTGGCGAAAGATCAAAAAATCTTAGCCGAAGCCCGAAATTCTGTTATTGAAATTTTTAAAACTGACTCCAATCTCGCCCTTCCAGAGAATCAAATTTTATTGAATTACTTAAACCAACGCAATCCCGGAATCTCTTGGGATAAGATTTCGTGACATTTCTATTTCAAGGGGCTATTATGGATTTCTTATATTTGTAAGGTATATGCAAAATCCAGATATAACGAATATTGCGTCCGAGCAAATTCATGACATTTACCAAAAAACGTATAATCTGATTCTCTTTCTCGGTGGATCAGTCAAAGTAACACATGTGCTGACAACAATATCTTTATTGTTAGTTGTTCTTTTAATATTGCTGATCGCAGATTTCGTTTTCAGAAAAGTGTTAAAAACTCTTTTTATCAAAATCATTAGCAGTTCTAAAACCATTTGGGATGACAAGCTTTTAGAAAACAAAGTCCTAGATGATTTAAGTCATTTGGTATTAATCGTATTCGCCCAGCAAACCGTTCCGCATTTGTTTGTTGGCTTTCATTCTTTTGAGAATATTTTGATAAAATTCTTAGGTGTATTAGTTGTAATCGCTGTTTATAAACTTTCTAATGCTTTACTAAAAACCCTTCGAGACATCTTAAAAACCTCGAAAGCATTTTTTGACAAACCTCTTGATAGTTATTTACAGGTTATTCAGATTTTCTTAATATTTGTTGTATTCACTGTTTCATTTTCTATCATTACAGGCAATTCGCCGTGGTCATTTTTGGTTTCCTTAGGTGCAGCTTCAGCTATTTTGATGTTGGTATTCAAGGACACGATTTTAGGATTTGTAGCAAGTATTCAAGTTTCTGCGAATGATTCTGTGCGCGTGGGGGACTGGATTGAAATGCAAAAATATGGTGCTGATGGCAGTGTTGTTCAAATAAATTTGAATAATGTGAAAGTTCAAAACTTCGACAAAACCATCGTCACACTTCCTACTCATGCTTTATTAAGCGACTCCTTCAAAAATTACCGGGGTATGCAGCAGTCAGGTGGTAGAAGAATTAAGCGTGCTATTTTCATCAAGATTTCTTCTATTCGCTATTTGAATTCCAATGAAATTGAAGAGCTAAAGAAAATTCATTTGCTAAAAGATTTTATAAGTACCCGAGAGGAAGAAATTGCAACATACAATGCCTTACATGAGGTAGACGAAAGCGTAAAAGTAAACGGACGCAGAATTACGAATATTGGTTTATTTAGAGCATATATCGAAGCTTATTTAAGGAATAACAAGAATATTCACAAGGAATATCCGCTGATGGTGCGTCATCTAGCACCTACGGAGCATGGATTGCCACTGGAGGTTTATGCATTTACACAAGGAACAGAGTGGTTGTACTTTGAAGGCGTAATGGCGGATTTGTTTGACCATATATTCGCTGCTATCAAATACTTTCACTTGGAGATATTTGAACTTCCAGCTTCGGATGATTTAAGAGCTAGATCAATGCAATTACCAAATTTCGATAAACATATTATCAACTAAGTTGTTAATATTTAAGATCTATTACGGCAAGGAATAGCGTCTACATTTTTATATATTGCCATCTAAAAAACTATCTTTGTTTATCATATGTTAGGACAAAAGCGAAATTTTGAGTTCATTGTTCTAATATCAGTTTTAAAAATATTTATGTCGAAAAGATTCAAATTAGTAGATACAGCGCCCAAGAAAGAAACAGCAATTTTAGTGTCGGTAATTACGCCTGATGTATCCGATCAAATGGCTCAAGATTACTTGACGGAATTGGAGTTTTTGGTTCAAACTGCAGGTGCGGAAACTGTAAAAGTATTCACGCAAAAATTGCAAAAACCAGAACATGCTACTTTTGTGGGAACAGGAAAATTAGAAGACATCAGGGAATATGCTGAAGCAGAAGAGGTGGATATTGTCATTTTTGACGATGAACTGACACCTTCGCAATTGCGTAATATTGAGCGTGAATTGAAACGTAAAATATTAGACCGCTCGAGTTTAATTTTGGATATTTTCGCGAGCCACGCACAGACAGCACAAGCAAAAACGCAAGTTGAGTTAGCGCAATTGCAATACTTATACCCACGGTTGACACGTATGTGGACACACTTGGAACGTCAGCGTGGAGGTATTGGTATGCGCGGTCCTGGTGAATCACAGATTGAGACGGATAGACGTATCATTTTGGATAAGATTTCCTTGCTAAAAGAGAAACTGAAAACCATTGATAAGCAAAACGCAACGCAACGCAAAAATCGTGGCGACATGATTCGTGTTGCCTTGGTTGGTTATACTAACGTCGGAAAATCGACAATTTTGAATATGATTTCAAAGGCTGAGGTTTATATCGAGAACAAACTATTTGCTACGTTAGATACGACAGTTAGAAAAGTAGTAATTGATAATCTTCCTTTTTTACTTTCTGATACTGTAGGTTTTATTCGCAAATTACCTCATCATTTGGTAGAATCTTTCAAATCGACACTGGATGAAGTGCGTGAAGCTGATGTTTTGATTCATGTGGTGGATATTTCACATCCGAATTTTGAGGATCATATTATAGCAGTAAATGAGACTTTGAAAGACATTAATGCGCTTGATAAACCTACTATCACTGTTTTTAATAAGATAGATGCGTTTAAACCAGCGGTCGAAGTCGACGAAAATGGTGAGGAAATCAAAGTGACGTTGGATGATTTTAGAAATTCTTGGATGGCTAAAAATTCGGATCCTGCGATTTTCTTATCTGCTACGAACAAAACCAACATCGAAGAATTTAAAGAAAAGCTTTACGAGA
>Ga0233369_1000138_pt1 | contig 37419 bp, 30 predicted proteins | sample ElkDunMinimDraft_26_FD_191537 | JGI IMG/M metagenome (GOLD analysis project Ga0233369, IMG submission 191537) | Fecal eukaryotic communites from dung pellets of Tule Elk in California, USA - Elk Dung D16 | ecosystem: Host-associated > Mammals > Digestive system > Large intestine > Fecal | place... | reverse complement strand
GCACGCCCTTGCCTTCCATCACCGGCTTGCCCGCCAGCGGGCCGATGTCGCCCAGGCCCAGCACCGCGGTGCCGTTGGAGATCACCGCCACCAGGTTGCCGCGCGCGGTGTAGTCGCTGGCCTTGGTGGGATCGGCGGCGATCTCCTCGCAGGCGTAGGCCACGCCCGGCGAATAGGCCAGGGCCAGGTCGCGCTGGGTGAGCATGGGCTTGGTCGCGGCGACCTTGATCTTGCCCCGCGGCTCGATCCGGTGGTAGTCGAGCGCGGCCTTGCGGAAGGCCTGCGCGGAATCGGTGCTGCTGGGTTGATCGGACATCTCGGACGGACCATGGACGGAACGCCGATTCTAGCCGCACCACCGCAAACGATCCCCCCGCCACCCGTGCAGGCCGCCGCCGGCGGCCACCGCCCGGCGCTCCGTGCGCGCGACGCGCGGGCTGGCGCACGCATAACCGCGGGTTATGCGTGGCGGGCATCTTTTCAATGGCGGCCGCACGGGCGCGCCGGGAAGATGGAGGCCCACGCACCTTCCGCCGACAGGAACGCCCCGCCATGTCCACCGCTCCCGCCGCCACTGCAGACGCCTCGCACTGGCCGCCGCCGTTCCTGCTGTACCTCGGCAATGCCCCGGACGACCTGGCGGCCAAGACCGCGCGCGGCCTGGTGCAGTTCCGGCCGGAGTGGTGCCTGGGCCAGCTGCGCGGCCCGGAGTGCCGCACCAGCGTCGGCGTGCCGGACATGACCGTGGCCCAGGCCCGGGCCGCGGGCGCCAACACCATGATCGTGGGCGTGGCCAATGCCGGCGGCCGGCTCGGCGCCGAATCGGTGGCCGACATCGTGGCCGCGCTGGACGCGGGCATGAACGTGGCCTCGGGCCTGCACGAGCGCCTGGCCTCGCATCCGCAGATCGTCGAGGCCGCGCGCCGCAACGGACGCCACCTTTTCGACGCGCGCAACCCGCCGGCCACGCCGGTGGGCAACGGCCTCAAGCGCGCCGGTCGCCGCCTGCTGACCGTGGGCACCGACTGTTCGACCGGCAAGATGTACACCACCCTGTCGCTGGAAGCCGAGATGCGCGCGCGCGGGATTCCCGCCGATTTCCGCGCCACCGGCCAGACCGGCATCTTCATCGCCGGCCGCGGCATCCCGATCGACGCGGTGGTGGCCGACTTCATCTCCGGCGGCATCGAGTGGCTTTCGCCCGACCGCCACGACGGCGGCTGGGACCTGATCGAGGGCCAGGGGTCGCTGTTCCACCCCTCCTACGCCGGCGTCTCGCTGGGCCTGCTGCACGGCGCCCAGCCCGACGCCCTGGTCCTGACCCACGAGCCGGGCCGGCCGCACATGCGCGGCCTGAAGCACTACCCGGTGCCGGACCTGCGCAGCACGCTGCAGGCCAACCTGGCCGCGGCGCGGCTGACCAACCCGGGGGTCGTGGCGGTGGGCGTGGCGCTCAACACCTCGCGGCTGGGCGCGGACGAGGCCGAACGCGTCTGCCGCGAGGCGGAGGACCTCCTCGGCCTGCCGGCCCAGGACCCGGTCCGCGACGGCGTAGCCCGCATCGTCGACAGGCTGGTCGAATGCGTCCCGAACTGAGCCTGGCCCATCGCAGCTGGCCGCTGGCCAGCCCCTTCCGGATCTCGCGCGGGGTACGCCATTCGGCAGAAACGGTGACCGCCACCATCCGCCAAGGCGAGTGGACCGGGCGCGGCGAGTCGCTGCCCTATGCGCGCTATGGCGAGAGCGTGGCCACCGTGGTGGCCGAGGCCGCGGGCCTGGCCGACGCCATCGCCGACGGCCTGGGCCGCCAGGCGCTGGCCACCTTGCTGCCGCCGGGCGCGGCGCGCAACGCGCTCGACTGCGCGCTGTGGGACATCGAGGCGCAGCGCCAGGGCACCAGCGTGACCGCGTTGCTCGGCCAGCCCGGGCCGCTGCCGGCGCTGGCCAGCGCGCAGACCGTGGGCCTGGACGCACCGGCGCGCATGGCCGAGGCCGCGCGCGCCTTCGCCAACCTGGACCTGGTCAAGATCAAGGTCGATGCCTCCAACCCGGCCGCGCAGATCCGCGCGGTGCGCGGCGCGCTGCCCGCCGCGCGCCTGATCGTCGATCCCAACGAAAGCTGGACCCTGCCGATCCTCCGCGAGCTGCAGCCGGTGCTGGCCGAGGCGCGCATCGACCTGGTCGAACAGCCGCTGCCGGCCGGCGAGGACGATGCGCTGCTGGGGTTCGAGTCCTGCGCACGGCTGTGCGCGGACGAGTCCTGCCATACCGCCGCCGACCTGCCGCGGCTGCGCGGCCGCTACCAGGTGGTCAACATCAAGCTCGACAAGACCGGCGGCCTGACCGGCGCGCTGGAGCTGCTGGAGGCCGCGCGCGTGCAGGGCTTCGGGATCATGGTCGGCTGCATGGTCAGTTCCTCGCTGTCGATCGCCCCGGCCTGGCACGTCGCCCGGCACGCCGAATTCGTCGATCTCGACGGCCCGCTATGGCTGCGCGAGGACCATCCGGGCGGGGCTGTGATGCGCGCCGGCCTGCTGCAGCCGCCGGCGCCGGCGCTGTGGGGCGGGCAGATCCAGGGTCCGGCCGCATGAGCCTGCGCCCCCGGCGCAGGCCGCGACTGCGGGCGCTAGCCGCCGGCCTGCTGGCCACGCTGCTGGGCGGCTGCGCCAGCCAGGCGCCGCCGGCGGCGCGGGCCGACATCCTGATCCACGGCGGCCTGCTGTTCGACGGCGGGCCCGGGCCGGGACGCATGGCCGACGTCGCCATCGCCGGCGACCGCATCCTCGAAGTCGGACCGGGGCTGACCGGCCGCTACCGCGCCACGCGCACGATCGATGCGAGCGGCCTGGTGGTCGCGCCGGGCCTGATCGACCCGCATACCCATCCCGATACCTATCTGCGCTCGGACGACCCGGCGATGCGGCGGCTGCTGCCCTGGCTGCACCAGGGGGTGAGCACGATCTTCATCGGCATCGACGGCTCCGGCACCCCGGACATCGCGAGCGACCGCGACGGGCTGCAGGCGCGCGGCATGGGCCCCAATGTGGCGGCCTACACCGGCCTCGGCCCGGTGCGCACGCGCGTGCTCGGCCATGCCGCGCGCGCTCCGGACGCGGCCGAACTCGACCGCATGCGCGGCCTGGTCGCGCAGGCCATGTGCGAAGGCGCCTTCGGCCTGTCGGCCGGGCTGTTCTATGCGCCGCAGAGCTTCGCCGGCATCGACGAGGTGGTCGCGCTGGCGCGCGAGGCGGCGCTGCGCGGCGGCGTCTACGACACCCACCAGCGCGACGAATCGAGCTATTCGCTGGGGCTGATGGGTTCGCTGGAGGAAGTGCTGGAGATCGGCCGGCGCGCGCAGCTGCCGGTGCATATCGCCCACATCAAGGCGCTAGGCGCCGACGTGCACGGCCGCGCCGGCGAAGTGATCGCGCGCATCGAGCGCGCCCGGTCGCAGGGCCAGCGGGTGACCGCCGACCAGTATCCGTGGCTGGCCTCGTCCACCGGCCTGGGTGCGGCGCTGCTGCCGCACTGGGCGGTGGACGGCGGTCGGCCCGCGCTGCTGGCGCGGCTGGACGACCCTGCCACGGCCGCACGCATCCGCGCGCAGATGGGCGAGAACCTGCAGCGCCGCGGCGGCGCCGGCGCGATCCTGATGACCGGCCGCGGCTGGCCGTGGAGCGCGCGCACGCTCGAGCAGTTCGCCGGCGACACCGGGCTCGATCCGGTGGACGCGGCACTGCGCATCATCCGCGACAGCGGCGGCTCCGGCGCGGCACAGCGCATCGCCTCGTTCAACATGCACGAGGACGATGTCACGCTGTTCATGCGCCAGCCCTGGGTGCTGACCGCTTCGGACGGCAACGACGGGCATCCGCGCCAGTACGCGACCTTCCCCGAGAAGTACGCGCGCTTCGTCGCCGGCGAGGGCGTGATCGACCTAGCCGCCTTCATCCACCGCTCCACCGGACTGACCGCGCAGACCTTCGGCCTGGAAGGCCGGGGCTTCCTGCGCCCCGGCTACCACGCCGACGTGCTGGTGTTCGACCCGCAGCGCTACGCGCCGCGCGCGGACTACGTGCGCCCGCAGGTACTTTCAGAAGGCGTGGTGCACCTGCTGGTCAACGGCGTGGCATTGATCGACGCAGGCCAAGCGGCACATGCGCTGCCGGGGCGGATGCTCCAGCATCGCCCGCCACCTGGCACCTGCCCCTGAGCGCGACCCGCATGCAGGTCGCGTGACACCGACAAGGAGACCCGATGCTGCAACTCGATGCCGTCCAGACCCTCGCCTTCGCCGGCATCGCGCTGTTCCTGGGTTATGCGCTGTGCCGCGCGATCCCGGTGCTGGGCCGCTACAACCTGCCGCCGCCGGTGATCGGCGGGCTGGTGTTCGCGGTCGCGGCCTGGATCGCGCACGACCGCGGGACCACCCTGTTCGTGCTCGACACCGGGCTGCAGAGCCCGCTGATGATCGCCTTCTTCACCACCATCGGGGTCAACGCCAGCCTGCGCCTGCTCAGGATCAGCGGCCGCCAGGTCGTGCTGTTCCTCGGGATCGCCAGCCTGTTCGCGGTCGCGCAGAACCTGCTGGGCATGGCCGTGGCGGTGGGCTTCGACCTGCATCCGCTGTTCGGCGTGCTGGCCGGCTCGACCACGCTCACCGGCGGTCCTGCGACCGGGCTGGCGTTCGCGCCGCTGTTCGAGGCCGCGGGCGTGGAAGGCGCCGAGACGATCGCGGTGGCCGCGGCGATGGCCGGCATCGTGCTGGGCGGGCTGGTCGGCGGCCCGGTGATCACCGTGCTGATCCGCCGCTTCGGGCTGGTGTCCACGCGCCCGGACGACCACACCGCGCCGCCGGGGGACACGCTGGCGCCGGTGGTGACCGAGGCGCAGCGCGAGTACGGCGCGCTCAAGAGCATCGTGGTGATCCTGGTGGCGATGTGGCTGGGCAGCTGGGTCAGCACCTGGATCTCGGCCACCGGCATCACCCTGCCGGCCTACGTGGGCGCGATGCTGGTCGGCGCGCTGATCCGCAACATCGACGATGCCACCGGCTGGATCGGCATGTCGGTGCCGACTACCGACCTGATCGGCAACGTCTGCCTGGCGCTGTTCCTGTCGGTGGCGCTGATGAACCTCAAACTGTGGGAACTGGCAGGACTGGCGCTGCCGTTGCTGGTCAACCTCGGCCTGCAGGTGGCGATGGTGGCCGCGTTCTGCCTGGTGGTGTTCCGGCTGATGGGCCGCGACTACGACGCGGCGGTGATGGGCGGCGGATTCATCGGCTTCATGCTGGGCACCACCGCCAATGCCATGGCGGTGATGCGCACCCTGGTCGAGCGCTACGGCGCCGCCCCGCGCGCGTTCCTGGTGGCGCCGCTGGTGGGCGCGTTCTTCATCGACTTCAGCAACGCGCTGATCATCACCGGCTTCATCAACTTCTGGCGTTGAGGCGGGGCCGGTCTGCCGCGGCTCCGGCCGCGCAGGCTGGCGCCCGGATGGACTCCAGCCGGAGCGGGGGAATCCGCCCTCCGTCGCCTGCGGCGCCGTCGATGGACGATGCAGCCCGAACCAGTGGCCCATGCAGGCGTGCGGTGACATGTGCAGCGCTCGCCTGCGCATGGACGGGAGTGCGACTGGCACGCGATGGCAGCTCCCATGCCGGAGGCAGCGCGCGATCCCTGACGACACCATGCGCGCCGCCCACGCTGGGGGCGGCGGCTGCCGCAGGCAGGTTGCCGGCGCGCGCGGTGGCGCGGCGGGCACGGACCGGTCTCGCCCTGCGCACGAACAACAAGGGCCCCCGGCTTGCACCGGGAGCCCACCGCTAGGTGGCCCGCGCCTGCCAGCCACAGGCGCGCACCACGCGACTTCAGAAGTCGAAGCGCAGGCCGACGCTGTAGTAGCGGCCGATCACGTCGTACAGGGTGGGATTGAAGCCGTTGGTGTTGCTGGCCACCCGCGCCGGATCGCGGTCGAGCACGTTGTCGACCTTGCCGTACAGTTCCCAGCGGCCGTCGGCCAGTTTCCAGCTGCCCTGCAGGCCGAGGTACCAGGCGCTGCCGACCGAGTTGTCGTCGATGTGCACGCCCTCGTCCCAGCCGTTGTCCAGCTTGCCGGCGCTGACGAAGCGGGCATTCGCGCCCAGCCGCAGCGGACCGCGGTCGAGCATGGCGCTGGCATGCGCGCGCAGCTTGGGGATCGAGCCGGAGTTCTCCCCAACCGCGTCGTCGGCGCTGTACGGGTTCTCGCTGCGGTACTCGAACACGCGCGTGGCCAGGCCCCTCAGCATCAGCGTGGCGTCGCCGCCCAGCGACGGCAGCGGGCGCTGCCAGCCCAGGTCGAGGTCCACGCCGCGCATCGTCGCCTGGGCGATGTTGATCGGGGTCAGGGTCAGTCCGCTGAGCGCGCCGCTGCCGTCGCGGGTGACGAAGCGGCACAGCTCCGGGTCGCCCTCGTGGCAGCGGTCCACCATCTGCTGGTTGCTGAGCGTGGAGATCGCGTCGGCGATTTCGACGTGGTAGTAGTCCAGCGCCGCCTGCAGTCCCGGCACCGCGTCGGGCGAGAACACCACGCCCAGCGAGTAGGTGTCCGACACCTCCGGGCGCAGCTCGAGGTTGCCGGTCGATACGCGCAGGATGTTGCGGGTGACGCCGCCGTTCCAGGGGTCGCGGACGTTCTGGCGCTGGGTCGCGCCGGTCTGGTAGAGGTCGCCGAGGTTGGGGGCGCGGATGTCGCGAGAGCGCGTGCCGCGCACCAGCCACTGCTCGCCAGGCGTCCACACGGCACCCAGCTTCCAGGTGAAGGCCGAGCCGGAGTAGCTGTAGTCGGCCAGCCGGGCGGCGGCATTGAGGCTCAGCCGGTCCTCGACCAGCGGCACCAGCGCCTCGGCGAAGGCTTCGTTGACGCGGTTCTCGCCGGCGGTGGCGATGAAGTTGCCGAACAGCCATTCGCGTCGGCCGCTTGCCTCATCGGCGCTGCCGCTCACCCGCTCGCGCCGGTGCTCCAGGCCAAAGGCGGTGACCAGGTCGCCCGCCGGCAGGGTCGCGGCGGTGCCGGTGATCGTGGCCGATGCCACCTGCTGTTCCATGCGCTGGTCGAAGAACGGCGTGCCGGTGACCCAGGCCAGCGCCTGGGCGCTGGCGTTGCCTTCGCCGAACGCGTTGTAGGGCACGCAGCCGTTTCCGGGGCTGGACAGGGTCGAGCGGCAGACCACCTGGCCGCTGGCCGGATCGAGCACCGCATCGAAGGCCAGCGCCATGCGTGCGGTGTTGGTGGTGCCCAGCACCTGGGTGCCGAGGTCGCTGCTGCCGTACTGGTAATAGGCATCGAGCGACCAGTTGTCGCCCAGCATGCCGGTGGTACCGGCCATGAAGCGCTTCGTGGTGCTTTCCACGCGCGGCGCGGCGACGCCGTAGACAAGGCCGAACGGCGCGCTGGAGACGCCTGCATCGAGCATGGCCTGGCGGGCGGCCGGATTCAGGAACGCATTGTCCAGGCGCACCGTCAGGTTGCCGCCGTAGTAGTTGTAGGACGCACCGGTATCCACCACCGAGCGTGCCCAGCCCGCCTCGGCGAACACTTCGAAGCTCTCGCCGACTTCCAGCGAGGCACGCGCGAACGCGTTGTTGCGCTCCGACCGGCCCTTGAGCGCCACCACCGCGAAATGGCCGTCCATGTCGCCGCCCGAGGAAGCGGACCCGGTCGGGTCGACGATCCCCGGGTCGAAGCGCAGCGGGCTGCCGTCGGGACCGAACGTGGTCCATTGCAGCGGTCCGGAGGTGATCAGTCCGCCCGGGGCCTCGTTGGGACGGTTGAGCCAGGGCACGACGATGCGCTCCGGCTGCCCTGCCTCGCCGCGGCGCGGGTTGGCCATGTTGCCCCAGGCCTGCCACCAGTCGCGCTCGCGCACCGAGGCCACGCCATCGCTGGTCGCGTGCTCTGCGTTGAACAGGAGGTGGCCCCGGCCATCGGCGAACGGCGTACCGAAGCTCGCGCCGACGTTGACCTGGGCGTCGTCGCCGCGCGCCGATTCGCCGAACTGCACGTAGCCCTTGCTGCCGGTGTATCGCGTGTCGAGCAGGAAGTTGACCACGCCGGCGACCGCATCCGATCCGTAGACCGACGAGGCGCCGCCGGTGACCACGTCGACCGACCGGATCAGCGCGTTCGGCAGGACGTTGGCATCGACGTTGCCCTGCAGGTTCGAGCCGACGTGGCGGCGGCCATCGACCAGCACCAGGGTGCGGTCGGCGCCCAGGCCGCGCAGGTTGAGGCGGTTCATTCCGGTGGTGCCGGAGCTGATCGCGTTGTTGCCGGCGGTGGTGGTTCGGTCGCCGACCATCGAGGGCATGGTGTTGACGTAGTCGGCGACGTTGTTGGGCGCGGCCATGTCGATCTGCTCGCGCTCGATCGAGGTGATCGGCGTGGGGGCGGTATAGGTCTGGCTGACCACGCGCGAGCCGCTGACCTTGACCGCATCGAGCGTGCGCGCAGCCTCGCCGCCACCGGCCGTCGCCTCGGGCTGTTGCGCCTGCGCCGCGGTGGCCGCGAACGCGAGCACGCAGGCCAGCGAAAGCGGATGGAGCTTGGGCATTGGACTCATGGTGACCTCGATCGACTGCGGAAAGATGGGTGGCGCGGACCATGGGCCGGCCGCGCCCGCGCGCGCGCGCCAGGACGCTGGCCCGAGTGGCTCAGGGCGCGATGGCGGAGGCGCCGGGACGACGCGGATCGGCCGCGCCCTCCACGCGGCCCGGATGCAGCATCAAGGTCTGGGTGCTGCCGATGGTTTCGTCCTGGCGGGGCGCGTGGCCGCGCGCCTGCAGCAGCCGCGCCGTGTCCGGGCTGAAGCCGCGTTCGACCTGCAGCGCGCCGTCCCCGCCCAGGTGCTGGTGCACGCGCGGGAAGGCGGTGGCCTCGGCGATGTTCATGCCGAAATCCACGACGTTGACGATCATCTGCACGATCGTGCCGGGGATCGTGTTGCCGCCGGGGCTGCCCGTGACCAGCCACGGCGCTCCGTCGCGCAGCAGCATCGTCGGCGCCATGCTCGAGACCGGGCGGCTGCCGGGGCGCAGCGCATTGGCCGGCTCCGGCCGGCCCTCGCGCCGGGCATCGAGCTGGGCCTGCAGCGAGAAGTTGCCGATCAGGTTGCCGAGCAGGAAGCCGGTGCCCTCCAGCATCACCCCCGAGCCGAAGTCCGAACCGATGGTGTAGGTGGTGCTGACCGCGTTGCCCTCGGCATCGACCGCGGAAAAGTGCGTGGTCTCGCGGCCTTCGTGCGCCCAGATGTCGCCGGCTGCGACCTCGGCCGCGGGCGTGGCCCGTTCCATGGAGATCGTCGCCGCGCGCGTCGCGCCATAGGTTTTGGAGACGAAACCGCGCAGCGGCACGGGCGCGGCCCCCGGGTCGCTGGCATGGGCCTGGCGGTCGCGCCATGCGCGCTTGCTTGCCTCCGCGACCAGGTGCAGCGCATCGGCCGAACCGGCGCCCATCGCGGCCAGGTCGAACTGTTCGAGGATGGCCAGCGTCATCGCGATGCCCGGACCGCCGCCGCTGGAGGGCGGCATGGTCAGCAGGGTGTGGCCGCGATAGCTGCTGCGCAGCGGCTCGCGTTCGATCGCCCGGTACGCGGCGAGGTCGTCCTTGCGCAGCAGCCCGCCATTGGCGCGCATGCCTGCGTCGATGCGCTCGGCGATCGCGCCGCGATAGAACGCGTCGGCGCCGTGTTCGGCGATCTGTCGCAGGCTCCAGGCCAGCTCCGGCTGGAGCAGGCGCTCGCCCGCGCGCAGCGCCGTGCCATCTGGATGCAGGAACACGCGGGCGCCAGCGGCGCTGCGCGCCAGCCGCTCGCGGCCCCAGTCCAGGGCGAAGGCCTCGTCGCGGCTGAGCACCATGCCCCCGGCGGCGAGGTCGATCGCCGGCTGCAGCAGGCGCCTCCACGGCAGGCGGCCGTGACGCGCGTGCGCCAGCGCCATGCCGGCGACGGTACCGGGCACGCCGGCCGAACGGATGCCCGCGGTCTGGCTGCCGTCCAGTTCGCCGTCGGCATCCAGGTACCGGTCCAGGCTGGCCAGCGCCGGCGCCATCGAACGGAAGTCGATCGCGGTCGACTGGCCGTCGGCGGTATGGATCAGCATGTAGCCGTCGCCGCCGATGTTGCCCGCACGCGGCAGGGTCACCGCCATCGCGAAGGCCATCGCCACCGAGGCATCGACCGCGTTGCCGCCCTCGCGCAGGATCTGCGCGCCGATGCGGCTGGCGTGGTCGCTCTGGCTCACCACCATCCCGGCCTCGCCGACGACCGGCTTGTGGATCTCCTGGTAGTTGAGCAGCTGCCGCGTCTGCGCCGCCGCCGGCACGATCGCCAGCACGCCGCACAACACTGCTGCGGCGATCCGCACACCATGCTTGATCATCAGTCCCGTTCTCCGCGCGGCCGATGTGGCGGCCGTCGACCCCTGCTTCTGCACCAACCCTGCCGCAGGCGCGGGGTCGCTGTCGCGTAGCTTTTCGGCGGTCAGGTATGCATCCGGTCTATGGGACATCGCCATAACCTGGCGTTGTCCATGACCTCCACGATGCGATGGGCCGCGAGCGCGGCCATGGGCTAGTCTGCAGGATTCGCGCATCGCGCACGTCGTGCGCCCGCGCTTACGCAAACAACCTCACCGTATGGCATCGACCGCCTCCCGAACGCCGCGTTCGCGGCCCATGGCCGCCCTGCTGTTGCTATTGCTGTTGCTGTTGCTGGCCGCGTGCGCAAGCCCGTCGCGTGCGCCCGAGGCCCCGGCCACGGCGTCCATGCCCGGCATGGTCAGCAGCGCGCATCCGCTGGCGACCGAAGCGGGCGTGGAGGTACTGCGCCGCGGCGGCAGCGCGATCGATGCGGCGATCGCGGTGCAGGCGATGCTCGGCCTGGTCGAGCCGCAGAGCTCTGGATTGGCCGGCGGCGCGCTCGTGCTGCATTACGACGCGGCCAGCGGGCGCGTGGACAGCTATATCGGCCGCGAGCGCGCGCCTGGCGGCGCCGGCCCCGCGCTGTTTGACGGCGTCGACGGACAGCCGCTCGCGCGTGGCGAGGCCATGCTGTCCGGGCGCGCCACCGGGATTCCGGCCGTACTGCCCGCGCTGGAACTGGCGCATGCGGCGCACGGGCAGTTGCCATGGGCGACCTTGTTCGACGCCAGCATCGCGCGCGCCCACGATGGCTTCGAGATCGGTCCGCGGCTTGAGCGGCATATCGACGGACGCTTTCCACAGGCCTCGGCACCGGACGTGCGCGGCCTGTTCGCCGGCGACGACGGCCGGCCGCTGCGCGCCGGCCAGCGGCTGCGCAACCCGGCCTATGCCGACAGCCTGCGCCTGGTCGCCGCGCATGGCGCGGCCGCCCTGCAGCGCGGTCCGCTGGCCGAGGCGATCGTCGCCCGCCTCGCGCAGCCGCCGCTGGGCGTGCGGCTTGAGGTCGAAGAACTGGCCGGGGCGCGCGCCGAGCGCCGCGATCCGGTCTGCCGAGACCTGCGCGGGTACCGGCTGTGCGTGCCGCCGCCGCCTTCCAGCGGCGTCGGGCTGCTGCAGCTGATGCTGCTGCTGGACGGTACCGACATCGGCACGCGCGGGCCGTACGATCCCCAGGCCTGGCTGCTGTTCGCCGAGGCCAGCCGCCTGATGTATGCCGACCGCGACCACTACGTCGGCGACCCGGATTTCACCCGGGTCCCGGTGGAGGGGCTGCTCGACGAGGACTACATCGCCGCGCGCCGCGCGCTGATCGGCCGGGTGGCGGCGACGACGCCGCCGGCGCCGGGGCGGCCGCCAGGAGCACCGCAGCTCGCCCGCGACGCCACCGACGAACCCGCCGGCACCAGCCACCTGGTGGTGGTGGACCCGCAGGGTAACGCGGTATCGATGACCACCACGATCGAGTCCTACTTCGGCTCCGGTCGCCTCGCCGGCGGGCTGTTCCTCAACAACCAGCTCACCGACTTCTCCTGGGGCCCGGGCGCGGCGGCGGCCAATGCGATCGCGCCGGGCAAGCGGCCGCGCTCGTCGATGGCGCCGCTGATCGTGCTCGATGGCACCGGCCGCTTCGTCGGCGCGCTCGGCTCGCCAGGCGGCAACGCCATCCCGGCCTACATCGCCAAGGCCCTGGTCGGCTGGCTGTACTGGGGCCTGCCGTTGGACGAGGCCATCGCCCTGCCCAACCTGGTCGCGCGCGGCAGCAGCTTCCACGGCGAGGCCGCGGCCTTGGCCCCGGAGTTGCGCTCCTCGCTCGCCGCGCTGGGCGTGGGGGTGATGCCGGGCTCGGGCGAGGATTCGGGATTGCATGGCGTGGAGTGGCGCGAGGGAGCGCTACGCGGCGCCGCCGATCCGCGTCGCGAGGGCGTGGCCGCTCAACCTTAGGCACACGACCCCGCGCCACGCGCGGGGCGATCATCCCAGGCCGCAGACCGGGACACCCCATGCGCTTTCGCCAGATCGAAGTCTTCCACGCCGTCTACACCACCGGGTCGATCAGCGCGGCCGCGCGCGCGCTGCATGTCTCGCAGCCGTCGGTGAGCAAGGTGCTGCAGCACACCCAGCAGCAGCTCGGGCTGGAGCTGTTCCGGCTGGTGCGCGGGCGGCTGGTGGCGACCGACGAGGCGCATGCACTGTTCACCGAGGTCAGCGAGGTGTTCGAGCGGCTGACCTCGCTGCAGAAGACCGTGCGCAACCTGCGCAACGTCGAGGGCAGCCACATCCGCCTGGCGGTGGTGCCCTCGCTCGGCCTGCACGCCGCGCCGCTGGCGATCGCGCGCTTCCGCCAGCGCCACCCCGACGCGACCTTCGAGGTGCAGACCCTGCACCACGACGAGATCTTCGAGGCGCTGTACGAGCGCAGCTGCGACATCGCCTTCGCCTACGACCCGCCGCAGCATCCGCGCATCCGCCGCCGCGACCTGGACCAGGCCGACCTGGTGCTGATGTTCCAGCCGCAGGACCTGCCCGGCGCGGGCGAAACAGCCAGTCTCGCCCAGCTGCACGGCCGCCAGATGGTGGGGCTGACCCGTGGCGGCCCGCTGGGCGAGCTGTTCAACCGGGAACTTGCGCGCCAGCAGATCCAGGTCGAGGAAGTGATCTCCAACCAGACCTTCTTCATCGCCGCCGCCCTGGCCAACTGCGGGGCGGGCATGGCGGTGGTCGACGAGTTCACCGCGCACGCCAGCGCGCGCGCGCCGACCTGCTTCCGGCGCTTCGACCCGCCGATCCGCTTCCGCGTGCAGTGCCTTTCCCTGGAGGACCGCCCGCCGTCGAAGGCGGCGACCCGCTTCATCGCCCTGTTCGCCAGGGTGCTGGCCGAGATCCGCGCGGGCGCGCATCCCTAGCGCCCGGGCCCGTATGCAGGGCTAGCCGGCGTCCGCGCCATCGCCGGACGGCAGCCGGTCGAGGCGGATGCGGTTGGCGAACAGCGAGAACGCCAGTTGCCCGGCCAGGCCGTTGGCGCGCGCCACCCAGTCGGGCAGCCAACGCGGCGGAACCAGTACGCCGGCATCGAACAGCGGATCCAGGCGCATCGCATCGCCCAGGGTCATCTTGCCGGCGAACAGCCGCCGGCACTGGCGCAACCGTCCCTCGCGCAGCGCCTGGCGGAAGAAGGTGTGCACCTCGACCAGGCCGCGCAGGTAGACCGTGTCCTTGGCGAAGGCGCTGCCGCCTTGCAGCGGCACGCCGCGGAACACCCGCTGGGCCGAGGCGAAGCTCTCGCCCGGGTCCTGCCCGGCGGCCTGGAACCAGTGGAACACCTCGATGAAGTCCGCGCCCTCCAGCGCCATCGCGATCGCCTCGGTGCGCAGGCTCACGCGCTTCATGCGCTCGATGTCGATGTTGCCCGTGATCAGTTCGGCCAGCACCGCCAGCCCTTCCTGGGTGGCGGTGATGCGCGGCGAGGACATCGCCAGGCTCGACAGCACCGGCTGCTCGCGGCCGTTGAGCGCGGTCAGCGAATGCACCAGCGCCTCGTGGTGCAGCAGTTGGCCGCGGTCGTAGTCGTTGAACGCGGCGCCGTCGCGCAGGCGGATGCGGTAGGCGCCCGCGGCGGCCTTGGCGATCAGTTCGGCGTCCAGCTCCACCGCCACCACGCGCCCGCCGAAGAACGCGTCCAGCTCGTTCTGCAGCTGCAGGCGCAGGGCGGTGGCCGAGATCGTCACCCGCTCCTGCGGCGCCAGCAGTTCGGCATCGAGTTCGCCGGCGATGCCGATGAAATGGCGCGCCGCCTCGCGGGTGGTGGTGCCGCCACCGGGCAGCAGGTGGCCGGGATGGCCGTAGAGCTGGATCGACAGCGCGCCCGCCTGCGGGCTGCCGAGCGATTCGAGCATGCGCGCGGCCAGCTTCCAGTGCCGTGCCGAATCAATCAGGTACTGGCCCAGCGGATGGTCGGGGTCGGCGGCGGCGGCAATCGCCGCGAGCTCGCGGCGGGCCTGGCTGAAATCGGGCAGTGCGTATTCCACCCGCGGCATGCGCTCGACGCCGCGCGCCAGGTCGGCCAGGAAGCTGCGCTGCACCGCGGCCGGCCAGCTGGCCAGGGCCAGCACGCGCATGCCGCGCGCGGCCGCCACCATGCGGGCGTCGAGGGCGGCGTGGTAGGCGATCGGATCGGACATGGCGCGGCCTGCGGAGGGGGCCCGGACACGCTAGCGGAAAAACCGTGGCGCAGGCCCGCCGGCGGGCCCGCGGTTCAGCGCCGGCCGGGCTTGCCGCCGGGTCGCGCCGCGGGCTTGCCGCCCGGTCGTGCCGTGGGCTTGCCGGGTGGGCGCACGCCCGCCTTCTGCGCCAACCGCGAGGCCAGCTGCCCGGACGCGGCGGCGACCTCGTCTCGCAGCTTGAGGTAGTTGCCCAGGCGGCCGGGATCCAGCGTGCCCGCGGCGATCGCCGCGCCGATCGCGCAGCCCGGCTCACCGGCGTGGCGGCAGTCGCGGAAGCGGCACTGCGCAGCCAGCGCCTCGACGTCGCCGAACCCGCCGTCGGCCAGCGCCTCCTCGCCGGTGGGCTTGAGCTCGCGCATGCCCGGCGTGTCGATCAGGCAGGCGCCGGAGGGCAGCGGGATCAGGGCGCGATAGGTGGTGGTGTGGCGCCCGCGCGCGTCGTGCTCGCGCACCGCCGCGGTCTTCATGCGTTCGCTGCCGAGCAGGGAATTGGTGAGCGTGGACTTGCCCGCCCCGGAGGAGCCGACCAGCACCGCGGTGGTGCCGGGCGGCAGGTAGCGGTCGAGCTGGCGCACGCTGCCGGGATCGCGCGCGTTGACCGCAAGCACCGGCGCGCCCTGGCCGGCGACGTCGGCCAGCGCCGCCAGCGCCTGCGCCGGGTCGACTCCCGGCTGGTCGGCCTTGGTCAGCACCACCACCGGGGACACGCCGTCGGACTGCACCAGCAGCAAGTAGCGTTCGATCCGGCGCGGGTTGAAGTCGCCGTCCAGCCCGCACACCACCAGCGCCACGTCGATGTTGGCCGCGATCAGCTGCTGGCGGTAATGCTCGCCGGCGGCGGCGCGCTTGATCGCGCTGCGACGCGGCAGCAGGGCGACGATGCGCTTGCCGTCCTCGACCAGCACCCAGTCGCCCACCACCGCGCGCTCCTCCGGCGCCACCTTGCCCTTGCGATAGCCGGGCGGACGCTGCCATTCGGGCGGGGATTCCACGCTGCGCGCGTCGTCGGTTGCGATGGCAACCACGTAGCCGCTGCGATGCTGTTCGACCACGCGCGCCGGATGCGCGTCCGGATGCAGCGCCAGCATGTCGGCCCAGGGGCCGGCGGGCGGATCGCCCGGCCAGGGCCAGCCGATCGCACGCAACGCGTCGCAGGCGGGAATCAAGTGCGGGCAGGGGTGATCGGCATGCCGCGATTCTAGCGCCCCCGCGGCGTATGATCCGGAAGTCGCGGCCTTCCGCCGCCCGCCTCGTGCCCCGATGTCCGCTCCCAGCCTGCCCGTCCGCGAACGCCTGTCCGAAGTGCGCTACGAGATCCGCGGCGAACTCGCCCGGCGCGCGCGCGAGCTCGAGGCCCAGGGCCGCCCGCTGATCAAGCTCAACATCGGCAACCCGGGGGCCTTCGGTTTCCGCGCCCCCGAGCACCTGCAGCGCGCGATCGCCGACCACATCCACCGCACCGACCCCTACACCCACCAGCAGGGCCTGCCAGAGGCGCGCGAGGCCATCGCCGCGCACCACCTGGCGCGCGGCACGCCGTATGCCTCGCCCGAGCGGGTGTTCGTCGGCAATGGCGTCAGCGAGCTGATCGACATCTCGCTGCGCGCCCTGCTCAACCCCGGCGACGAGGTGCTGGTGCCCTCGCCCGACTACCCGCTGTGGTCGGCGGCCACCATCCTCAACGACGGCCGCCCGGTGTTCTACCAGTGCCGCCAGGCCGACGGCTTCCTGCCCGACCCGGTGGAGATCGAGTCCCTGGTCTCGGCGCGCACCCGCGCGATCGTGCTGATCAACCCCAACAATCCCACCGGCGCCAGCTATCCGCGCGAGCTGCTCGAGCGCATCGTCGCGATCGCCGGCAGGCACAACCTGCTGCTGCTGTGCGACGAGATCTACGACGGCATCGTCTACGACCAGACGCGGTTCGTGCCGGTGGCGCCGATCGCCGGCGACGTGCCCTGCCTGTCGTTCGGCGGCCTGAGCAAGGTGCATCGCGCCTGCGGCTGGCGCGTGGGCTGGGCGGTGCTCTCGGGCGATCCGGCGCGCAGCACCGCCTTCGCCCACGCCATGGACCTGCTGGGCGCGCTGCGCCTGTGCGCCAACGTGCCCGGCCAGTTCGCGATCGAGGCCGCGCTGACCGGCCAGGACACCATCTCGCCGCTGTGCGCCCCGGGCGGGCGCCTGCATGAGGCGCGGCGCGTGGTGATCGAGGCCTGCGCGGCCAGCGAGCACCTGGAGCTGGTGGCGCCGGCCGGCGCGCTGTACGCCTTCCCGGGCGTGGTGGGCGACGCGGCCCGCGGCTTCGACGACCACGGCTTCGCGCTGGAGCTGATGGAGACCGAGGACGTGCTGCTTGTGCCCGGCACCAGCTTCAACGTGCCCTACCGCAACCATTTCCGCGTCACCCTGCTGCCGCAGCCGCAGATGCTGCGCGAGGTGTTCGCGCGCATCGACCGCGTGCTGGAACGGCGCGCGGCCGCCAACCGCAAGGTGGTCCCGATCAAGGCCGGCAAGCGGCCGGCGGCATGAGGCGCGCAGACGCACGGCCAGCGGCGCTGGAACAATGCCGGTGAGCACGGACGCGGCGCCGCGCTTCCTCGCCCTGGGCGACAGCTACACCATCGGCGAAGGGGTCGAGGCCGACGGACGCTGGCCGGTGCGGCTGGCGCGCGAGTTGCGCGCGCAGGGCGTGGCGCTGGCCGACCCGGACATCATCGCCACCACCGGCTGGACCACCGACGAGCTGTCGGCGGCGATCGATGCGGCCGACCCGCCGCGCGATTTCGCCCTGGTCTCGCTGCTGGTCGGAGTCAACAACCAGTATCGCGGGCGGGCGCTGGACGAATACCGCGCGCAGTTGGACGCGTTGCTGGCGCGCGCGGCCGGGCTCGCCGGCGGCCGCGCCGGGCGCGTGCTGGTGCTGTCGATCCCGGACTGGGGCGTGACCCCGTTCGCGGCCGCCAGCGGCCGCGACCAAGCCGCCATCGCGCGCGAGCTCGATGCCTTCAACGCGGCCGCGCAGGCGCTGTGCGCCACGCGCGGCGTGGCCTTCGTCGACATCACCCCGCTCAGCCGCGCGCGCGGCGCGGAGCCGGCGATGCTGGTCGACGATGGCCTGCATCCCTCGGCGGCGATGTACGCGCAATGGGCGCGTCTGGCGCTGCCGCAGGCGCGTCGGTTACTGTCCACGGATGACTGAACAGATCCTGCGGCCGCTCGATGCCGCAACCGCAAAGGGAATTGCGCGCGCGTTCCTGCCGGCGCGCATGCTCGGCAACCGCTACGACTACTACTACACGCTGGCCAAGCTGCGCACCGACCCGCTGTACCCGGGCGTGCTCGACGCGCTGCGCGGCTCCAAAGCGCCGCTGCTGGACCTGGGCTGCGGGCTGGGGCTGCTGGCGCATGCGCTGCGCACGGACGGGCAAGCGCTGCCCTACCTGGGCGTGGATATCGACGCGCCCAAGATCGAACGCGCGCGCCGCATCGCCGCGCGCTCGGAGCTGCCGCGCGTGCGCTTCGAGGTGATGGACCTGTCGCGCGGCTACCCGGCCCACTCGGGCAGCGTGGCGATCCTGGACGTGCTGCAGTTCCTCACCCGCGAGCAGCAGGCCACCCTGCTGGACGCGGCCACCGCCATGCTCGCGCCCGGCGCGCTGCTGGTGATCCGCGCGGCGCTCGACGATGGCGGCCCGCGCATCCGCCGCACCCGCGCCGGCGACCGTTTCGCCGCCCTCACCGGCTGGATGCCCGACCGCCCGCGGCACTACCCCACGGTCGAGGAACTGCGCGCGCGCCTGGACGCGGCCGGGCTGGATGCGGACATCCGCCCCTGGTTCGGCAATACCCCGTTCAACAACTGGCTGGTGGTGGCCCGGCGGCCGGGCTGAAGCGCCACGCTCAGCGCGCCGGCGCGGCCTGCGGCTGAAGTTGCAGGCGCGGCAGCACCGCGCGGTAGCCCAGTTCGTCCAGCCGCACCAGCACCCGCCCGATCATCTCCACGTTGTGCCCGTGCGGGGCGCCCTCGTGCAGCAGCACGATCGCGCCCGGCACCAGGTGGCGTTCGATCCGCGACAGCACGCGCTCCACGTTCGGCTCCACCGCGTCGTAGCCGCGCGCGGTCCAGGCCACCCGCGCCAGCCCGATATCGCGCAGCGGCGCCGAGACGAAGGGGTTGGCGTGCCCGACCACGGCACGGAACCACACCGGCGCGCGCCCGCCGACGGCGGTGAGCTGGCGCTGGGCGCCTTCGATCTCCGCGCGCATCCGGCGCGGGCCCAGGGCCCAGAACCGGCCTGCCGGGTGGGTGCGGCTGTGGTTGCCGATGTCGTGGCCGCGACGCACGATCTCGCGCACCAGTTCCGGATGCGCCTCGGCGCGGTCGCCGACCAGGAAGAAGGTGGCCTTGGCCGCATGCGCGTCGAGCAGGTCGAGCACGGCCAGGGTGTCGACCGAGGGGCCGTCGTCGATCGTCAGCCACACCTCGCGGCCGTCCGCCGGCAGCCGCGACAGCACCGGGCCGTACAGCGCCGAATTCGGTCCCAGCACGCCCCACCAGGCCAGCGCCTGGGTGGCGACCATCAGCGCCAGCCCCGGTTGCCAGCCCCAGCGCCACCAGACCCAGGCGACCACGAGCTGCGACAGCAACAGCAGCGGCAGCCAGGCGTGCGGGAAGCGTGGCGGGCGGTGGGCGGCATCCATGCGGCGATCATGCCACCGCCGCGTGCAACGCGCTGTTGCGGCCGGATTCGGGCCGATCGCGCTACCATGCCCGCCCCCCGTTCCAAGGATCGCCGCCATGTCCCTCGACCCCGCCCTGCGCGCCCGCATCGAATCGCTGCTGCAGGACAACCGCGTGGTCCTGTTCATGAAGGGCGTGCCGGCCGCACCCCAGTGCGGCTTCTCGGCCAAGGCCGTGGCCGCGCTCGACGCCCTGGGCGTCGACTACGCCCACGTGAACGTGCTGGCCGACGGCGAGATCCGCGAAGGCATCAAGGTCTACGGCGACTGGCCGACGATCCCGCAGCTGTACATCGACGGCGAGCTGGTCGGCGGCAGCGACATCATCGCGCAGATGGTCAACAGCGGTGAGCTGCACGCCGCGCTGGGCCTGCCCGCGCCCGACCGCACCCCGCCTTCGATCACCATCACCCCCGCGGCGCTGGCGATGATCCGCCAGGCGATCGCCGACGCCGGTGGCGAGGTGGCGCTGCAGGTGGACGTGGACCGCAACTTCCGCACCCGCCTGAACCTGGTGCCGGCCGATGCCGAGGCCGTGGCGGCCGAGGTCGAGGGCGTGCGCGTGCAGTTCGACCTGGCCGGCGCGCGCCGCGCCGAGGGGCTGCGCATCGATTTCGCCGACGACGTGCGCGGCAAGGGCCTGGTGATCGAGAACCCGAACGCGCCGCCGCCGGTGGTGGAAAGCACGCCGGCCGAGGTCGATGCCAAGGTGCGCGCCGGCGAGATGACCCTGGTGGACGTGCGTCCGCCGGAGGAGCGCGCGATCGCGTCGGTGGGCGTGCCGTTCGAGACCTTCGACCAGGGCCGCGCCGCGCTCGAGGCCCTGCCCCGCGACACGCCGATCGCCTTCCTGTGCCACGCCGGCGGCCGCAGCGGCCGCGCGGCCGAGGAATTCCGCCAGCTGGGCTTCCGCAACGTGCACAACGTCGCCGGCGGAATCACCGCCTGGGCCGACACCGTGGACGGTTCGATCCCGCGCTACTGAAGCGGCGGGGCTGTTTTACCGACGACGGCGCCTGCGGGCGCCGTTGTCGTATCCGCCGCCCGGACCGCTTTCAGAAGCCGCCGCCGGCCTCCAGCCAGGCGCGTTCCCCGGCCGTGCTGTCGCGGCCCAGCGCGCGGTTGCGGTGCGGGAAGCGGCCGAAACGCTCGATCACCTCCAGGTGCGCGCGCGCATAGCCCAGGTAGCCTTCATCGCCCATGGCCTCGAACAGCGCCATCGAGCGGTGCTGGTCGGCCAGCTCCTCGCTGTGCTCGAACGGCAGGTAGGCGAACACCCGCAGGTCCGCGGCGATCCGCAGGTCCATGCCGTCGGCGACGATGCGGCGGGCGTAGTGCAGGGCCAGCGGATCGGTGGCGAAGGCGTGGCCGGTGCCGCGGAAGATGTTGCGCGGGATCTGGTCGAGCAGGATCAGCAGCGCCACCGCGCCATCGGCGCTGTCGAGCCAGTGCTCGTACTCGCGCCGGGCCGCGGCCATATGCGCTTCGGCGAAGCGCTCGCGGCATTGCGCGTCGAACGCCTCGCCGCCGGCGAACCACTTGGCCGGCCCGGCGTCGCGCCAGAAGTCGAGGATCTGCTGGATGTCCGATGAGGTCTGCATCGCCGCATCATAGGCCAGGCCGCATGGCCGCCGCGCCTAGTCGTCGAAGCGCAGGTGCCGCACCGACTTGCCGTGGCGGCGGATCAGGCGCAGCGCCTCGATGCCGATCTGGATGTGGCGTTCGACGAACTCCGCGCTCACCCGCGCGTCCGAGGCCTCGGTCTTGACCCCTTCCGGGATCATCGGCTGGTCGCTGACCAGCAGCAGCGCGCCGGCCGGGATGCGGTTGGCGAAGCCGGCGGCGAAGATCGTGGCCGTCTCCATGTCGATGGCCATGCAGCGCATCGCGCGCAGCCGCTCCTTGAACGCATCGTCGTGCTCCCAGACGCGGCGGTTGGTGGTGAACACCGTGCCGGTCCAGTAGTCGTGGCCAAGATCGCGGATCATGGTCGAGACCGCGCGCTGCAATGCGAACGCCGGCAGCGCGGGCACCTCGGGCAGCAGGTAGTCGTCGGAGGTACCTTCGCCGCGGATCGCCGCGATCGGCAGCACCAGGTCGCCGAGCTGGTTCTTGCGCTTGAGTCCGCCGCACTTGCCCAGGAACAGCACCGCCTTGGGCGAGATGGCCGAGAGCAGGTCCATCATGGTCGCGGCATTGGGGCTGCCCATGCCGAAGTTGATCATGGTGATGCCGTCGGCGGTGGCGCTGGGCATCGGCCGGTCGAGCCCGACCACCGGGGCGCCGGTCATGCGGCTGAAGTGGCCCAGATAGCCGCCGAAATTGGTCAGCAGGATGTGCTCGCCGAACTCGGCCAGGGGGACGCCGGTGTAGCGCGGCAGCCAGTTGCTGACGATGTCCTCTTTGTCTTTCATCGTTTCGACCTCCTGCCGCGCATTGTCTCACGCAGCATGACTTTCGGCCGCTTGGCGGCGGGATGACCAGCGGTTACCGTCGGCCGGTCCATCCCGCGAAGGCCGCCATGCTCCGACCATTGACCGCTGCCGTCTGCGCAGCCCTGCTCGCCGGCTGTGCGAGCACCCAGACCGCCAGCGAGACGGCGCCCACGAGCGCCGCGAGCCAGGCCCCGGCCTTCGCCAGCACCTACCGGCCGATCGCCTCGGCACCGGTGCTGATCACCGGCGCCACCGTGCTCACCGGCGATGGCCGCCGGCTGGAGAACGCCGACGTGCTGCTGCGCGAGGGCAAGGTCGCCGCGGTCGGCAACGGGCTGGCGGCCGACGCCGGCGCGATCCGCATCGACGGCAGCGGCAAGTGGGTCACGCCCGGCCTGATCGACGTGCACTCTCACCTGGGCGTGTATCCAAGCCCCGGCGCCAGCGCGCACAGCGACGGCAACGAGGCCACCGCGCCGGTCACCGCCCAGGTCTGGGCCGAACATTCGGTGTGGCCGCAGGACCCGGGCTTCGGCGCGGCGCTGGCCGGCGGCGTGACCACCCTGCAGATCCTGCCCGGTTCGGCCAACCTGGTCGGCGGGCGTGGCGTCACCCTCAGGAACATCGCCGCCACGACCGCCCAGGGCATGAAGTTCCCGGACGCCCCGCACGGGCTGAAGATGGCCTGCGGCGAGAACCCCAAGCGCGTCTACGGCCAGAAGGGCGGCCCGTCCACGCGCATGGGCAACGTGGCCGGCTACCGCGCCGCGCTGATCGACGCGCAGGAATACGCGCGCAAGCGCGGCGGCAAGGAACCGGGCAAGCGCGACCTCAAGCTCGAAACCCTGGCCGACGCCATGGCCGGCGACATCCTGGTGCACATCCACTGCTACCGCGCCGACGAGATGGCGCAGATGCTGGACCTGGCCAAGGAGTTCGACTTCAAGATCACCGCCTTCCACCATGGCGTGGAGGCCTACAAGCTCGCCGACCGGCTCGCCGCCGACGGCGTGTGCGGCGCGCTGTGGGCCGACTGGTGGGGCTTCAAGATGGAGGCCTTCGACGGCATCCAGGAGAACATCGCCATCGTCGACCGCGCGCCCGGCGGCTGCGCGATCGTGCATTCGGATTCGGACGAGGGCATCCAGCGGCTCAACCAGGAGGCGGCCAAGGTGATGGCCAATGCCAGGCGCGTGGGCATCGAGATCGCGCCCGAACGCGCGATCCGCTGGCTGACCGCGAACGCCGCGCAGGCGCTCGGCGTGCTCGACCGGACCGGCACCCTGGATCCCGGAAAGATGGGCGACGTGGTGGTGTGGAACGGCAATCCCTTCAGCGTCTATGCGCAGGCCGAGCAGGTGTTCATCGACGGCGCCCGCGTGTACGACCGCAACGATCCGGCGCTGCGACCGGTCACCGACTTCATGCTCGGCCAGCCGACCGCGCAGGGAGGTGCACGATGAGCCGCGCCGCGAAGCGCCCCGCGCGGCGCACCGTGATTGCCGCCGCGCTGTCGCTGTGCGCCGCGCTGGGCGCGCAGGTCGCGCTGGCCCAGGACGTGCTGATCCGCAACGCCACCGTCCACACCGCCACCGGGCGCGGCACCCTGCAGGGCGCCGACGTGCTGGTGCGCGGCGGCCGCATCGCGGCGGTCGGCCAGGGCCTGGACGCTGGGAACGCGCAGGTCGTCGATGCCCAGGGCCAGCCGCTGACGCCGGCCTTCTTCGGCGGCATCACCGGTATCGGCATCGAGGAGGTCTCGGGCGAATCCTCGACCCGCGACGCCTCGCTGGCGCTGGGCACCGGCCCCAAGGACATCCACGTCCGCCCCGAGTTCGACGTGACCCTGGCCTACAACCCCGAGTCGATCCTGCTGCCGGTGGCGCGGGTGGAAGGCATCGGCTTCACCCTGCTCAGCGCCGGCACCACCTCGGGCGGCTCGATCATCGGCGGCCAGGGCGCGGTGGTGCGCCTGGACGGCAGCCCCGACCCGGCCGGCCCCAAGGTGCTGTTCGTGTCGCTGGGCGCGGGCGCCTCCAACCTCAGCGGTTCCTCGCGCGCCGGCCAGTGGATGCTGCTCGACCAGCTGGTCGACGAGGCCCGCGGCCGCCTGTCCGCCGACTCCGGCTTCGCCCTGCTCACCCCCGCCGGACGCCGCGCGCTTGCGCGCTACCTGGATGGCGGCGGGCGCATCGTGGCCGAGGTCGACCGCGCCGCCGACATCCGCCAGCTGCTGCGCTGGGCGCAACGCCAGGGCGTGCAGGTGGCGGTCTCGGGCGGGGCCGAAGCCTGGAAGCTCGCGCCCGAGCTGGCCGCGGCGGACGTCCCGGTGTTCGTCGATCCGCTGGTCAACCTGCCGGGCAACTTCGACAGGCTGGGCGCGACCCTGGAGAACGCCGCGCGCCTGCATGCGGCCGGCGTGCGCGTGGGCTTCACCCAGTCCGGCGATGCCTCGCACAACGCGCGCAAGGTGCGCCAGCTGGCCGGCAATGCCGTCGCCAACGGCCTGCCCTGGGAGGCGGCGCTGGCCGGCCTGACCCGGGTGCCGGCGCAGGCCTTCGGCGTGGGCGAGCGGATGGGCACGATCGCGCCCGGCCAGGTCGCCGACCTGGTGCTGTGGAGCGGCGACCCGCTGGACGTGGCCCACACCGCGCGCCAGACCTGGCTGGGCGGCCGCGCGATCGAGATGCGCTCGCGCCAGACCGAACTGCGCGACCGCTACCTGCGCGCAGCACCCTCGCCCGAGCAGGGCGCGCTGCCGCGCGCCTATCCCGCGCGCGTCGAGTGACCGGCCTGCCCCCGCGCCGGTTCGCCGGCGCGGGGCGGCTCCGCCCCCGCCGGGCGCTGACACCCCCTCGACGCGCCGCTGCTAGTCTGGCCGCCCGTCCCAGCGCTGCACGCCCATGTCCGTCCGTTACCAGATCCGCCTGCCCGACCCCGACCGCGTGCGTGCCGCAGGCCAGTTCGCCTTCCGCTCGCAGAGCGCCGAGGGCATGGCCGAGGAACTGCAGGACGCGTTGCGCGGCGATGCGCTGTTCGAGCGCTGGCGCGGGGCCCAGCACGATCCCGACACGGTCGATCCGGACCTCGGCGTGACCGATCCGTCGGCCGTGGTCGAAGGCAGGCAGCGCGACCTGCAGGTCGACCTGGTGGTCGACACCAGCCTGCCCAGCCAGGTGTTCCAGCATCGCCTGCGCCTGCTGGCCGGCAACGCCTGGGAACTGCGCGACGTCCGCCACGGCTGAGCTGTCGGTGCGAGGGCTGCTTCGCCGCGCTCGCGGCCGCCGCGCCAGATCGAGCCTCGTGCCGGTTCGCCGGCAGAATCGCGGGTAACCCGCACGCCGGCGCGCCGGTCGCCGGCACGCCCTGGCGTAACCCAGCCACGCGGTGGCGCAAGGGACGCCGGCGTTGGCATGGGCACAGCGCCCTGGCTGGGCCCCTGCAGTTCGCGTCGCTTGCGATCAGGCATTCGCGACCGTCGCCGCGCCGACCTGCACGCTTGTCGCCCCGGATGCCGGACGCCACCGCAGCCGTGATGGAACGCCTGCGCCCATCGCGATCCTGCCAGCCGCGCTCGCGGCGGATCGGCTAGCGGGCGGCTTGCGCGGAGGCCGCGCGATCTGCGCCGTCGCACGCAACCGCGGCGCCAGCGCCCGTGGCAGTGGGTTGCCCGACTCCCTGCGTTGGGCGATAAGAGGGCATGCACCCGAAGACCGACACGTCGACCGCGCAGGGAGCGCGTCCGCATCCGCCGCGCCACGCCCCCGCGTACCGGAAGCCCCGCTGATGGCCGCGCGCCTGGTGCTGCTGGCCTGGAGCGGAGGCAAGGACGCGGCATGGACGCTGCACGTGCTGCGCCAGCGCGCGGACGTGGAGGTCGTCGGCCTGCTCAGCACCGTCGGCACGCACGACGGGCGCAGCACGATGCAGGGCGTGGCGACGGCGGTGCTGCGCGCGCAGGCGCGTGCGGCGGGCCTGCCGTTGCTGGAAGTGGCCGTGCCGCCGGGCAGCGGCAACGACCTCTATCTCGAACGCCTCGGCGCGGGGCTGGCGCAGGCCGCGGCGCGCTGGCCGGGCCTGGACACGCTGGCCTTCGGTGACCTGCACCTGGCCGATCTTCGCGCTTGGCGGGAAGCGGAACTGGCGCGGCTGGGCTGGCGGATCGAAACCCCGCTGTTCGGCCGCGACACCGCCCAACTGGCGCAGGAGATGCTGCGCGGCGGGCTGCGCGCGCAGCTGTGCTGCGTGGATACCCGCCAGCTCGGCGCGGGCTTTGCCGGCGAACCCTTCGATGCGCGGCTGCTGGCGCGGCTGCCGGCCGGCGCCGATCCCTGCGGCGAGCACGGCGAGTTCCACACCTGCGTGCAGGCCGGGCCGATGTTCGCCGCGCCGCTCGCCCTGGCGCGCGGCGCGACCTGGCTGCGCGACGGGCGCTTCGCGGTCACCGATTTCGCTCTGGCCGCGCCTGCCGCGGACGCTGCCGCGCACTGAGCGCGGCAGCGGCGCGCCCTCAGTCCAGGGTGTAGCCCACCCGGAACCCGCCCCAGTGGCGTCCGTCCACGAATACCGGCACCGACAGGTCGAACATGATCTGGCCGGTGTCGCGGCGATAGACCTGCAGGCGGTAGGGGTCGGTGTGCGCGCCGACGCTGCGGCCGACGCGGTCGCCGAAGATGCGCTTGGTGCGGTTGCCGACAAGATCGCGCGCGCGATCGCCGGTGAGCGGCTGGCGGAAGCGGTCGTTGTGGGTGGGCACGTAGCCGTCGGGGTTGGCGCTGATGGCGAACACGATCCAGGGGTGTGCGGTGGCCACCGGCTCCTGCAGCGGCGGCAGCAGTTCGTCGCACAGCGCATCGAAGGATGTTTCGTACTTGGCCGGCTCCACGCCCTCGATCGGCACGTAGTCGCGCGAAAACAGCGCGTCCTCGTCGATCCAGCGGTCGGCCAGCGCCTGCGCGAAAGCCCGGCCGATGGCGGTGGCGGCCTCGCGCGCCAGCGACAGCACGGCAGCGTGGCGCGGCTCGCGCAGGGGATCGGCCGGCAGCCGGAACAGCCCCACGCAGTCGTGCAGTGCATCGGTGCCGGCGGCCAGCGATTCGCTGCGTTCGGCGACCTTGGCCGCATGCTCGAGGTTGCTGCGGCCCAGCGATGCGGCCGTGCCCACGGCGCGGTCGATGGCGGCGATCGCCTCGCCCTGGCGCGCCACGCCGGCGGCCACCGCCTCGACCGCGACGCTGGCCTGGCCCAGCAGCTCGCCGATGCCGCCCAGCACCTGCTCGGTGCGCTGCGCCGAGGCCGCGCCCTCGCCCAGGGCCTGCCCGTTCTCGTCGATGATGCGGCGCACGTCGCGCGCGGCCTCTGCGGCGCGTTCGGCCAGGCGCCGGATCTCGGTGGCAACCACCGCGAAGCCGCGGCCGGCAGGCCCGGCATGGGCGGCCTCGATGCTCGCGTTGATCGACAGGATGTTGGTCTGGAAGGCGACCAGGTCGATGACCTCGATCACCGCGTTGGCCCGCGCCGAGCTGTGCTGCACCGCGGCCATGGCCTCGGCCAGCGCGCGCGCGGCGGCGGCGCCCTCGCGGGCGCTGTCGTCGGCGCGCGCCGCCACCGCGGTCACGCTGCGCAGGTCGGCGCCGAGGTGCTCGAGGCCGGCGAGCAGGTCGCGGGCCGAGGCCACCACCGTCTCCAGCGCGTCCACCTGCGCCTGCGACTGGCGCACCAGTTCGTCGTTCTCGGCGACCACGTGCGGCACCTGCGCGGCGACCTGCAGCGACAGCGCTACGGCCTGGCGGATCGCCTCGGCCAGGTTGCCGAAGCCGGCGGCAAGCCGGCGCGCCTGCGGCTGCTGCGCATGGGACTCGTCCAGGGCGAGGTCGAGCTCGCAGGCCGCGAGCCGGTCGCAGACCAGGCCCAGCAGCGCGGCCTCGCCCTCGCCCCGCGCATCGGCGACGGGCAGGGCCGCGGCGGCCTGCGCGCGCCACAACGCCGCACTGTGGGCATCGGGCAGCGACAGCAGCCAGCCGTCGCCGTCGCTGTCGCCGTCGCGCTGGTAGCAGGCGCGACGCGCCGGATCGGGGCCGGGCGCCACCCAGACGCCTTCGTCGCCGCACAGATCGCCGGGGGCCAGGCCCCAGATGCAATCGCACGACAACGCGTCCGGATCGGCGCCCGACAGGTCGAGCAGGTCGATCGCCGCGCGGTTCAGGGCCAGGACCTCGCCCCCGGCCCCCAGCCGGATCAGCGCGACTGGCGCATCCGGCAGCGCCGGCAGGCAGGCAGGACCTGCAACCTCTGACTCTCGCATCACCCTCCCCCGAGGTTTGCTCGCAACCGGTAACGGCTCGTCGCGGCGTTCCTGTAGGGGACCTGCCCGGCCGCTAGCGCAGCGCGCGGGCGTGGTGGGCCAGGTGTTCGCCGATGAAGCTGGCGATGAAGTAGTAGCTGTGGTCGTAGCCAGGATGCAGGCGCAGCTGCAGTGGATGCCCCGCCGCCTCGCAGGCCGCCTGCAGCAGCTGCGGGCGCAGCTGGCCGTCGAGGAACTCGTCGTCGCCGCCCTGGTCGACCAGCAGCGGCAGCCGCTCGCGGGCCGAGGCCACCAGCGCGGTGGCGTCCCAGGCCTGCCAGCCCTCGCGGTCCTCGCCGAGGTAGGCGGAGAACGCCTTCTGGCCCCAGGGCACGCGGCTGGGCGCCACGATCGGCGAGAACGCCGACACGCTGCGGTAGCGTCCCGGGTTGCGCAGCGCCAGCACCAGGGCGCCGTGCCCGCCCATGGAGTGGCCGCTGATGCCGCGCGCGCCGTCGGCCGGGAACTTCGCTTCGATCAGCGCAGGCAGTTCCTCCACAACGTAGTCGTGCATGCGGTAATGGCGCGACCACGGCGCTTGGCTGGCGTTGAGGTAGAAGCCCGCGCCCTTGCCGAGGTCGTAGCCTTCGGCGTCGGCAACGTCCTCGCCACGCGGGCTGGTGTCGGGGGCGACCAGGATGATCCCGTGCTCGGCGGCGTAGCGCTGCGCGCCGGCCTTGGTGATGAAATTCTGCTCGGTGCAGGTCAGGCCCGAGAGCCAGTACAGCACCGGCAGGCGCACGCCGGGTTCGGCCGCCTGCGGCGGCAGGTACACGCCCACGGTCATGTCGCACGACAGGGCCTCGGAGCGGTGGCGGTAGACGTCCTGCCAGCCGCCGAAGCAGGCGCGGTGTTCGATGCGTTCCAAGAAGATTCTCCGGAAAAGTAGTGGGTGGCTCAAACGGCGGCGGGACGGCCGGCGGCGCCCTGCATGCGGCCCGAATCCAGGATCTCGCGGCCCTGCGCGCGCGGCAGCGCCGCGACCAGCGCCGCGGCGACGTCGTCGGCGGCGATGGCGCGCAGCCGCGCCGGCAGCAGCGGCCGCAGCCAGCGGTCCAGGCGCGCGCCCAGCCGTTCGCCGCGCCGCTGCGGCTGGCCCAGGCGCTCGCGGTCGCCCAGCAGCAGCGAGGGCCGCGCGATCACCAGTGCCTCCAGCGGCAGCGCCGACAACGCCTGCTCCAGCTCGCCCTTGACCCGGTTGTAGAACACGCGCGAGGACGCATCGGCGCCCATCGCGCTGACCACGCCGATGCGCCGCGCGCCCGCGGTGAGCGCGGCGCGCGCTACTGCGAGGTTGGCGTCGAAGTCGACCTTGCGGAAGGCCTCCTGGCTACCGGCCACCGCGATGGTGGTGCCGAGCGCGAGATAGGCCTCGTCGACCGCCGGCAGCGCCGGCAGCCGGTCGAAGTCGACCTGGTGCGCCTCGAGCTTCGGCATCACCAGGTCCAGCGGGCGCCGCACCAGGGCGTGGATCCGGGCCACGCCCGGATCGGCAGCCAGGCGCGCCAGCAGCGCGCGCCCGACCAGGCCGGTGGCGCCGGCGACGAGCACGCTGCGTCCGGCCGGGTCGGGAGTGTTCATGGCGTGGGCCTCAGAAGTGCACGACCGAGCGGATCGACTTGCCTTCGTGCATCAGGTCGAAGGCCTCGTTGATCCGCTCCAGGTCCATGGTGTGGGTGACGAAGGGCGCCAGCTCGATCTTGCCGGCCATCGCGTCCTCGACCATGCCCGGCAGCTGGCTGCGGCCCTTGACCCCGCCGAAGGCGGTGCCCATCCACTTGCGCCCGGTGACCAGCTGGAACGGCCGCGTGCTGATCTCCTGGCCGGCGCCGGCCACGCCGATGATCACGCTCTGGCCCCAGCCGCGATGCGCGCATTCGAGCGCGGCACGCATCACCTCGACGTTGCCGATGCACTCGAAGCTGTGGTCCACGCCCCAGCCGGTCATTTCCACGATCACCTGCTGGATCGGCTTGTCGTGGTCCTTCGGGTTGACGCAGTCGGTGGCGCCGAACTGGCGCGCCATCTCGAACTTGGACGGGTTGGTATCGATGGCGATGATGCGGCCGGCCTTCGCCTGGCGCGCGCCCTGGATCACGGCAAGACCGATCCCGCCCAGGCCGAACACCGCGACCGAATCGCCTTCGGCCACCTTGGCGGTGTTGTGCACCGCGCCGATGCCGGTGGTCACGCCGCAGCCCAGCAGGCAGGTGTGCTCCGGGTTGGCTTCCGGGTTGACCTTGGCCAGCGAGACCTCGGCCACCACGGTGTACTCGGAGAAGGTCGAGCAGCCCATGTAGTGGTAGATCGGCTGGCCGTTGTAGGAGAAGCGCGTGGTGCCGTCGGGCATCACGCCCTTGCCCTGGGTGGCGCGCACGGCCACGCACAGGTTGGTCTTGCCGCTCTTGCAGAACAGGCACTCGCCGCACTCGGCGGTGTACAGCGGGATCACGTGGTCGCCCGGCTTCACCGAGGTCACGCCCTCGCCGACCTCGACCACGATGCCGGCGCCCTCGTGGCCCAGCACCACCGGGAACAGGCCCTCGGGATCGTCGCCCGACAGGGTGAACGCATCGGTATGGCAGACGCCGGTGTGGGTGATCCTGACCAGCACCTCGCCCTTGCGCGGCGGCTCGACGTCGATCTCGACGATCTTCAGGGGTTCGCCCGCGGCGAAGGCGACGGCGGCACGGGATTTCATGGGTGACGACTCCTGCAATGGATGCCGGCGCCAGCGCCGGCAGGGATTTCATCTCAGATACGAGCGCACCAGCGCGGTCATCTCGTCCACCCGCGCCTTGCGGCTGGCGGCGTCGGCCGCGGGCTCGCCGAACTGCTCGCGCAGGTGGGCCTCGAGCACCTCGCTCATCAGGCCGTTGACCGCGCCGCGGATCGCGGCGATCTGCTGCAGCACCGGCGCGCAGTCCGCGCCGGCCTCCAGCGCGCGCTCCACGCCCTCGCACTGGCCGCGGATGCGGCGGACGCGGGCAAGGACCTTCTTCTTTTCCTCGGGCGAATGGGGCACGACGCAGCGCCGGCTCGATAGTGGGGGGCAGTATATCGCGGGCCGCCGTTGAGGCGCTGCGCTAGGATCGTCCCGCCCGGCCGCCGCGCCCGCCGGACCGGACCTGCCATGCAGCGACTGTTGTGCGCCCTCGGGCTGTGGTTGTGGGTGATGGCCGCTGCTGCCGCGGCGCCGCCCCCGGACGACGCGACGCAGCCGGTGCCGCTGGACCACCTGCCCGCGCTGCGCGGCGGCTACTTCCCGCTGCTGGACAAGGCCAGCGGCCACGCCTACCACGTCTACGTGCGCCTGCCCGAGGGCTACGATGCGGCGCCGGAGGCGACCTGGCCGGTGGTCTACCTGCTCGACGGCGACAGCCTGTTCCCGCTGCTGGCGCCCACCCACCTGTTCCTGGGCTACGACGAGGGACTGCCCGAGGCGATCGTGGTCGGCATCGCGTATGGCAGCTTCGATCCTCCGCTCAACCGCCGCGGCGACGATTTCACCGCCGACGGCCCCGACACCGGCCCCGGACAGGGCGGCGCGGAGCAGTTCCAGCGCTTCCTGCGCGAGCAGCTGCTGCCGCAGGTGGAAAACCGTTACCGCGCCGACGCCACGCGGCGCGTGCTCGTCGGGCAGTCGCGCGGCGGCTACTTCGTGCTGTGGTCGGCGCTGCGCGATCCGGACCTCTTCCAGGGGCGGATCGCGAGCAACCCGGCCGCGGGACCTGCCCGGGACCAGCTGTTCGCCGCGCCCGCCGCGCACCGGCGCGAGGACCTGGCGGTGGTGGTGGTGAGCGGCGCGCGCGATACCGCGCCGCGGGTGCGGCTCGCGGCGGAGTGGGCCGCCGCCTGGGCCGGCCGCGGGGACGCACCCTGGGACGTGGACCTGGTGGTGCTGCCCGAGGGCACCCACGCCGCCAGCATCGGCGAGGGCTACCGGCGCGCGATGCTGCGGCTGTGGGGCGCCGCGCCCGGGCCGCCGGCCGCGTCCGCACCGCCATCCACACCCGCGCCAGCATCCGCATCCCCACCCACGCGCTGACGCGAGCGCAAGATCGCGCCCAGGAGTCGCCCATGACACCTCGCAAGGCTGGAAAGAAGAATCCGCGCCCGTCCAGGTCCGCAATGCCAGCCGCCGGGGAGGCCTCCGCTCCACCGGAATCGGGCGCAGGCCCGGTCCTGCTCGCCGGCGGCAATCCGCAGATCCCCAAGGGCTATGGCGACGCGCCGGTGCAGCAGTACATCGCGGCCATGCCCGGCTGGAAGCGCGAAGTCGGCAAGCGCCTGGACGCCCTGGTCGTCCGGGCCTGTCCCGGGGTCGAGAAGGCGGTCAAATGGAATTCGCCGCTGTACGGCACCCGGCAGGGCGAGTGGTTCCTCGGCTTCCACTGCCTGACACGCTACGTCAAGGTCGCCTTCTTCCGCGGTGCCCGGCTCGAGCCGGTCCCGCCCGGCGGATCGCGGCAGCAGGACGTGCGCTACCTCGACATCCATGAGGACGACGGGATCGACGAGGCGCGGTTCCTGGACTGGGTGAAGCAGGCTGCCCGGCTGCCTGGGGAGCGGATGTGAGCGCCGGCGGTTCCCGCAGGGCGCCCGGCACGGACGCCGGGGTGACCGACGGGGCTGCGGCGCGCGCCAGGCCGGTGCAGCGTGGGGCAGGCGCCGGCTGCCCGGGCCACCCGCCGCCACGCCCGGCGCGCTACGCGCTCAGCCGGTGTTCTGGATCCCGGCGGAGATGCCGTTGACGGTCGACACCAGGGCGCGCAGCAGGTCCTCGTCCTCGCGCCCGCCGGCGCGCCAGCGCTCCAGCAGGTCCACCTGCAGCAGGCTCAGCGGATCGACATAGGGATTGCGCAGGCGGATCGACAGACGCAGCCGGTAGTCGTCGGCCAGGATGCTCTCGCGCTGTTTGAGCAGCAGGATCGCGTCGCAGGTGCGCCGGTACTCGGTGGCGATGTCGGGATGGAACACCTCGTGCAGCGGACCGGCCAGGCGCGAGTAGCGCTCGAAGATCGCCATGTCCGACTTGGCCAGCAGCATTTCCACGTCGTCCAGCAGCGCGGCGAAGAACGGCCAGTCACGCGCCATCTCGGTCATCGCCTCCCGGCCATGGCGCTGCAGGCCGGCCTCCAGCGCATGGCCGATGCCGTACCAGCCGGTCAGGCCGGAGCGGTTCTGCGACCAGGCGAAGACCCAGGGGATGGCGCGCAGGTTGTCGATCCCGCCCTCGCGCCGGCGCGAGGGCCGCGAGCCGATCTGCAGGCGTTCGATCACGTCCACCGGCGTGGCCGCGCGGAAGTAGTCGGGGAACTGCGGGTGTTCGTGGACCAGGGCGCGGTAGTGGGCGCGCGAGTCGCCCGCCAGTTCATGGGCGATGCCGCGCCAGGCCTCCTCGCGCTGGTCGCGCGGGCGCGGGCGCAGGGTGGCGCGCAGCACCGCGCCGGTGGCCTGCTCGAGGTTGCGCAGGGCCAGCGCGCGGATGCCGTACTTGCGATGGATCACCTCGCCCTGCTCGGTGACGCGCATCGAGCCGTTCACCGAGCCGCGGGGCGCGGCGATGATCGCGCGCTCGGTCTTGCCGCCGCCGCGGCTGACCGAGCCGCCGCGGCCGTGGAAGAACATGATGCGCACGCCATAGCGGTCGGCCAGCGCGGTCAGTTCGACCTGGGTGCGCTGCAGCGCCCAGCGCGAGGCCAGCAGGCCGCCGTCCTTGGCGCTGTCGGAATAGCCCAGCATCACCGTCTGCTCGTTGCCGCGCGCGTCCAGGTGGGCGCGGTAGGCCGGGTCCTCGAACAGCGAGCGCATCACCGCCGGCGCCGCTTCCAGGTCGTCCACGGTCTCGAACAGCGGCGCGATGTCCAGCGGCACCGCGCCCGACTCCACGCAGCCGGCCACCCGCGCCAGCGCCAGCACCGCCAGCGCGTCGGCGGCGCTGCGGCTCATGCTGATGATGTACAGGCCCACCGCGTCCACGCCGTGGGTGGCGCGCACGTCCAGCACGGTGCGGAACACTTCCAGGCTTGAGGCCAGCACGCCATCGGCCCTGGCGGGCGGCGCAGGCGGATCGGCCAGCACCTGCTGCAGCCGCGCGCCGCGGGCCGCGGCCTCGCGCCCGGCCCACCCGGCATCGTCCAGCAGGGCGGCCAGCGCGGCATCGTGCACGGCCGAATCCTGGCGCAGGTCGAGCGCGGCCAGGTGGAAGCCGAAGGTGCGCGCGCGCCACAGCACCCGCTGCAGGGCGAAGCGGCCGGCGTGTTCGCCGCGATGGCGCTGCAGGCTGGCATCGATCAGGGCCAGGTCGTCGATGAACTCGCCGGCGCTGCCATAGCCCTTGCCCTGGCCCTGCGCGGTCAGCGCCAGGCGCGCCTTCATCAGGTCCAGCAGGCGCCGGTAGGGCATGTCGGCCAGGCGCGGGCGCAGCTTCTGCGCCGCGTGCGGCAGCAGCGCGATGTACCGGTCGATACGCGCGAGCACCGCCGGGTCCACGTCGACGCGGCCGGTCGACTGGGTCAGCAGGTTGCTCAGCCCGCGCAGGTCGGCGCGGTAGCGCTCGATCGCCTGCGCGCGCTGCGCGTCGAGCGCGGCGCGCACGGTGTCGGCGTTGACGTTGGGGTTGCCGTCCATGTCGCCGCCCACCCAGGTGCCGAAGCGCAGCACCTGCGGCAGCGCGGGCCGGCGGCCGTAGACCGCCTCGACCGCGTCGGCGAAGGCCTCGTAGTACACCGGCACCACGCGGTAGAGCATGTGCGCCAGGTAGTAGCCCACGTGCTCGACCTCGTCGGCGACGGTCGGCTTGTGCGCGGGCGCGTCGCTGGTCTGCCAGCCGGCGGTGAGCGCCACCCGGATGCGCTCCATGTCGGCGCGGCGCTCCACCGGCGTGCGGGTGCGGTCGATGTCCTCGACCAGGCGCTCGACGATGTCGCGCTCCTTCTCCAGCATCACGCGGCGCACCGCCTCGGTCGGGTGCGCGGTGAACACCGGCTCCACCCACAGCCGCGGCAGCGTGGCCTCCAGTTCCTCGAACGTCACCCCGTCCTCGCGCAGGTCGCGCAGCACCGCCTCGAAGCCGCCGGGCTGCGGCAGCTCGCTGGTGCGCTGGTAGTCGCGGCGGCGGCGGATGCGGTGGACGCGCTCGGCCAGGTTGATCGCGCCGAAGTAGGTGGAGAAGGCGCGGACCACGGCCTCGGCGTCGGCCACCGGCACCTGCGCCAGCTCGGCGGCCAGCCCGTCGACCGGCAGGCCCTGCTCGCGCCGCGCGATGGCGGCGCGGCGGATGCCCTCGACCCGCTCCAGCAGCGCCGGCGAGCCCTGTTCGGCGAGGACCTCGCCGACCAGGGCGCCGAGCCGGCGCACGTCGTCGCGCAGCAGCGCGTCGGTCTGGGCGAATTCGAGCTGGTCGCGCAGCGGTCCGTCGGGGATGTTCATCCGCCGAACACTAACGGATTTGCCTGTCGCGATGCAGCAAACGTTGCGCGGGCAACCGACCGCCCGCGGCGCCCGGGAGCCCTCAGTAGGCGAAGTCGCGGAACACCCGGTCGATGTCGCCGCCCCATTCGCCGTGGAACAGGGCGAGCTTGTACTCGGCCGGGGTCAGGCCCGCCTCGGCCGCCTCCAGCAGCGGCTCCAAGAACCCGCGCTCGTCCTCGCCGCGGTCGTTGCAGCGCGCGCGCCGCGCCAGGCCGCCGGCGGAGATGCGCAGCGCCTCGCGCGCCAGTTCGCGCACGCTGGCGCCGCGGAACGGCAGCTTCAGCGCCTGCCGCGGCACGCCGTCGCGCAGCGCATGGCGCTCCTCGCGGCTGAAGTCGCGCACCAGGTCCCAGGCCGCGTCCAGCGCGGCATCGTCGTACAGCAGGCCCACCCAGAACGCCGGCAGCGCGCACAGGCGGTTCCAGGGGCCGCCGTCGGCGCCGCGCATCTCCAGGTATTTCTTCAGCCGCACTTCGGGGAAGGCGGTGGTCATGTGGTCGTTCCAGTCGCGCAGCGTGGGCAGCGCGCCGGGCAGCACGTCCAGGCGTCCGGCCAGGAAATCGCGGAACGACTTGCCCGCCGCGTCGATGTAGTGGCCATCGCGGTAGGAGAAGTACATCGGCACGTCGAGCAGGTAGTCGACGTAGCGCTCGTAGCCGAAGCCGTCCTCGAACACGAAGTCGAGCATGCCGGTGCGGCCCGGATCGGTGTCGGTCCAGATGTGCGAGCGATAGCTCAGGTAGCCGTTGGGCCGCCCTTCTGTGAACGGCGAATCGGCGAACAGCGCGGTGGCGACCGGCTGCAGCGCCAGCGAGACGCGGAACTTCTTCACCATGTCCGCTTCGCTGGCGTAGTCGAGGTTGACCTGCACCGTGCAGGTGCGGGTCATCATGTCCAGGCCCAGCGAGCCGACCTTGGGCATGTACTCGCGCATGATGCGGTAGCGACCCTTGGGCATCCACGGCATGTCCTCGCGCCGCCACTTGGGCTGGAAGCCCATGCCGAGGAAGCCCAGCTGCAGCTCGTCGGCCACCGCCTTGACCTCGCGCAGGTGGCTGCCGACCTCGCGGCAGGTCTGGTGGATGTCCTCCAGCGGCGCGCCCGACAGCTCCAGCTGTCCGGCCGGCTCCAGCGTGACCGAGGCACCGTCCTTGGACAGCGCGATGACGCGGCCGTGCTCCCCCACCGCGTCCCAGCCGAAGCGGGTGAGGCCCTTGAGCAATGCCTCGATGCCGCGCTCGCCGTCGAACGGCGGCGGCCGCAGGTCGTCCAGGCGGAAGCCGAACTTCTCGTGCTCGGTGCCGATGCGCCAGTCGCCGCGCGGCTTCTCTCCCGAGGCGAGCACCGCGACAAGTTCGTCGATCCGGCTGACCGGGGTATCGCCTTCGTGGCTGGGACTCGACATGCGGATCGCTCTGCTTGGGGTGGACAGGATCCGGAACAGGCCGGCCTTCGCGCGGCGCATTATGGATCCTCGCGGGCCATGCCGGGCGTCCCGGCGCTGGAACGCAGGCGCGCCACCGGCGGCGCGGTCGCGCGCGGCTGCATACGAATTCATCGCCCCGCGCATTGCCTGCGCCTCGATGCGGCCGTTAGCCTCGGTCGCACTCGATACGGGGGACCCCAGATGAAACGAGCCGCCTGGCTGCTGTGCCTGCTGCTGTGCGCCCTGCCGCTGCACGCGGCGACGATCGACCGGGTGGAGCCGGCGAACTGGTGGGTGGGCATGCAGCATCGCCAG
>Ga0233369_1000136_pt1 | contig 37597 bp, 38 predicted proteins | sample ElkDunMinimDraft_26_FD_191537 | JGI IMG/M metagenome (GOLD analysis project Ga0233369, IMG submission 191537) | Fecal eukaryotic communites from dung pellets of Tule Elk in California, USA - Elk Dung D16 | ecosystem: Host-associated > Mammals > Digestive system > Large intestine > Fecal | place... | reverse complement strand
CGGCCGGCATCGATGGCCTGGCAGGTCTCGCACTGGCCGCAGGGGTCGGCGCCCGTGCCCTGCTCGCAGTTGAGGCTCTTGGCGAAGATGCGCGCGATCGTGGTCTTGCCCACGCCGCGGGTGCCGGTGAACAGGTAGGCGTGGTGCACACGGCCCGAATCGAGCGCGTTGGACAGCGCCCGGACCACGTGTTCCTGGCCCACCAGCTCGGCGAACCGCCTGGGGCGCCACTTGCGGGCGAGGACGAGATACGACATGCGCCCATTGTGCCGCGCCGGGGCCGGCTTTGCCTCTCCCAATCGGCCGACGGCGGCCCGCATGCGCTCCGGCGACAGGCTCCGGTTGTGGTGCGGGGCCGCCACGGCTAGAATTTGCGCCCCTGTCTGCGGCTGCTGTCGCCTGCCGGGGCCTCCCGGAGAGGTGTCCGAGTGGTTGAAGGAGCACGCCTGGAAAGTGTGTAAGCGTCTAAACCGCGCTTCGGGGGTTCGAATCCCCCTCTCTCCGCCAGTTATCCGCAAAAGGCCCCTGCATGCAGGGGCCTTTTTGCGATTGGGCCGGTCATCCCGGCATGCGGTCGCCGCCGCCTCGCGCGCGGCGCTGGCCGCGCCGGCCGGGCAGCGGCTACAATCCCGCTCCTGCATCGCCGGCACGCGCCAAGACCGGTCGCATGCCAGTCCTATGGTGGCCCCGTCGGCCCCTCGCGACGCTAGGTCGAAAATCCCGCCAGGGCCGGAAGGCAGCAACGGTATCGATCGACGCGGGTGCCGAGGCAAGCTGGCGGGGCCGCCACCCTTTCCGGCCAGCCGCACGTTTGGCGCAGCGGCCAGCATGCTGGCCAGCAGGTGCGGCGCTTGCCCGGTTGCGCTGACCGGACTGCGCGGCATCACGGACGGCATCGGTGTTGCCGCCGGCGGTAGCTGCCCCGTACCCGCCTGCGCAGGGCTCAGCGTCCCGACTTCAGCTCCACCTGCGGCCGGCCGTCGTGTTGGCTGAATACGAAGGCGTACGACAGCTGCAGCGCCACCGGCGTGTCGATCGCGTCTGGTTCGGCGCACGCATCCTTGGCGGCGCGCCCATCGGGCGTGCGGCAGACCAGGGCAGGGTCGAAGCGCCAGCTGCGTACCGAATCTTCCAGCGCGGCGGCGAAGCGCGGCACGTGCGGGCCGGCCGCCTCGCATTCCATATCGTCGCGCCGCCGGACCTGAGAGACGCCCCCCTGCTCGTCGATATCCACGTCCACGCACAGGGTGAGCGGCGCCAGCCGCAGCGCCAGCAGGTCGGGTGGATATTCGGGCATCGATGATTCCACCAGCAGCGGGAACACGAAGGCCTGGCTCGGGTCGAGCTGCATGCGCGTCGCACCCGGTGGCGGTGGCACCAGGGCCACTTCCACGTTGGCCACCGGCGGGGGTGCCTCGACCGGAACCGTCCGGCATCCGGCGCTGCATGCCACGCCGAGCGCCGCCACCAGCAACTGTCGCCACCGCATCCCTGCCTCCTTTTCCTTGCCGGCCGATCGTCTAGGGAACGATACCCAGGGCGTCGGGCTGCCTGCCCGTGGGCCAGTAGTCCAGCACGCGCCATGTGGCCGTGTCGATGACCGCGACGCGATCGCCGCCGCTGATGGCCACGTACGCGCGCGGACGCGCGGGATCGGCGACCACGCCGATCGGCATCGGGCCCTGGCCGAGCATGCTCTGCCCGGACTCGGCACCCTCCGGCCGCAGCGCCACCGTGGCCACGGGCGCGCGGCTGGCCGCATCGAAGACCGTCATCGTCGCCGCCTTCGCGTTGGTGACCAGGCCATGGCGGCCGTCGTGGGTGAACACCACACGGATCGGGAAGCCCTCGCTGGGGAGCGTGGCGCGCGTCTCCAGCGTGTCCGGATCGTGCACCGTGACGGTGTCCCCGGCGCGATTGGTCACCCAGACACTGCCGTCGGGCGCGATCTCGATGCCCTCGGCGCCCGCGCCCGCCGCGGCCTCGTGCGTGACCCGGCCCGCGGCAAGGTCGACGCGCGACACGGTGCCCGCCCCGATCTTGCTCACGTAGGCGATGGCCCCGTCACGCGAGACCGCGACCATGTGGCCGATGCCGTCGCCGACATCGATCGCCTGCGCCACCGTGCCCTGCCCGAGGTCCACCCGCAGCAGCGAACCGCTGCCCTCGGTGGTCACCAGCACCTGGCCATCGGGAAGGTAGCGCAGGCCGTGCGGCCGGCCGTGGCGGCCCAGGTGGATACTGCGCGCCGCCCCGCCGCCCGCCAGGTCCAGCACTGTCAGCGAACTGCCCGGCTGCTGCTGGCCGTAGTCGGTGACCACGGCGGAGCGGCCATCGGCCGCGACCGCGATCTCGTGTGGCCCGGGGCCGCTGTCGACGACCTCCACGCGGCTGCCGTCCTCCAGCGAGATCCGCCACACGCTGTCGTCGCTCTTGTTGCCGACCAGCAATGTGCCCTGCGCGCACGCCGCCGCGGCCGGCAGCAAACACAGGGGTGCAAGCAGGAACAGCGAAAACCGGTGCATGGCGACCTCGACGCAGGCTGGTGTGCTGGAACCGATCCGGTGGCGGGAGAGCGCAGGAGCGCGGCGAACCGCCGCATGGTCCTGGCAAGGGCCTTACTCCACGGTGTCTGGGGGATGGGCCTGGCGCGGATGCAGCCAGCCGGCGTCGCCGTCGCCGTCGCCGTCGGCATAGCGTTCGTGCTTCCAGATCGGCACGCGCGCCTTGACCTCGTCGATGATCCAGCGGCAGGCATCGAACGCCGCGTCGCGGTGCGCGGCGCTGGCGCCGACCCAGACCGCCAGCTCGCCGATAGCCAGCTCGCCGGTACGGTGCACGCAGCAGGCCTCGATCGCCCCGAACCGCTCCAGCGCCTGGGCCACGATGCGCGCGCCCTCGGCTTCGGCCAGCGCGACATAGGCCTCGTAGCGCAGGCCCAGGACCGGGCGGCCCTCGTTGTGGTTGCGCACCCAGCCTTCGAAGGACGCCAAGGCGCCGGCGCGCCCGTGCAGCAGGCGCTGTCGCAGCGGCGCAATGTCGAAGGGCGCCTCGGCGATGCGAAAGCGCGTCATCGTCATGCCCCCGGCAGGAGCGGTGTTCACGCTCATCCGCCCGACACCGGCGGGATGAAGGCCACCTCGGCGCCGTCGCGCACGCCATCGCTCCAGCGCGCGAACTCGCCGTCCACCGCGACGCGCAGGCGCTCGAGCGGCAAGGCGAAGCCATGGCGTTCGCGGGCCTGCGCGTACAGCGCGCCCAGGTTCGCGGCGGTGGTATCCAGGGTTTCGGAGGGCGCGCCCGCGGCGTCGCGCAGGCTGGCGAAGTACAGCAGCGTGACCCTCGCCATCAGCCCGCCCTGCCGAAATCGCGCCTGCCGCCGCGCTTGCCGGCCAGCTTGGCCGGGCCGATCACGATCGCGTGCGACAGCGCCTTGCACATGTCGTAGACGGTGAGCGCGGCGACGGTGGCGCCGGTGAGCGCCTCCATCTCCACGCCGGTGCGATGGGTGGTCCGCACCAGGCATTCGATGCGCAGGTCGCGCTCGCCGCTCCAGTCGATGGCGATGCGCACGCCGTCGATCGGCAGCGGGTGGCAGAACGGGATCAGTTCGTGCGTGCGCTTGACCGCCATCGTGCCGGCGATCACCGCCGTGTCGACGATGGCGCCCTTGGCGCTGCGCAGGCCGCTGCGACGCAGCTGCGCGGCCACGTCCGCGGGGAACCGGACCCGGCATTCGGCCAGCGCCTCCCGCGCGGTCACGGGCTTGCCGGAGACATCGACCATCGCCGGCCGGCCCTCGGCATCGAGGTGGGTGAGTGTCCTGCCTGTCGCCATCGCCACATCCTAGCGGCTGCGGCGCATCGATGCGCGGATCGCTAGCCGCCGACCAGGAACATCTCCACGCGACGGCGCGGCTGCGCGATGCCGCGCAGCTCGCTGTAGCGGTCCGCGCGCCGCCGCCAGGCCTGCGACAGCCGCGCGGCGAGCGCGGTTTCGCCCTGCGCCAGCGCCGGGCGCAGGTCCAGGCCCTGCGAGGAGAACAGGCAGGTATACAGGTGCCCGTCGGCCGAGACCCGCGCGCGGTGGCAATCGCCGCAGAAGGGCGCGCTCACCGAGCTGACGAAGCCGATCTCGCCGCCGCCATCCTCGAAGGCGTGGCGCTCGGCGACCTCGCCCCGGTAGTTGGCGCGCAGCGCGCGCAGCGGCCAGCGCGCGTGGATCGCCGCGCGCAGCTCGGCCGATGGCACCACCTGCTCACGCTGCCAGCCGTTGCAGCTGCCCACGTCCATGTATTCGATGAAACGCAGCACGTGGCCACTGCCGCGGAAGCGCTCGACCAGCGCCAGCGCCTGTGCCTCGTTGACGCCGCGCTGGACCACGCAGTTGAGCTTGAGCGGGCCGAACCCCGCGGCCTCGGCGGCGGCGATGCCGGCCAGCACGTCGGCCACCTCGCCGCGGCCGCCGGACAGCGCGCGGAACAACACCGGGTCCAGCGCATCCAGGCTCACCGTGATGCGGCGCAGCCCGGCCGCGCGCAGGTCGCCGGCGTGGCGCGCCAGCAGGGCGCCGTTGGTGGTCATGGCCAGGTCCTGGATGCCGTCGATCCGCGCCAGGCGCGCGACCAGTTCGGGCAGGCCGCGCCGCAGCAGCGGTTCGCCGCCGGTGATGCGCAGCTTGCGTACCCCTGCGGCCGCGGCGACGCGGACCAGGGTCTCGATCTGGTCGAACGACAGCCGCGATGCGGCGTCCAGGCCGTGGTCCTCGGCGATGCGGTCGGCCGGCATGCAGTAGCCGCAGCGGAAATTGCAGGCCTCGATCACCGACAGGCGCAGGTCGCGCATGGGCCGCGCGAGCCGGTCCAGGATCGGCGCCGGCGCCGGCGCCGGCCCGGCCCGGGCGTTCATGTGGGCTGCGCCAGGGCAGGCGCCGGCTCGGCGAGCGGCACGAGGTCGCCCGGTTGCGCCACCCGATGGCCGCGGGCGGCCATGGCCCGTCCATCCTCGGCGCTGGCGTAGTGGTAGAGCACGCAGCGCGCCAGCAGCTGTGGCTCGTATTCGCGTTCCAGGTCGGCCAGGCCGCTGTGCGACGGGTTGCCATGCAGGCCGCAGTCGTGGGCCACCAGTTCCCCGCGGCCGGCGTGGCGGCGCAACTGCTCGGGGATCGGGCGGGTATCGCCGGTCCAGACCAGGCTGCCGGGCAGGCACAGGCCGAACGCGGTCTCGGGCCAGTGGTGGCGCACCGGGAACACTTCCAGGCGCAGGCCGTCGTGCCAGAACGCCTCGCCCACCGGGATCACGCGGAAGGCGTCCCAGAAGTTGGCGCCACCTTCGGCCAGCGCGCTCGGATAGGCGCCCACGCGCTGGTGCAGCAGCGGCACCACCGGTGCCGGCACGTACACCGGCATCCTGCCGCGCCGCTGCGGATCGAAGTATTCGGACACGAACAGCCGCTCGAAGCCGCCGACATGGTCCAGGTGGGTATGGGTGATGAACAGCGCCGGCGGCGGGCGCCCGTACTGGGCGAGGAAGGCGGTCAGGCCCTCGGCGCCGCAGTCGATGGTGAGCCAGGGCTGGCCGTCGCGCTCGATGGTGGACATGGGCGAACCCAGCTCGACCGCCGAGGCATTGCCCACGCCGTGGAAGCGCAGCGCCCAGCTCACGGCAGCGGGCCTGTCCGCACCGCGAGGCGCAGCCCGGTGCGATGCTGGGAGTCCGGGCGCGCCACGCTCAGTTCCCCCGCGCCCAGCGGGCGTCGTAGGCCTTGCGCAGCAGCGCGAAGCCGGCGTCCACCGCAGCGGCCTGGCCTGGCCCGGCGATCTTGTGCAGCGAGCGCTGCAGCCGCTGCAGGTTGCGCTCGCGCCAGGCCGTGGCCGGGATGTGCAGGCGGCCGCGGTCCAGGTCGATCAGCCAGCCCTTGCCGCGGACGTCGTAGAGCACGTTGTGCGCATTGAGGTCGGCGTGGTCCAGGCCCTCGCGATGGAAACGCGCGACCAGCAGGCCGGTCTTCTCCCACGGCGCCTCCTCCGGCGCCTCGCGCACGATGTCGGCCAGCGAGCGCACGTCGGCCAGTCGCTCGACGATGAGCCAGGCCCGGTAGGTGAAGCGGGTGCGCAGGTAGCAGGCCGCGATCGGCTCCGGCACCGGGCACTTGCGCCGTCGCAGCTCGCGCAGCAGGCGATACTCGACGAAGCTGCGGGTGGCATTGGCGCCGCGCCAGACGTAGCGGTCGCGGCTGAGGCTGGCCGCCATCCCGCCGCGCAGGTACTGGCGCAGCACGCAGGAACCGTAGCTGGCGTCGATGAACCAGGCGCCGCCGCGGCCGCTGCCGGTGATCGCCTGGGCACGCATGCCCCACTCCTGCGCGTCGAACCAGCGCGGGTCGACTTGCCGCAATTGCGTGGAGTCGAACAGAATCGCGCCATACTCGCCGCTGCCGCGATGATCGCGGAAAGGCGTCAGGCTCTCAGTGGCGTCGAAAGCGACCATCCAGCGAGTCTATCAAGCCGTGCCCCAACCGATCCCCGCCCCGCGTTCGATCTGCCTGCTGCGCCTGTCCGCGCTGGGCGATGTGACCCACGTCGTGCCCCTGGTGCGCACCCTGCGCCAGGCCTGGCCCGGCGTCGAACTGAGCTGGGTCATCGGCGGCGGCGAGCACCGGCTGCTGGACGGGCTGGCCGGTGTCGAATTCATCGTCTACGACAAGAAGACCGGCCTGGCCGGGATGCGCGCCCTGCGGCGCGCGCTGCATGGCCGCCGTTTCGACGCCCTGCTGCAGATGCAGGTCGCGGCGCGGGCCAACCTGTTGTCGGCCTTCATCCCGGCGCGCCGGCGGATCGGCTACGACCGCGCGCGCTCCAAGGACCTGCACGGGCTGTTCATCAACGAGCGCATCCCGGACCGGCCCGGCATCCACGTGCTCGACGCGATCGGCAGCTTCTGCGAGCCGCTGGGCCTGCGCCAGGACACGGTGCGCTGGGATCTGCCGGTCCCGGACGAGGCGCGCGCATGGGCCGCCGCGCAGTGGCCGGCCGACGGAACCCCGACACTGCTGATCTCGCCCTGCTCCAGCCATGTGCGCCGCAACTGGTTCGCCGACCGCTATGCGGCTGTCGCCGACCACGCCGCCGCGCAAGGCTGGCGGGTGGTGCTGTGCGGCGGACGCAGCCGGCTCGAGCGCGAGACCGCCGACGCGATCCTGGCCGCGATGCAGGCGCCTGCGCTGGACCTGGTGGGCAAGGACACCCTCAAGCAACTGCCCGCCCTGCTCGAACGCGCCGAACTGGTGATGACCCCGGACGCCGGCCCCATGCACATCGCCAACGCGATGGGCGCCAAGGTGCTGGGCCTGCACGCGGCCAGCAACCCGGCGCGCAGCGGCCCCTATTCGGATCGCCGCTACTGTGTCGACCGCTACGACGACGCTGCCCGCAAGTACCTCGGCAAACCGGCCGGCGAACTCAAATGGGGCACCAAGATCGAATTCGACGGGGTGATGGCGCTGGTCACCGTCGAGGACGCGGTCGCCGCGTTCGAGCGCTACCGCGGCGACCACTGAGCGCGCGGCACCGCTCCGGCCGGCCTCAGGCGCCCTGGCCGCTGCCGTAGTCCTGGTAGGACTTCTCCTCGACGTAGGCCGAGCCCAGGGCGAGGTTGATCTCCTTCTTCAGCCGCGCGCGCACGTCGTTCTCGAAATAGACGCTGCGCGCCAGGCGGATGAACTCCTCGTCGAAGGCCTGCGCCTTTTCCTTCAGGCGGATCTCGTCCTCGATCACCCACAGCCGCTCGTTGACGGCCTTGAGTTCGGCGCGCAGCCGGCCGATGTCCTTGCCGGCGGCCGGGTGCGCCATCCAGGTGTTCTCCAGGGCGGCCAGCTCGTTGCGGACGTTGGCCAGCTTGGCCTCGTCGGTCATGCGCTCGGACTTGATCTGCAGGATGGAAAGCTTGTCCAGCAGCTCGCCGAACGACACGGGCACGGAAATCTCTGACATGAAGCCTGTTCCTGCGGCAGATCGGCCCGCCAGTCTACCGCCGAGCCTTGTTCCCCGGCAGTCCGGCCCGTATGATTGCGCCCCCGGCATTCAGCGCCGGGGCCGCGCGACATCCGCGTTCCGGGGAGGTGGCAGAGCGGTTGAATGTACCTGACTCGAAATCAGGCAGGCGTTTATAGCGCCTCGGGGGTTCGAATCCCCCCCTCCCCGCCAGATCCGCCAGAGCCCCCGCCAGGGGGCTTTTGCGTTCCGGGGCGCACCGGCAGCGCGGCAGCTTGCGCCCCGCGGCCCGGCCCTCGCGTCAGAGGCTGACGCTGCAGGGCCGAAAGCGGCGAGCCGGCCGCCGGGCAAACGCGGCACAGGTCCCAGTTTGCGCAGGCACGATCCGTGCTTGCCCTTCCCGTGGCGCCAGCAGCGGCGCATTCGCCGGCCCCGCGCAGCCATGAACCTTCGAGGATTCCCCTTCCGCAAGCTCGGCGAGCAGGCCGGCATGGTCGTGCTGCGCGCGGCACTGGTGCTGGCGGTGGTCTTCGCCCTGGCCAATTCGATGCAGGGCTGAGCGACGACCCGCCGGGGCCACCGGCAGGCCGCGCCCTGCATGCGCTAACGCCCCGACAGCGCGGCCTGCGCGGCATGCACCAGGTAGATGTAGCTCGCCCCGAGGTTGATCACGTACTCGTTCTGGCCCCAGAAGAACGGCCAGTCCTCCTTGTTCTCGGGGAAGTCGGGCTTGAGCACGAGCACGCCCGGCACGATGCCGCCGGCGATGAAGGAGAAGTCCGCGCGGTTCATGCCGTAGGCGACCTGCTTGGACTTCGCGCCCACCGCCGACACGAACGAGATGTTCGAGTCCGGATGGGTGCCATAGAGGTAGTTCAGCCCCTGCAGGGTCGGCTCGATGTCGAACAGGTCGGGGAAGGCCCGGTGCAGCCGGTAGTTGGTGCTGGCCAGGCCGATGACCGCGCCGTTGCCGGCCCAGCCGCCACGGGTGATGAGCACGCCGTAGGGGTTGTCGGCCACCATCTTCTCGCGTTCGGCCTTGAACGCCTCGGCGCGGCTTCGCAGCCTGGCGGCGAAGGCCTCGTCCATGCGCGGCAGGGCCGCCAGCGCGGGCCCGGCGTTGAAACCGAAGCGCGCGTCGATCGCCGGCCACAGCGCGTCGATGCCGCGGGCGTACTGCGCGTCCCCGGTGCTGAGCAGCAGCTGCACGGCGGCCCGCAACCGTTCGTCGTCCGGGTCGCCACCGGTGGTGTTGCCGACGCGGAACAGGTTCGGCTGGCGCCCGTGCTCGTAGTCCCACACCTTCCGCGCCGTGGCCAGGCATTCTTCGGCCAGCGCGTCGTTGTAGCCGCGCAGCGCGCGGCTCGCGGCGGCCAGGGCCGCGGCCGAGCCGTAGTTGAGCGCGGTGGTGTTGGTGGTGAAGGCCAGCCGGTCGTCGTGCGGCGAATCCGGATCGGCCGGATCGTCGATCCTGCCGTCGGTCTTGCTGGCCGCGTCCCCCAGGTGCGTGTACTGCCCCAGGTCCGGCTCGACGATCCCCGGGATGGCATGGCCGAACACCCGGTGCTGGGCGATCAGCGCCAGCGTGCCGTGCTCGATCTGCTGCAGCAGGTCGGGCACCCCGTCCGGCCGGTGGATCTCCACGTGCTGGCGCTCCTGGTCGATGGTGGTCTCGTCGCGCAGCGGGCGGAACTCCTCCCAGACATCGACCAGGGACATCACGGTGGCGTAGTGGGTCTGGGTGCGGATGTCGAAGTCGCCCGCGTCGAACCAGCCGCCGTAGTTGAGCCCGGGGATGTGCTCGCCCGGGTTGAACGGTGAATCGAGATCGGGACCCTGGCCGAACAGGTCGAAGTGCTCCTTGTTCGGCGGCACCTGGCGCGCGTCGTCCATGTGCGGGCGGCCGTGCCAGACGCGGTAGGCCTCGTTGACGAACATGTGGTCCATCTGCACCGGGAAGAACACGTCCAGGGTCGGATGCCAGGCGTTGGCGTAGGCGTCGTCCGCGATGCGGAAGGCGTTGCTGCGCTGGCCCGCGGCCTCGATCACGTAGATGCCGGGGCTGCGCACGCCGGAGAAGTCGAAGGTGTAGTAGTCGTAGCGCAGGTAGGGCCCCCAGCGCGTGGCGTCCGCGGCATGGGCCTCGTGTTCGCGGCCGTCGGCATCGATGCGCAGCAGGCGCGCGCGCCCGGGCGCGGCGGCATTGCGGTCGGTTTCGAGCACGGCGACCTTGCGCTGCGCGGGGTGGTAGCCCACCTGCGAATGGCCGATCACGGTCTCGCGGGTCCAGCCGGGCAGCGTATTGCCTTCGATCGTCCATTCCAGGACCACGCCGGTCCGGCCCGCGGGCAGCACGCTGCGCACCACGTACCAGCCGTTCTGGGCCTGATTGCGGCCGTCGAAGAGGCCCAGCCCGCCGTCGCGGGCGTGGATCGTGACGCGCCGCTGCGGATCCTCCGGCGCCAGGGTCAGGCTGCGTCCCGTCGCCATCGGCAGGCGCACCGGCGCGCCGTCGGCGGCGCGCGCGGTCGGTCCGGCCGGGTACAGCGGCAACTGGCCGCTGCCGGTGTCGGCCACCCAGGCCTTGCCCCAGTAGGCCGAAGGCAGGAACTCCAGGTTGAAGCCGGCCTTGCCCTCCAGGCCGGCGGGCAGTGGCCGGTCGAATACGACCTGCAGCTTCACGCCCTCCCCGGCCGGCATCACCCGGATGTCGTACTCGAAGCCATGCGCGGCGTAGCCCAGGCGCGTGGTGATCGTCCCGCTGCGCGCATCGACCTTGCGATCCACCATCAGCGCCACCGGATCCCACTGCTCGGGTGTGGCGCTCAGGCGCACGTCGCCGTTGGTCGCCGTCCGCACGCCGTGGTGGATCAGTTCGACGCCGGCATGCTTGGCGTCGCTGAACAGCCCGTCGTAGTAATTGCTGAAGGCCAGGACATCCAGCCCGGGCTTGCTGAAGTACTCCAGATCGTTGAGTTGCGGCGACGCGGCGAACGCCGTCGGGGCGACGGCCGCGAGGGCAACGGTGACGGCAAGCAGTCGGCGACGGACGACATGCGGCATGGACGAACCTCCCCTGGATGGAGTGTTAACGCTAACATTCCGCCCACATCGCGCTTGCCGCAGCGCAACAACGCCGATCCGGAGCCTCAGCCGCGGGGATGGTGGCGGGCGTGCAACTGCTTGAGCTGCTCGCGCGCCACCAGGGTGTAGATCTGGGTGGTCGACAGCGAGCTGTGGCCCAGCAGCATCTGCAGCGCACGCAGGTCGGCGCCGTGGTTGAGCAGGTGGGTGGCGAAGCTGTGGCGCAGGCCGTGCGGGCTGATCCTGGCCGGATCGATGCCGGCGGCCGCGGCCGTCTTCTTCACCATCGACCAGAACTGCTGGCGGCTTGGCGGCTCGCCGGATGCGGCGATGAACAGCCACGGCAGCGCGCGGCTGCCGGCCAGCGCCGGGCGCGCCTGCGCCAGGTAGCGTTCCAGCCAGTGCTGCGCTTCCTCGCCCAGCGGGACCAACCGCTCGCGCCCGCCCTTGCCGGTCACCCGCAGCACGCCCTGGCGCAGGTTGACCGCCGTGGCCGGCAGGCCGACCAGCTCGCTCACCCGCAGTCCGCAGGCGTACATCAGTTCCAGCATGGCCCGGTCGCGCAGGCCCGTCACGCTGGACACGTCCGGCGCCGCCAGCAGCGCGTCCACCTCGCCCTCGCCCACCGCCTTGGGCAGCGAACGCGGCAGCCGCGGCGGATCGACCAGGGCGACCGGGTCGTCCTGGCGCAGGCCGCGCCGGCGCAGGTGGGCGAAGAAGGCGCGCAGCGCCGTCAGCAGCCGCGCATTGCTGCGCGCCGAATAACCATCGCGTGTTCGCACGGCCAGATAGTCGAACAGCGCCGGGCGATCGACCGCCACCAGGCCGCCGCCGCGCCCGTCCCGCCAACGGGCGAGTCCTTCCAGGTCGCGCCGGTAGCTGTCCAGGGTCTGCCGCGCGACGCCGCTTTCGGCCCACAGCGCGTCGAGGAAACCGTGGATCGCGACCGCATCCTCCTCGCGCAGGGGCGGCAGCTGTTGCGCGCGCTGGCGGCGCTGGGCGGGCGTGGTGCTGGGCATCGGCCCAGCTTAGCCGAGCGGGCGAACCGCTATCCTGTCTGCATGCACGCCAAGCAAGACCCGGACATCCGCACCCCACGCCCCCCTGCATTCATCGGCCGGCGGCTGCTGGCCCTGCTCTACGACCTGTTCGTGGCGCTGGCGCTGTGGTTCGCGGTGGCCGTGCCCTTCGTGCTGGCCGATGTCGCCCTGAGCGGCGACGCGCGCCACAACATCGGCCCCTACAGCGCGCTGCAGTGGCTGCTGTGGCTCGCGTGCTGGGCGGTGACCGGCCTGTACGCCACCCTGAGCTGGCGGCGCGGCGGCCAGACCCTCGGCATGCGCCCCTGGCGGCTGCGGCTGGTGTCGCTGGACGGCGGCGCGCCGACGCAGGCGGCGGCCTGGCGGCGCTATGCGGTCGCCACCGTGTCGCTGCTGGCGGCGGGACTGGGCTTCTGGTGGGCCTGGCTGGACCGCGACGGCCTGACCTGGCACGACCGCGCCAGCCGCACGCGGGTCGAACGGGTGCCGCCGCGCCGGGCGTGACGTCACCCGTGCCACCTTCCCCGCTCAGCCGCTCCTGCGCCGGAACAGGAACCACGACACCGTGAGCATGATCAGCGGCGGGATCAGATAGGCCAGGCGGTAGTCGAAGCCGTAGACCGCGGCGAGCTTGACCACCTGGGTCTGGAGCAGCCAGAAAGTCAGCGCGAACACCACGCCGATGAACAGGCGCCGGCCCAGGCCGCCGCTGCGCAGGCTCCCGAAGGCGAAGGGGATCGCCGCCAGGCACAGCGCCAGCACGTTGAGCGGATAGAACCAGTGCCCCCAGTAGTGCTCCTCGAACTCGCTGGCATCGAGGTGGTTGCGTTTGCGGTAGTTGATCCCCTGCCGCAGCTCGGCCGCGGTCATGTAGCGCGGCCGCCAGATGTTGCTGGCGTTCGCGGCCAGCGTGGCCGAGTCGAGGTTGGACTCCCAGCGTTCCTCGGCCACCTCGGTCTGGGTGACCGCGCGTTCCTCGAACCAGGTGCGCGTCACGTCGCGCAGCAGCCAGCCGCTGTCGGCCCGGTGTTCGGCCACGCGCGCGCTGGCGATCGAGGCCAGGCGCCCGTCCTCGTCGAACTCGAACAGGCGCACATCGTCGAGCTCGAGCCAGCGCTCGCCGCCCTCGCTGCGCTCCCGCCCCGACTGGCTGTTGAGGAAGGTGTCGCCCTCGCGCGCCCACAGGCCGGAATACTGGGCCACGATCATGTCGTTGGAGCGCGCCGCCGACTTCATCATGTCCGCGCTGCGCTGGGCCCAGGGCGCCACCGTCTCGGCGTTGACCATCATCAGGCCGGTCAGCACCAGCAGCGGCAGCGCGACCGACAGGCTCAGCCGCGGACGCGACACGCCCAGCGCGCGCAGCGCGGTGAGTTCCGAACTGGCCGCCAGCTGGCCCAGGCCCATGAGCGAGCCGATCACCGCCGCGGTCGGGAACATCATGTAGGCGCGGCGCGGGACCGTATGCGCGATGTAGTTGAGCGCCTTGAGGAAATCGTAGCTGCCCTGGCCGACGCTGCGCAGTTCGTCGACCGTCGCCAGCACCAGGTCCAGGCCGGTCAGGACCGCCCAGGTCAGCAGGACCGTGCCGATGACGACCTTGGCCACCAGCACGTCGTGGAGCCTCGGGAATGGCCTCATCGCGCCGCTCCCACCAGCCGCGGCAGCTTCGCCCGCTTCACCCGGCCGTCATTGAAGTACATCCACAGGGCGAACGCGAGCAGGGGCAGTACCAGCCACCACAGGCCCAGCGCCACCGGCAGCCGGCCCGAGGCCAGCGCATTGGTGCCCAGCAGCATCAGGTTGACGCCGAACACGTAGGCCAGCAGGCCCAGCAGGATCCGGCCCCAGCGCGCCTGCCGCGGCGGACTGCGCGCCAGCGGCACCGCCAGCAGCGCGAAGGCCAGCGCCAGCAGCGGCGGCGCGATCCGGAAATGCAGCTGCGCCAAGGCCCCCGGGCGACCGTCCCGGAGCAGGGCCAGGGTGGGCATCAGCTCCGGATCGCCGTCCTCGTCCGAGCTGTCGGCGTCGGGCAGGCGCACCTCGTTGGAGGCGTAGCGCATCAGCCGGAAATCCTTGCCCCCGTCCATCGGGCCCTCGACGCGGAAGCCCTCGTCGAGCTTGAGGTAGCGGGTGTTGCCGTCGAGCGCGAGGGTGCCGGTGCGGGCCGAGGTGACGTCCATCCGCCCCTCGTCCTGGCGGTAGATGAAGACGCGGCCCAGATAGGTGCCGTCGCTGGACATCGAGTTGGCGTACACCACCCCGCCCCCTCCGGGCAGCTCCACGAAGCGCCCGGCCTCCAGGCCCGAAACCAGCAGCGTGCGCTGGCCGGCCTCGATCATCTGCTGCGAATACGCGCGGGCCCAGGGTCCCAGCCACAGCGAGCAGGCCCCCACCACCAGCACGAACGGCATCACCAGCATCAGCAGCGGCCGCAGCAGACGCCGCGGGCCGACCCCGATCGAGGCCAGCACCGGCGCCTCGCTGTCGCGGTACAGGCGCCCGACGCCCAGCAGCAGGCCGAGCATCAGCCCCAGCGGCAGGATCAGCGGCAGGTAGTTGAGCAGCTGCAGGCCCAGCTGGGTGAGCATGATGCCGGCCGGCACCTTGCCGCCCACGATGTCCTTGAGCACGTCGGCGAACACGCCGCCCAGGCTCACCACCATCAGCACCACCAGCGCCGCGAACGTGGTCTGCGCGAATTCGCGGAACAGGTAACTGTCGAGCTTCGGCATCAGGCGGGGGCTTCGATTAGACTAGAGGCATTGCGTCCGGCCCACGACTGCGGCCCGGAACCGACGCGGCTCCGGCGCCCGGGTGCGCAGGCGCCGATTGTACGGAAATACCTTTCGGAATCTGATCGATGACCCTCGAATTCACCCTGAACCGCTCGGCTGCGGCCACCGCCGCCACCGACTGTGTCGTGGTAGGCGCGTTCTCCGACGGCACCCTGACCCCCTCGGCGCAGGCCCTGGACGGCGAAGGCCGGCTGGCCACCCTGCTTGCCCGCGGCGACATCTCCGGCGCCACCGGCCGCAGCCTGCTGGTGCACGACCTGCCGGGCGTCAGTGCGCCGCGCGTGCTGGTGGTGGGCCTGGGCGATCCGGCCAAGTTCGCCGTGCCCCAGTACCTCAAGGCGGTGGCGGACGCGGTGCGCGCATTGCGCACCGGTGCGGCGAAGTCGGCCCTGCTGACCCTGTCGGAACTGCAGGTGCGCGGACGCGACGCGGCCTGGAACATCCGCCAGGCGGTGGTCGCGGCCGACCATGCCGCCTACCGCTACACCGCCACGCTCGGCGCGAAGAACAAGAAGCGCAACGAGACCGGCCTGGCCGCGCTCGCGGTGCAGGGCGAGGACGAGGCCGCGCTGGCCCAGGGCAAGGCCATCGCGGCCGGCGTGAAGTTCGCGCGCGAACTGGGCAACCTGCCGCCCAACATCTGCAACCCGGCCTATGTCGCCGCGCAGGCGCAGGAATTCGCCGCGCGCTTCGACAAGGCGCAGGCCGAAATCCTGGACGAGGCGCAGATGGAGCAGCTGGGCATGGGCGCCCTGCTCGCGGTCGCGCGCGGTTCGGCCAACCGCCCGCGCCTGGTCGTGCTGAAGTGGAACAACGGCGGCGATGCCCGCCCCTACGTGCTGGTCGGCAAGGGCATCACCTTCGATACCGGCGGCGTCAACCTCAAGACGCAGGGCGGCATCGAGGAGATGAAGTACGACATGTGCGGCGCCGCGAGCGTGCTGGGCACCTTCGTGGCGGCCGTGGGCATGCAACTGCCGGTCAACCTGGTGGTGGTCGTGCCGGCGGTGGAGAACGCGATCGACGGCAACAGCTACCGTCCTTCCGACGTCATCACCAGCATGGCCGGCAAGACCATCGAGGTCGGCAACACCGACGCCGAGGGCCGCCTGATCCTGTGCGACGCGCTGACCTACGCCGAGCGCTTCAAGCCCGAGGCCCTGGTCGATGTCGCCACGCTCACCGGCGCCTGCATGGTCGCGCTGGGCAGTTACGCCACCGGCCTGATGAGCAAGCACGACGACCTGTCGGCCGAGCTGCTCGACGCCGGCGAGCAGGTGTTCGACCGCGCCTGGCGCCTGCCGCTGTGGGACGAGTACCAGACGCTGCTCGAATCGCAGTTCGCCGACGTCTACAACATCGGCGGCCGCTGGGGCGGCGCGATCACCGCCGGCTGCTTCCTGTCGCGCTTCGCCGAAGGCCAGCGCTGGGCGCACCTGGACATCGCCGGCAGCGCCAGCGACTCGGGCAAGATGGGCATGGCCACCGGCCGCCCGGTGGGCCTGCTGAGCCAGTGGCTGCTCGATCGCGCCGGCGGCGCGTCCGCGGGCTGAGCCCCGGCCTCCGCAACCGATGGCCCGCGCCGACTTCTACCTGATCGCCAGGCCGCGCTTTCGCGACCAGCCACTGCGGCTGGTCTGCGAACTGGTGCGCAAGGCCCATGGCGCGGACCTGTGGACGCTGGTGCTGGCGCGCGATGCGGCGCAGGCCGAGGAGCTCGACGACCTGCTCTGGGACATGGGCGAGGACGAGTTCATCCCGCACCAGATCGCAGGCCGCGAGGGCGATGAGGAGGACGGGCTCACGCCGGTGCTCATCGCCGATCCGCAGACCGATGCCGCGATGCGGCCGCTGGTGATCAACCTGCGCGACGCGCCCGTGGCCGGCGGCTTCGAGCGCGTGCTCGAGGTGGTGCCCGCGGACGAATCGGCGCGCGGCCCGCTGCGCGAGCGCTGGAAGCACTACAAGGCCCTGGGCCTGGACCTCAACAAGTACGACATGTAGCCGCGAGTCTCGCGGCGCGACGCGGGTCGCTTTCCCCGGCCGCGGGGAAAGGCGCCCGAAGAACGGACCGGAACGCGCCGGACGTTCCCCAGCCCTCCCCGCATGGGGAGGCGGCCACACCACCCTGCCTTGCCTGCCATGACCGACTCCCTCGCCCCCTCCTACGACCCCGGCAGCTTCGAATCCAGGCTCTATGCCGAGTGGGAGGCGGGCGGCGTGTTCGCGCCGCGCGGCGACGGACCGGCCTACACCATCCTGCTGCCGCCGCCCAACGTCACCGGCACCCTGCACATGGGCCATGCCTTCCAGCACACCCTGCAGGACGCCCTGGTGCGCTACCACCGCATGCGCGGCTACCGCACGCTGTGGCAGATGGGCACCGACCACGCCGGCATCGCCACCGAGATGGTGGTGGGCCGCAACCTCGCCCTGGCCGGCAAGGGCGAGACGCGCGATTCGCTGGGCCGCGAGGGCTTCATCGCCAAGGTCTGGGAATGGAAGCGCCAGTCGGGCGACACCATCGAGCGGCAGATGCGCCGGCTGGGCACCTCGGGCGACTGGTCGCGCAGCGTGTTCACCATGGACCCGATGCCCTCCAGGGCCGTGATCGAGGCCTTCGTGCGCCTGCACGAGCGGGGCCTGATCTACCGCGGCAAGCGCCTGGTGAACTGGGACCCGGTGCTGAACACCGCGATCTCCGACCTGGAAGTGGAGAACCGCGAAGTGCCCGGCCACATGTGGCACTTCAAGTATCCGCTGGCGGGCGGCGAGACCTACGAATACGTCGAGCGCGACGCCGACGGCAACGTGACCCTGCGCGAGACCCGCGACTACATCGCCATCGCCACCACCCGCCCCGAAACCATGCTGGGCGACGGCGCGGTGGCGGTGCACCCGGATGACGCGCGCTACGCGCCGATCGTCGGCAAGCTGTGCGAGATCCCGGTGGGCCCGAAGGAACACCGCCGCCTGGTCCCGATCATCACCGACGACTACCCGGATCCGGCCTTCGGCTCGGGCGCGGTCAAGATCACCGGCGCGCACGACTTCAACGACTACGGCGTCGCCCAGCGCAACAACCTGCCGCTGTACGCGCTGATGGATGGCGCCGCGCGCATGCGCAGCGACGGCCTGTCCTACGCCGAAAGCGCGACGATCGCCGGCCGGATCGCGCGCGGCGAACGCAGCCCGGACGACGTGGGCATGCTCAACCTGGTGCCCGAGGAACTGCGCGGGCTGGACCGCTACGAGGCGCGCCGGCGCGTGGTCGAGGCGATCACCGCCGAGGGCCTGGCGGTCATGGATGCCGACGGCCAGCCGCGGGTGGACGCCAAGCCGATCATGCAGCCCTTCGGCGACCGCAGCGGCCAGGTGATCGAGCCGTTCCTGACCGACCAGTGGTTCGTGTCGATGGAGGGGATGGGACGCCGCGGCATGGAACTGGTCGAGAACGGCAGCGTGAAGTTCGTGCCGCCGAACTGGGTCAACACCTACCGCCACTGGATGGAGAACATCCAGGACTGGACCATCAGCCGCCAGCTCTGGTGGGGCCACCGCATCCCGGCCTGGTTCGACGAGGCCGGCAACATCTACGTGGGCCGCGACGAAGCCGATGCGCGCGCCCGTGGCGGCATCGGCGCCGACGTGCCCCTGCGCCAGGACAGCGACGTGCTGGAGACCTGGTTCTCCTCCGCCCTGTGGCCCTTCAGCACCCTGGGCTGGCCGGACGAGGCCGCCATGCGCGAGCGCGGCTTCGACGAGTTCCTGCCGACCAGCGTGCTGGTGACCGGTTTCGACATCATCTTCTTCTGGGTCGCGCGCATGGTCATGATGACCGACGCGCTGACCGGCAAGGTCGCCTTCGACGATGTCTACATCACCGGCCTGGTGCGCGACAAGGACGGACAGAAGATGTCCAAGTCCAAGGGCAACATCCTCGACCCGATCGACATCATCGATGGCATCAGCGCCGATGCGCTGGTCGCCAAGCGCACGACCGGGCTGATGAAGCCCACCGACGCGCCCAAGATCGAGAAGGCCACGCGCAAGGAATTCCCCGAAGGCATCGCCGCGCACGGCGCCGACCCGCTGCGCTTCACCATGGCGGCGCTGGCCGGGCCCGGCCGCGACATCAAGTTCGACCTCGGCCGCGCCGAAGGCTACAAGAACTTCTGCAACAAGCTGTGGAACGCCACCCGCTTCGTGCTGATGAACACCGGCGGGGTGGCGGCGCCCGCCGCCGGTGCGCCGCTCGAGCCGGCCACCGACGCCGAGCGCTGGATCCTCGCGCGCCTGGCCGCCACCGCCGCCGAGGCGCAGCAGCATTTCGCCGCCTACCGCTTCGACCTGCTCGCCCAGACGCTGTACGAGTTCGCCTGGAACGAGTACTGCGACTGGTTCGTGGAACTGGCCAAGCCGGCGCTGCAGGGCAGCGACGCCGCCGCGGCCGACAGCACCCGGCGCACCCTGCTGGTGGTGCTGGAGGCGCTGCTGCGCCTGCTGCATCCGCTGATCCCCTTCGTCACCGAGGAGCTGTGGCGCCAGGTCGCCCCGCGCCTGGGCATCGCCGGCGACACCATCTCGCTGCAGCGCTACCCGCAGGCGGCCGATTTCGCCGGCGACCATGCCCGCGCCGAATCCGACATCGAGTGGCTCAAGCAGATGGTCACCGCGGTGCGTCGCATCCGCAGCGAGCTGGGCGTGTCGCCCTCGCGCCAGATTCCGCTGCTGGTGCGGCCGGGCAACGACGCCGACAGCGCGCGGCTGCAGCGCTTCGACGCGCCGCTGCGCTTCCTCAACCGGCTCGAGCGCATCGAAGCGGTGGCCGGCGATCCGCCGCCGTCGGCGGCCGGCCTGGTCGGCGAGCTGGCGCTGTTCGTGCCGCTGGAAGGGCTGGTCGACCTCGATGCCGAACGTAGCCGCCTCGACCGCGAGATCGCGCGCGTGGCGGCCGAGCGCGAGAAGAGCCAGGCCAAGCTGGCGAAGTTCAGCGACAAGGTGCCCGCCGCGGTGGTCGAGCAGGAGCGTCAGCGCCTGGCCGACTGGAGCGCCCAGCACCAGGCCCTGAGCACGCAGCGCGCGCGCCTGTCCTAGGCGCGCCTGGCCCCGGGTGGCCGCCGCCTACAGGGGCGGCATCGTGCTGGTGTCGTCGGACACCAGCTCGCGCGCCATCACGATGGCGTCCTCGCGGCCCTCGTGCGCCGGGTAATAGCGCGGGCGCCGTCCGATCTCGTTGAAGCCCTCGTCGTGGTAGAGCGCGATCGCGGCCGGATTGGACGGCCGCACCTCCAGGAACACGCGCTGGGCGCCGTGCCCGCGCGCGGCGTTCACCAGCGCGCGCAGCATGCGGCGGCCGTGTCCACGGCCCTGGTCGTCCGGGTCGACGCAGACATTGAGCACATGGGCCTCGCCCGCGGCCACGCTCAGCACCCCGTAGCCGATGATGCGGCCCTCCTCGAGCAGCACCCAGGCCGGATAGGCCGCGCGCAGGCAGTCGCGGAAGATGCCCACGGTCCAGGGGAAGGGATAGGCGCGCAACTCGATGCGCATCACCTGGTCGAGATCGTCGTCGCGCATCGGCCGCAGCGAGCCGCGTGCCTGGCCTGCGTCGGCGACGATGGCCATCATCGCCGCGAGCCGGCCCGCAGCGCGCGCAGCCTGCGCCACAACGCGCGCCGCGACGCCACGTCGCGCAGGCCGCCCGGCGGCAGCAGTGCGCCGCACAGCGCGAGCGCTTCGGGATCGTCCGCGCTGCGCCCGGCCGCGCGCGCCAGCGCCCGCAGCAGCGGCGTGTCGACGGCCGCAGCCGCCGGTGCCTCGGCCTGCGCCCCGTCGCGCGGGTGGGCTGGCGCGCCGGCGGCCGGCGTTGGCGGAACCTCCGCCGGCGCGTGCGCGTCCCGGACCTCGTAGAGGCGCAGACCCATCGCCTCCAGGGCATCGCGCTGGAACGGATCCCAGTTCACGCAGGCTCCGTGCGCGCGCCCTCGTGGCGGCGGCGGAACCAGAGCACCGGGCCCGACAGCGCATACAGGGTGGCCGCGATCAGCAGCGTCTTGGGCGGATCGACCCACAGCGCGATCAGCGCGCCGACCGCGACCAGCAGGGCCACGAACGGCACGCGCTCGGCGCGCGGCCCGGTGCCGCTGCCCTTGAAGCTGCTGTAGCGCAGGCGGCTGACCATGAGCAGGCCGGCCACCACCGTCACGGCCAGCGCGCCATAGCGCAGGTCCTCGCCGGCCAGGCCGAGCGAGTCGCAGGTCCAGACGAAGCTCGCCATCAGTCCGGCCGCGGCCGGACTGGCCAGGCCGATGAACCAGCGCCGGTCCGTAACGGCCACCTGGCTGTTGAAACGCGCCAGCCGCAGCGCCGCGCAGGCCGCGTAAAGGAAGGCCGCGAGCCAGCCGATCTTGCCCAGCGTGGGGCCGTCGAGCTTCATCGACATGAGCGCCCAGTGGTACATCACCAGGGCCGGCGCCATGCCGAAGCTGATCAGGTCGGCAAGCGAGTCGTACTGCACCCCGAACTCGCTCTGGGTATTGGTCAGGCGCGCCACGCGGCCGTCGATGCCGTCCAGCACCGCGGCCACGAAGATCGCGATGCAGGCGGCGCCGAAGCGGCCCTGCGAGGCGGCGATGATGGCGAAGAAGCCGCCGAACAGGCCGCCGGTGGTGAACAGGTTGGGCAGCAGATAGATGCCGCGGCCACGGGGCGGCGCTGGGGTCGGATGATCCATCCGGTCAGTGTAGCGCCAGACGGCACGCCGTCGCCGCAGGCGGGCGCGGCGCCGCGGCGGCGACCGGTTCACGTTTCGGCGGACCTGTGCTTGCGCGGCGCCGTGCGCAATGCTGCAATCGGCGGCGGACACCACGTCCTGCAGGAGCCACCGATGCCCCGCCTCCCCATCCTGGCGCTTGCCGCCACCGGCCTGCTGGCCGCATCCGCCGTGCAGGGCGGCGAGGTCTACCAGTGGAAGGACGCCAGCGGCGTCACCCACTATTCGCAGACGCCGCCGCCCAAGGGCAGCTACCAGCAGCGCCTGATCAGTGGCGACCGCGCCGGCATCGCGCAGCCCACCACCGTCCAGGCCGCCGCCGAAAATCCGCGCTGCGCCACCGCGCGCGCCAACCTCGAGGCCCTTGGCAGCGGTCGTCCCGTGCACGAGGCCGACGAGGACGGCCAGGCCGGCCGCGCACTCAACGACGCCGAACGCGCCAGCCAGGTCGAACTGGCCAACGCCGCGATCAGGGCCTACTGCACGGGCGCCACGAGCCCGGCCGGCTGACGCTCGCAAGGCACCGGGCACCGTCGCCCGGCGCCTCGCCCTCTTCTTGAGAAGCGGCCATGCGCGCGGCGGCGGTCGCGGATGCCGCGCTGCCCGCCGTGGACCCGGGCCGTCGCGGTCGCGACCCGATACCCGTCCGCCCGGGGCGCCGAGATCATCGGCCCGTACCCGTGCGGCGGCGGACCATGGGTCCCGCGGCGCCGCCGCACCTGCGCCGGTTTCGACGCTGCGTGTTGCGCGCGCGGGAAGCTGCGGGGGCCGCGTGGCAGAATGCGCGCTCCCGTCGTTCCGAGCCCGATGATGCGTCTGTCGCAATTCCACCTCCGTACCGAAAAGGAAACGCCCGCCGACGCCGAGATCGTCAGCCACCAGCTGATGCTCCGTGCCGGCATGGTGCGCAGGCTCGCCGCCGGCCTGTACACCTGGTCGCCGCTGGGCCTGCGCGTGCTGCGCAAGGTCGAGGCGGTGGTGCGCGAGGAGATGGGCCGCGCCGGTGCGATCGAGATGGCCATGCCCTCGGTGCAGCCCAGGGAGCTGTGGGAGGAAACCGGGCGCTGGGAGAAGTTCGGCCCGCAATTGCTCAAGATCCGCGACCGCAAGGAGCAGGAATACTGCTTCACCCCCACCGCCGAGGAGGCGGTGACGGACTTCTTCCGCCAGGAGTTCGCGAGCTACAAGCAGCTGCCGGTGAACTTCTACCAGGTCACCACCAAGTTCCGCGACGAGATCCGCCCGCGCTTCGGCGTGATGCGCGCGCGCGAGTTCGTGATGAAGGACGCCTACTCGTTCCACGTCACCGACGAGGACCTGCAGCGCGAATACCGGAACATGTACGACACCTACGTGCGCATCTTCACCCGCCTGGGCCTGCAGTTCCGCGCGGTCGCCGCCGACACCGGCGCGATCGGCGGCAGCGCCTCGCACGAGTTCCACGTGCTGGCCGACTCGGGCGAGGACGCGCTGGCCTTCTCGCAGGACTCCGACTACGCGGCCAACGTCGAGCTGGCCGAGGCGGTGGCACCGCAGGCACGCCCCGCGGCATCCGAGCCGCTGCGCAAGGTCGAGACGCCGGTGCAGAGGACCTGCGAGGACGTGGCCGCCCTGCTCGGCCTCCCGCTGCAGCGCACGGTCAAGTCGGTGGCGCTGTGGGGACAGGACGGCTTCGTGCTCGCGCTGGTGCGCGGCGACCACGTGGTCAACGAGATCAAGCTGTCCAAGCTGCCGGGCATGGCCGACTACCGGTTGGCCACGGAAGCGGAAATCCGCGAGCACCTGGGCGCCGACCCCGGCTTCCTGGGTCCGATCGGGGCGCAGAAGACGATCCGCGTCATCGCCGACCGCAGCGTGGCGGCCATGGCGGACTTCGTGGTGGGCGCGAACGACAACGGCTTCCATCTGGCCGGTGTGAACTGGGGGCGCGACCTGCCCGAACCCGACGCGGTCGCCGACCTGCGCAACGTCGTCGCCGGCGATCCCTCGCCCGACGGCCGGGGCCACCTCGCGCTGGCCCGCGGCATCGAGGTCGGCCACGTGTTCGCGCTGGGCCGGCGCTATTCCGAGGCCATGCAGTGCACCGTGCTCGACGAGGCCGGCAAGGCCGTGCATCCGGCCATGGGCTGCTACGGCATCGGCGTGTCGCGCATCGTCGCGGCGGCGATCGAGCAGAACCACGACGAGGCCGGCATCGTGTGGCCGGCGCCGATGGCGCCGTGGCAGGCGGTGGTGTGCGTGATCAATCCCAAGGGCAATGCCACGGTCGCCGAAGCGGCCGAAGCGCTGTACGGCGAGCTGTGCGACGCCGGCATCGATACCGCCCTGGACGATCGCGGACTGCGCCCCGGATCGATGTTCGCCGATATCGAACTGATCGGGATTCCGCACCGGATCGTGGTCTCCGAGCGGGGCCTGGCGGCCGGCACCTTCGAGTACCGGGCACGCGCCGAAGCCGAGTCGGCGCAACTGGACCGGCAGGCGCTGATGTCGCGCCTGCTGGACAGCTAAAAACCGCTCGAATATCGCCACCGGGCGCCGCCGGATAATCCGCGATTAGGCGCCGCGCCGGAGTCCGATTTTGTCCGGGAGTAACATTCAACTACCATGGCCCCGCGCCACGGAGCGGCCATTCCCTTTTTTCTTACTATTGGAGCGCTGTTGAATGGCAATCGACCTGAACGTACTTTCGCCCAAGGAGCTTGATGCGCTGATCAGCGCGGCGCGGCAGCGCAAGACCGTGCTGAAGAAGCGCAAGCCCATCGCCGCCATCCGCAAGCGGATCGTCGATTTCGCCGCGGCCGAAGGATATTCGATCGAGGAGCTGTTCAAGGGCGGCGCCGCGCGCGCGACCAGGAAGGCGCCCGCAAAGGCCGCGCGTCCGGCACGCAAGCTGGGCAAGGTACCGCCGAAGTACCAGAACCCCGCCAACCCCGAAGAAACCTGGACCGGGCGCGGCAAGCAGCCGCGCTGGATGGCGGCGCTGGTGAAGAAGGGCAAGAAGCCGGACGACTTCCTGATCAAGGGCTGAGCCCAGGCCCTCGCCTGGAGATGCACGCGGACGCCGGCGCAAGCCGGCGTCTTCGCATCCATCGTCCCTACAGGTCGCGGCGCGCGGGCAGGACCAGGTTGCCGATCAGCAGTCCGGCCACCAGGGCCAGCAGCACGTTGAGCACCGTGATCGCCGCATCCTGCCCGGCCGCGACGTCCTGCTGCTGTACCGCCGTCAGCAGGCTGCGCAGGCTGGTGCTGCCCGGCACCAGCATGATGATCCCGGGCACCCGGATCAGGGCGCCCGGCCGGTTCAACCAGCGCGCATAGCCGTTACCCGCCACGGTGATCGCGAGCGCCGAGAGGAACACGCCGGCGGGACTGCCCAGCCATTCGCCGCCCATGCGCGAGATCGCGTAGCCGATGATCGCCGCGGCCATCACCAGCAGATAATCGCGGCGGTCGGCGCGGAACAGCGCCGCGAACGCCCAGGCCGCGGTGACCACCGCGCCCCACTCCACCCAGTCCGGCTGCGGCCGCCAGGCCCGCACCTGCGGCTCCAGGCCGACGAGCTCCACCACCGTCAGCGCGATCATCGTGCCGACGGTGAGCTTGAGCAGGGTGGTCATCGCCCCGAAGAAGCGCGCCGTGCCCGACATCAGGTGCTGGCTTGTGAGCTCGCTGAAGGCGTTGGTGAGCGCCATGCCGGGCATCAGCACGATCATCGAGGCGATCACCACGGTGTTGAGGTTGAGCGGGGCCACGAAGACCGCGACCAGGGCGGCGAGCCCGCCGGCGAGCATGCCGGCGATGGCGTCTTCGGCCTCCTTCATCTGGACGCCGCGGTTGGCCACCAGCAGCAGGCCCACCAGGGTCCCGATCACCGCCGCGGTGCCGATGTCGAGCCACGGCAGGCGCAGCAGGCCGGCGACGCTGGCGGCCGCCAGGCCGAAGCCGAAGATCTGCCGCAGGTCGGCCCGCCAGTCGCCCTGCCGGTCGAGCGCGCGCAGCGCCGCATGACCCTCGGCGATGTCGAGCCGGCCGGCGGTGACCTCCTCGGCGATGCGATCGGCTTCGCAGAGCTTGGACAGGTTGGTCTCGCCCGGCGGCAGGCGGATCACCCGCGTGGTGTCGCTTTCGCCGGGTGGGCGCTGGGGATCGCTGAAACTCAGGATCAGCCCGGTCGGGTTGCTCCAGGGCTCGCAATCCAGCCCGAGCCGGCGCGCGACCGAGACGATCGCGCCCTCCAGGCGCTGGGCGGTGGTGCCGTAGCGGTGCAGGTGGCCGGCCAGTTCCACGATGAAGGCGATGCGGATCGCGTAGGCGGCGGTGGCGGGCATGGCGGCGACGGGCATGGCGACAGGATCGCATGGCAGCGGTCGCCTCGCACCGCGACCGGTGATCGGCCACTGCACAGGGTTGGTTGTATGCTCATGGCGATGAGTCCATCCCATCCGACGCCGCCCACCGCCGGAGCAGTCCCGGGCGACGACGCACAGTTGCGCCTGGCCGGCGCCTGGACCCTCGACTACGCCGCTGGCGTCGGCGAGGCGCTGCAGGCCGCGCCCGACTCTGTGCGCACGATAGACGCCACCGGCGTGGACCGGCTCGACTCGCTGGGCGTGCTGCAGTTGCTGCGATACGCCGCGCAGCGCGGAATGGACTACCAGACCTTCCGGTTCCGCGAGGACCATCGCGCCCTGGTGGCGGCGATCCAGGACATCCACGACGACCGCCCCAAGACGCGGCGCGAGTTCGGCTTCGCCGCCGCGCTGGCGCGGCTGGGCCGCGCGGTCCACGCCAACGCGTTGGAAGTGGTCTCGCTGGTGAGCTTCCTCGGCGAGAACCTCCTCAAGCTCGGCCGCACGGTGCTGCAGCCGCGGCGCTTCCGGCTCACCTCCACGGTCTACCACATGGAGCAGGTGGGCCTGGACGCGGTGCCGCTGGTGGCCCTGCTCTCGTTCCTGGTCGGCGCGGTGATCGCGTTCCTGGGTGCGCAGATCCTGGCCGACTTCGGCGCCACCATCTTCGTGGTCGAGCTGGTGTCGATCGCCTTCCTGCGCGAGTTCGGCGTGCTGCTCACCGCGATCCTGCTCGCCGGCCGCACCGCCAGCGCGTTCACCGCGCAGATCGGCGCCATGGTCAGCCGCGAGGAGGTCGATGCGATCCGCACCCTGGGCCTGGACCCGGTGGAGCTGCTGGTGCTGCCGCGCCTGATCGCGCTGCTGATCATGCTGCCGCTGCTGACCTTCATCGCCATGGTCGCCGGCCTGCTGGGCGGCATGGCGGTCGGCGTATTCAGCCTCGACATCCCGCCGCAGGCGTACCTGGCGCGGATGCAGCAGGAAATGGAACTGCGCCACTTCCTGATCGGCATGTCCAAGGCGCCGCTGTTCGCCATGGTGATCGGCCTGATCGGCTGCCTCGAGGGCCTGCGCGTGGAGGGCACGGCGCAGTCGGTGGGCGAGCGCACCACTTCCTCGGTGGTGCAGACCATCTCGCTGGTGATCATCCTCGATGCGTTCGCCGCGATCTGGTTCATGTACATGGATTGGTGACGAGGCCCCGGTGAGCGAAACCAAGATCCCCAACCCGCCGGCCGGCGACTCGGCCGTCAGCGCATCCGCCTCGCGGGGCCACGTGGTCGACGCCGACGCGCCTGTGGTGATCCGCGTGCGCGGCCTGGTGAACCGCTTCGGCTCCCAGACCGTGCACGACGGCCTGGACCTGGACGTGCGCCGCGGCGAGATCTTCGGCGTGGTCGGCGGTTCGGGCACCGGCAAGTCGGTGCTGATGCGCTCGCTGATCGGGCTGCGCCGACCCGACGCGGGCGAGATCGAGGTCCTGGGCGTGGACCCGCGCTCGGAGGATCCGGCCGACCGCCTGCATCTGGAGCGCAACACCGGGGTACTGTTCCAGGACGGCGCGCTGTTTTCCTCGCTCACCGTCGGCGAGAACGTGCAGGTGCCGCTGAAGGAGCATCATCCCGACCTGTCCGAATCGCTGCGCTACGAACTGGCCCTGCTGAAGGTGCGCCTGGCCGGGCTGCCGGCCGATGCCCTGGACAAGCTGCCGTCCCAGCTTTCGGGCGGCATGCGCAAGCGCGCCGCGCTGGCCCGCGCGCTGGCGCTGGATCCGCCGCTGCTGTTCCTGGACGAGCCGACCGCCGGACTCGATCCGATCGGCGCGGCGGCCTTCGACCACCTGATCCGCACGCTGCAGGAGGCGCTGGGGTTGACCGTCTTCCTGATCACACACGATCTCGACACCCTGTATGCGATTTGCGACCGTGTCGCCGTACTCGCCGACCGCAAGGTCATCGCCGCCGCGCCCCTGGACGAGATCGAGCGCAACGAGCACCCGTGGATCCGCGAGTATTTCCATGGCCCGCGCGGGCGTGCTGCGCACGCGGCGGCCATCGCTGAGGACATCTGATGGAAACCAAGGCCAACTACGTGCTGATCGGGGCCTTCACGATCGGCGTCACCGTCTTCCTGCTGCTGTTCGCGCTGTGGGCGGCGAAGTATTCCTCCGACCGCAGCTGGGCCACGTACTACGTGGTGTTCGACGAGCCGGTCACCGGCCTGTCGGAGGGCAGCAGCGTCCAGTACAACGGCATCTCGGTGGGGACCATCGAGGACCTGGCGCTGGCGCCCAACGACCCGCGGCAGGTGATCGCGCGACTGCGCCTGCAGGCCGACGCGCCGGTCAAGTCCGACACCCGTGCGCGGCTGTCGATGACCAGCCTGACCGGCCCGCCGATCATCCAGCTCACCGGCGGCAGCCCCAATGCCCCGCCGCTCACCGCCGGCCCCGATGGCGCTCCGCCGGTGATCCAGACCGAGCCCTCGGCGCTGCAGAACATCGCCGATACCGCCAACCGCCTGGTCAGCCGCCTGGACGAGATGCTCAGCGAGGAGAACGTCCAGCGCGTGACCGACACCCTGGACAACATCCAGGTGATGACCGCCTCCATCGCCGCACAGCGCGAGGACGTGCGCCAGATCCTGCTCAACGCGCGCAACGCCAGCGAGCAGCTGACCGTCACCATGGGCACGGCCAACCGCACCCTCAACACTTTCGACCGCGAGTTCAGCCAGCAGCTGCCGGGCCTGGTGGCCAAGATCGACGGCACGCTGAACCGGCTGGACTCGACCGTGAGCGGCGCCGACGCCATCGTCAACGACAACCGCGCGGCGATCAGCAGCTTCGCCAACGACGGCCTGGGACAGCTCGGCCCGACCCTGGCCGAACTGCGCAACCTGGTGCGCGACCTGCGCCGCATCAGCGACCGCCTCGACGCCAACCCGGCCCAGTACCTGTTCGGGCGAGACGCCCCCAAGGAGTTCGAACCGTGACCATCACCGGATCCCGCCTACCCAGGGGCGGGGGCGCCGCCCTGCTGCGCGCGCTCGCCCCCGGCGCGCTGCTGCTCGCCCTCGCCGGCTGTTCGCTGCTGGGCGGCGGCAACCGCGACCTGGCCACGATCTATGCGCCCGACCCGCGCGCGACGATCGCCCCTTCCGCCCCGTCCGTGGACTGGCAGCTGGTGCTGACCCCGCCGCAGGCCGCGCGCATCGTCGACAGCCTGCGCATCGCGGTGCGCCCCACCCCCGGCGAGGTCCAGGTCTACCGCGGGGCCAGCTGGGCCAAGCCGCCGCCGGCCATGATCGAGGACACCCTGCTGCGCGCGCTGGAGGACTCCGGGCGCATCTCCGGGGTGGCCCGCCAGGGCACCGGCATCAGCCCCGACTACAAGCTGGCGGTGGAACTGCGCCGCTTCGAGTCCGATTACCGCGGCGGGCCGTCGCCGGCGGCCACGATCGAGTTCAACGCCAAGCTGATCCATGTCCGCGACCAGCTGGTGGTGGCTTCGCGCACCTTCTCGCATGCCGAGCCGGCCGGCGGCACCGCTATTCCCCTGGTCGCCGATGCGTTCTCGCGCGGGATGGAAGGGCTGGTCAGCGACCTCGGGCTGTGGATCCTCACCGAGGGCGATGCCTACCAGCGCCGCGTGCATCCCGCCGTCGCGCGGTGATTCCGCGGCGGCGCGGCCGCGTCAGCGCGGCACGATCCGGCGGAAGGTCAGGTTGATCCGCGGGCCGACCGGGCGCACGGTCGCCGGCAGCGCATGCTGCCACTGCGCCTGGGTCTGGCCGCGCATCAGCAGCAGGCTGCCGGCGGGCAGTTCGAGCGCCAGGCGACGCCTGTGGTCGGCGCGGTGGCGGAGCAGGAACCGGCGCGTGGCGCCGAGGCTGAGCGAGGCGATCAGCGGGCGCGCGCCCAATTCCGGCTCATCGTCGCTGTGCCAGCCCATGCGGTCGCGGCCGTCGCGGTAGATGTTGGCCAGCACGCTGTTGAAGGAGGTCCCGGTCTCGTCCGCCAGGCGTTGGCGCAGCGGCGCCAGCGCCGGCGGCCAGGGATGGGGTGCGTGCAGCATGCCCGAGTAGCGATAGGACGCGCCGGCATCGCCGATCCAGCAGCTGCGACGCGGCGAATCGAACTCGCGCCCGAACATGCGCACCCGGTGGACCTGCCAGGGCAGCGCCTGCCTCAGCGCCTGCATCAGGGCTTCGGCCGGGCCGGGCGCCAGCCAGCCGGGAAGCAACTGCAGGTCCGGCCCGTCGCCGGGATCGCCACTGCCCATGTCGCATCCCCGTTCCGGCACCGCCCGCGAGCATCGCGCCGACCGCGTGGACCGGGCGTCGATGCGAGGACGCGCCGGGTCAGCGGACCTCGGCGATCTCGACCCCGTCCAGGCCCTGCGACAGCGTCCGCGCGTCGCCGCCCTGGGCGAGCTTGATCTTCAGGCGCACCTCGTTCTGCGAGTCGGCATAGCGCAGCGCGTCCTCGTAGGAGATCTCGCCGGCCTGGTAGAGCTCGAACAGGGCCTGGTCGAAGGTCTTCATGCCCAGGTTGGTCGACTCCTTCATCACTTCCTTGAGCTTGTGGATCTCGCCGTCGCGGATGTAGTCCTGCACCAGCGGCGTGCCGAGCATGATCTCCATCGCCACGCGCCTGCCCTTGCCGTCCGGGGTCGGGATCAGCTGCTGCGCGACCACGCCCTTGAGGTTGAGCGACAGGTCCATCAGCAACTGGCTGCGGCGGTCCTCGGGGAAGAAGTTGATGATGCGGTCCATCGCCTGGTTGGCGTTGTTGGCGTGCAGCGTGCACAGCACCAGGTGGCCGGTCTCGGCGAAGGCGATGGCATGGTCCATCCCCTCGCGGGTGCGCACCTCGCCGATCATGATCACGTCCGGTGCCTGGCGCAGGGTGTTCTTGAGCGCGTTCTCCCAGCTGTCGGTGTCGATGCCGACCTCGCGCTGGGTGATGATGCAGCCTTCGTGCTTGTGCACGAATTCGATCGGATCCTCGATCGTGATGATGTGGCCGGTCGAATTCTGGTTGCGGTAGCCGATCATCGCCGCCAGCGAGGTGGATTTGCCCGTGCCGGTGGCGCCCACGAAGATGATGATGCCGCGCTTGGTCATCGCCAGCGTCTTGATGATCGGCGGCAGGTTGAGCTCTTCGATGCTGGGGATCTTGGTCTCGATCCGGCGCAGCACCATGCCCACCTGGTTGCGCTGGTAGAAGCACGAGACGCGGAAACGGCCGACGCCGGCCACGCCGATCGCGAAGTTGCACTCGTGCGTCTTCTCGAATTCCTCGCGCTGCGGCGGCGACATCACGTTGAGCACGAGGTCGCGCGACTGCTGCGGCGTCAGCGGGTTCTGGGTAATCGGCTGGATCTTGCCGTGGACCTTCATCGACGGCGGCATGCCGGCGGTGATGAACAGGTCCGACGCCTTCTGGTGCGCCATCAGCTTGAGGAACGAGGTGAAATCGATGCTGCTCATGGTGGCTCCTTCGGCGGGGACCGGGTTGCCGGCCGGGACCAGGTCCCGACCACCACCCCGGCATCCTCAGCTGTTGCGAAACGGGTTCCCGGAAACGTGCTGCGGCCGGCATGCGCCGGCCGGCGCTGCGGCGTTCATTCGAACAGCCGCTTCTCCTTGGCGTATTCCCTGGCCTGCGGGCGCGTGATCATGCCGCGCTTGACCAGGTCCTGCAGGTGCTGGTCGAGGGTCATCATGCCGTGCTGCTGGCCGGTCTGGATCGACGAATACATCTGCGCGACCTTGTCCTCGCGGATCAGGTTGCGGATCGCCGGGATGCCGACCATGATTTCCCAGGCCGCGGTGCGCCCCCCGCCCACCTTCTTCAGCAGCGCCTGCGAGATCACCGCGCGCAGCGACTCCGACAGCATCGAACGCACCATCGGCTTCTCGCCGGCCGGGAACACGTCGATGATGCGGTCGACGGTCTTGGCCGCCGAGCTGGTGTGCAGGGTGCCGAACACCAGGTGGCCGGTCTCGGCCGCGGTCAGCGCCAGGCGGATGGTCTCCAGGTCGCGCAGTTCGCCGACCAGGACGATGTCCGGATCCTCGCGCAGCGCCGAGCGCAAGGCCTCGCTGAAGCCGTGCGTGTCGCGGTGCACCTCGCGCTGGTTGATCAGGCACTTCTGCGAGGTGTGCACGAACTCGATCGGGTCCTCGATGGTGAGGATGTGCCCGTACTCGTTCTTGTTGATGTGGTCGATCATCGCCGCCAGCGTGGTCGACTTGCCCGAGCCGGTCGGGCCCGTGACCAGGATCAGGCCCTGCGGCTGCTCGATCAGCTCGCGGAAGATCGGCGGGCAGCCCAGGTCCTCGAGCGTCAGCACTTCGGACGGAATCGTGCGGAACACCGCGCCGGCGCCGCGGTTCTGGTTGAACGCGTTGACGCGGAAGCGGGCCAGGCCGGGGATCTCGAAGGAGAAGTCGGTCTCGAGGAATTCCTCGAAGTCGCGGCGCTGCTTGTCCGACATGATGTCGTAGACCAGCGCATGCACCTGCTTGTGTTCCAGCGCCGGGATGTTGATCCGGCGCACGTCGCCATCGACCCGGATCATCGGCGGCAGACCCGCGGACAGATGAAGGTCGGACGCCTTGTTCTTGACCGAGAACGCCAACAGCTCGGCGATATCCATGCAAGCTCCCCTGCGGCTGCGATATGTCGTGATGCGGCCGCCACGACAGTCGTGCGACAGCCTATCCCCGGTCGGCAGTATAGCCATGTACGCGGATCACAATTCGCGCCCGGGCGGCCACCGGCGGCCGGCATGGCGCCTGCCTGGCGGGCAACGTGACGCGGCGCACGCGACGGGGCGCGGGGCCGACATGCACGATGCCGGCGCGCCACGCGCAGGGGCCGCTGGCCCGTTCCACCGTGCCACTTGCCCGACCGCGACATGCCGGGCGCGCCGCTTCGCGCTAGGGTGTGGATCCCGAACATCCATGTCCGTGCCATGACCGTGCCCAGCGCGTCCGCGTCCTCCTCTTCCCCGATCGCCTTCATCGGCGGCGGCAACATGGCCCGCAGCCTGATCGGCGGACTGCTGTCGGGCGGCATCGACCGCACCCGCATCCGCGTGGCCGAACCCGACGCCCGCACCCGCGCGGGGCTCGCCGGGGATTTCGGCGTGGCCTGCTATGCCGGTGCCGACGAGGCGGCGCCGGAGGCGGGCACCTGGGTGTTCGCGGTCAAGCCGCAGGTCATGCGCCAGGTCTGCGAGTCGCTGGCCCCGGTCGCGCAGTCGCGGCGGCCACTGGTGGTCTCGATCGCCGCCGGCATCACCAGCACGCAGCTGGAGCGCTGGCTCGGTGGTGGCCTGGCCGTGGTACGCGCCATGCCCAACACGCCGGCGCTGCTGGGCGCGGGCATCACCGGCCTGTTCGCCAATGCGCGGGTCGATGCGGCCGGTCGCGAGCACGCTGCGGGACTGCTGGAAAGCGCCGGCCAGACCGTCTGGATCGCGGAGGAGCCGCTCATGGACGCGGTCACCGCCACCTCCGGCAGCGGACCGGCCTATGTCTTCCTGCTGGCCGAGGCGATGGAGGACGCCGCGATCGCGCAGGGCCTGCCCCCCGATGCGGCCCGCGTCCTGGCGCAGCAGACAATCCTGGGCGCCGCGCGCATGCTCACTGCCTCATCCGAGCCACCGGCGGAGTTGCGCCGACGGGTCACCTCCCCCAACGGCACCACGCAGGCGGCGATCGAGGTGCTGCAGGCCGGCGGCTTCGATGCGCTGGTGGCGCGGGCGATCGCGGCGGCCACGCGGCGCGGCGCCGAACTTGCCGCCGCCAATGACTGAGTCCCTGCCGCGCATACGGCGCCTGCTGCTGCCGCTGGCGCTGTGCGCGCTGTGCGCGCTGGCCGCCTGCGGCGGCAGTCCCGATGGCCAGGCCGAGAGTGCGGCGCAGGCCGCGGCTGCGCGCCAGCCCGCAACGCTGGAAACCGGGGGCGTGCGGATCAGCGCCAGCCTCGCGCCCACCGCCGCGCTCAGCCCCGCCATCGCCCAGCGCTATGGCGTGGACCGCGAGCGCCGCTCGCAGCTGCTGCTGGTCGGCCTGCGCGAAGGGCCGGAGGATGCCGAAACCCCCGTGCAGGCACGGGTCACCGCGCGCGCCCGCGACCTGCGCGGCGTGTGGCAGGACGTGGCGATGCGCGAGCTGCGCAGCGAGGGTTTCATCGACTATGTCGGCACCGTGCGGGTCGATCCGCCGGACACCCTGAGCCTGGAGATCAGCGTGCAGCGCAGCGGCACCGAGACGCCCGAGCTGCTGCGCTTCAGTCGCGAGGTGTTCGCGCAGTAGCCGCGGCGCCGGCCGGCACGCACTGGCCCGCGTGTGGTACAGCGCTAGCCGCGCGCCCGTGCCCAGCGGCGGATGATCCCCGCGATCTCGCCCACCCCGTCGGTCAAGGCGGCCGGCCCCGGCTGCAGGATCAGCGGCGAGCGGATCTCGTGCAGTTCGCCGTCGCGCACCGCGGGGATGGCCGACCACCCGGGGCGCGCGGCCACCCGCTCGGGGCGGAACTTCTTGCCGCACCACGAGCCCAGGATGATGTCGGGGGCACGTTCGACCACGGGATCGCCGCTGGCAAGGATGCGCGCCTTCGCCAGCGATTCGGCCGCCAGTTCAGGGAACACGTCCCGGCCGCCGGCGATCCGTACCAGCTCGGCCACCCAGCCGATGCCGGTGATGAGCGGTTCGTCCCATTCCTCGAAGTAGACCTTCGGACGGGCCGGCAGGCTCGCCGCCTCGCGCGCGATCGCGTCCAGGCCGCGGGACAGCTGGTCGGCATAGGCCAGCGCGCGCGGACCCGCGCCCACCAGCGCGCCGAGCCGGCGCACGTAGTCCAGGATGCCGTCCACGCTGCGGTGGTTGCTGATCCAGACTTCGACCCCGCGCCGCACCAGATCCGCGGCGATGTCGGCCTGGATGTCGGAGAAGCCGACCACGAAATCGGGCTGCAGCGCCAGGATCGCGTCGATCTTCGCACTGGTGAAGGCGCTGACCCGGGGCTTTTCCCGGCGCGCCCGCGGCGGCCGCACGGTGAAGCCGCTGATGCCGACGATGCGGTCCTGCTCGCCCAGCGCGTAGAGGACTTCGGTCGGCTCCTCGGTGAGGCAGACGATGCGGCGCGGGCCGGTGGCCACGGCGGGGCGCGGATACGTCTCCAGGGCCGGAACCTCCGGCCCGGTGGCGATCGTCACGGATACAGCATCCGCTTGCTGCACTGCCCCGCCAGGTCGAACTCGTACAGCCAGCGCTCGTGCAGGCGGAACAGGGCGCCGTACCAGAACTCGATCCGGTCGGCGCGCACGCGAAGTCCGGTCCAGCGCGGCGGTCGCGGCACCTCGCGGCCGGCGAACTCGGCCTCGAGTTCGGCCAAGCGGCGCTCGAAGGCCTCGCGCGACTCCAGCGTCTGGGACTGCCGGGAGGCCCAGGCACCCAGCTGGCTGATGCGCGGACGCGAGGCGAAATAGGCATCGGCCTCCGCCTCGTCGACCAGCTCCACCGGCCCTTCCACCCGCACCTGCACGCCGTCGCGCACGCGCGGCCAGTGGAACAGCAGCGCCGCCTGGGGATTGGCCTGCAGCTCGCGTCCCTTGCGTCCGTCCAGGTGCGTGTAGAACACGAAGCCGCGCGCGTCGTAGGCCTTCAGCAGGACGGTCCGGACGGACGGCGCACCTTCGCGCGTGGCCGTGGCCACCGTCATCGCGGTGCGGTCGGGCTCGCCCGCCGCCAGCGCCTCGGCAAACAGGGCATCGAAGGTGGCCAGGGCCTCGGCCTGCAGGTCGGCGCAGTTCATTGGTCTATTGTGTCGCGATGGTCAACGACGCGCATCTTGCACCGCGGCGCGGATTTCCCGATGAAACCGTCGCGGCCGTGCTCGCCGATGCGCTGGCCGGGCCCGCGCGGGTGTACGGCATCTGCGGGCTGCAGGGCAGCGGCAAGTCGACCCTGGCTGTCCAGCTCGTGGAGGCCGCGGCCGCGCGCGGTCTGCGCGCCGCGGCCCTGTCGCTCGATGATTTCTACCTCGACCGGCCGCAGCGCCAGCAGCTTGCGCGGGAGGTGCACCCCTTGCTCGCCACCCGGGGCCCGCCGGGCACCCATGACCTCGCGCTCGCCTGCGCCACCCTGGACGCCCTGCGCGCCCGTCTGCCCGTGCCGCTGCCGCGTTTCGACAAGCGGACCGACCGCCGGCTGCCCCGCCGGCGGTGGCGCCAGGCGCCCGGGGTCGATCTCGCGTTCTTCGAAGGCTGGTGCCTGGGCGTGGCGCCGGAAGCCGAGCCGGCGCTGGCCGACCCGGTCAACGCGCTGGAGCGGGAGGACGATGCCGACGGCCGCTGGCGGCGCTGGTGCAACGCGGCGCTCGCGCGCGACTATCCCGCGCTGTGGCGGCGCATCGACCGCCTGCTGTTCCTGCGGCCGCCGGGCTTCGAGGTCGTGCCGGAGTGGCGCTGGCAGCAGGAGCACGCGCTGGCGGCGGGCGATCCGGGGCGCGGCATGGACCGCGCGCAGCTTGCGCGTTTCGTGCAGCACTACGAACGCATCAGCCGGCAGGCCTTGCGCATGCTGCCGCGCACGGCCGACGCCGTGCTGCCGCTGGACGCGCAGCGCCGTCCCGGCGCGCTGCGGTTGCGGGCGCCGCCGGGCGGATTGCCGGACGCCTAGGCCGCCATCCGCCACGGGCCGGGGCTGGCGCCGACGCCGGCAGTGGCCGGGTGCGATGGGCTGTCGATGGACTGGCGATGGCCTGCCAATGGCCCGCCCCGGCGCCTGCGGGGCACGGCCGTCGGCGCGACCGCACATCGCCCGACCCCGCCCGGCCGGCCTCCGAACCGCATCGGCCGCGAGTGTCCCGTGCGGGCGCCGGCGGACCCCGACGCGGCACTGGCCCCGCCGCCACATGCGACCGACATCGTCGCCGATGCAACCGTTCCGGCGCGCCTGCTGGGGGGCGGCGTCGCGCAGTCGCCTGCTAGGATCAGGCGGATGAATCCCGCGCCCAACCTCGTGCTCGTCGGCCCCATGGGCGCCGGCAAGTCCTCCATCGGCAGACGCCTGGCGGGCCGCTTCGGCCTGGCCTTCGTCGATGCCGACCGCGAGATCGAGGTCCGCACCGGCGCCACCATCCCGACCATCTTCGAATGCGAGGGCGAGGCCGGCTTCCGCGCGCGCGAAGCGGCCACCCTGGCCGAACTGCTGCGGCTGGAGGGGCTGGTGATCGCCACCGGCGGCGGCGCGGTGCTCGATGCCGGCAGCCGCCAGCGCATGCGCGAGCGCGGCTTCGTCGTCTACCTGCAGGTCGGCCTGGAGCGGCAGCTCGAGCGCCTCGCGCGCGACCGCACCCGGCCGCTGATCTCCGGCAACGACCGCGCGCAGGTGCTGCGCGAGCTGGGCGTCCAGCGCGCGCCGCTGTATGCCGAGGTCGCCGACCTGTGCTTCGACACCGACCTGCTGTTTCCCCCGCAGGCCGCCGCGCAGCTGGCGCGGCGGCTGCAGGCGCAGTGGTCGCGCCTGTCCCACGA
>Ga0233369_1000133_pt1 | contig 37729 bp, 33 predicted proteins | sample ElkDunMinimDraft_26_FD_191537 | JGI IMG/M metagenome (GOLD analysis project Ga0233369, IMG submission 191537) | Fecal eukaryotic communites from dung pellets of Tule Elk in California, USA - Elk Dung D16 | ecosystem: Host-associated > Mammals > Digestive system > Large intestine > Fecal | place... | reverse complement strand
TGCTGGTGGCGCTGGCCACGCCGCTCGCCGCGCCGCAGGCGGAGGCGATTGACCTGCGCCTGCAGCAGGGTGGGGGCTACTCGCTGCGCGTGACCAGCCTCAAGGAAGCGAGGTTCCGCTCCACCGTCCGCCAGCAGTACGACTTCAGCTGCGGCTCGGCCGCGGTCGCCACCCTGCTGACCTACCAGTACGGAATCCCGGTCGAGGAGGAGGATGTGTTCGCGCACATGTACGCCACCGGCGACCAGGCGCGCATCCGCGCCGAGGGATTCTCGCTGCTGGACATGCGCCGCTACCTGGCCTCGCGCGGCTTCCAGGCCGATGGCTTCCAGGTGCCGCTGGACCAGCTGCTGGCGCAGGGCCTGCCGGCGATCGTGCTGGTCAACGACCGGGGCTACCGGCATTTCGTGGTGGTGCGCGGGCTGCGCGGCGGGCGCGTGCTCGTCGCCGATCCGGCACGCGGCTCGCGGGCCATCGCGCGCGAGGAGTTCGAGCGCATCTGGGACAACCGGGTGCTGTTCGTGGTGCACAACCGGCGCGAGCTGGCCAGCTTCAACCAGCCTGGCGACTGGAACCTGGCCCCGGCAGCGCCGCTGGAGGCGGGCGTGCAGCGCCAGGGGCTGCGCGATGTGGTGATGTCGCGTCGCGGCCCGGGGGATATCTGATGCGCCCGCATGTCGCGACCACCGCGCTGTGGCTGGCCCTGCTGGCACTGCAGGTGCCGGCCTGGGCGGACGAGGGCGGTTCCAGCGACCCGGTGGCGGTGTGGCCCGCGCTCGATCCGGCCGCCCTGGATGCGCTGCGCGGCGGCTTCGTGCTGCCCTCGGGGCTGCAGGTGTCGTTCGGCTTCGAGCGGCAGGTGCATGTCAACGGCGCCCTGGTGTCCGCGCTGCGCGTGCAGGTGGCCGACGTCGCGCGGATCAGCGCGGAGGAGGCCGCGCAGCTGGCCATGCTGGGACAGACGCAACGGGTGCAGATCGGCGCCGGGCAGGCAGTGCAGGCGCAGGCCGGTGGCCTGCTGATCCAGAACGCGCTGGACGGACAGCGCATCCAGGTGCAGACCACGCTCGATGCTTCCTCCAATGCGCTGGGCATGCTGCAGGCTTTGAACGCCGCGCAGGCCCTCCAGGCCGGGGCGGTGCGCGCGGTTGGCGGACCGTGATGGGCCCCCGTGCAACAGGGACGTGCACGATGAACTTCCGGACCCGCCCCGCACCCCGACGTCGCCTGCAGCGGACCTTGCCCGCGCCACGTCGCAGCCTGCTCGCGCTGTGCCTGCTGCTCCTCGCGGGCACCGCCGCGGCCCAATCCTCCTCGCCCGAGGACAGGCTGCGCGAACTCGAGACTCGTCTGGCCGAACAGGATCGCCAGCTCGGGGCCCTGCAGCAGCTGGTCGCCGACCAGCAGGCTGCGCTGCAGGCGCTGTCGCAGGAACTCGGCGCATCGCAACTGGACGAACTGCGCGCGCGCGGGGCGCAGGCCGGCCCGGCACTGCCGCCGGTGGCGGCGATCGGGCAGGTCGCAGCGGTCCCGGCGCCGCCCGGGGCGTCGGTACGCGCCTCGGCCGATACCGGAGCCGTGGCGCAGACCGAGGCGCAGCCCCGGGTCGGGCGGCCGCCGGAGCCCGAGGAGCGGCCGCCGGAGGTGGCGCGCATCTTCGAGCAGCCGGGCGTGCTGACGCCCGCCGGCAGCTTCGTGCTCGAGCCCGCGCTGCAGTTCAGCTATTCCAGCAACGACCGGGTGGCTCTGGTGGGCTACACCGTGATTCCGGCGATCCTGATCGGCCTGATCGACGTGCGCCAGGTCAAGACCACCGGCCTGACCGCGGCCCTGGCCCTGCGCTATGGGCTGGGCGGGCGCTTCGAGCTGGAGGCCAAGGCCCCGTTCGCCTATATCAACGGCGATACGGTGAGCCGCGAGATCTTCACCGGCTCGGCCCAGGACAAGGTGTTCCAGGCCGATGGGAAGGGCCTGGGCGATGTCGAGGTCACCGCCCGCTACCAGCTCAACCGCCCCGCTGCCAGCGGCCCGTTCTACGTGGCCTGGCTGCGCTACAAGGCGCGCAACGGCCGCGACCTGTTCGAGGTCGTCACCGACTGCGTGACCCGCTGCGTGGCCAACGCCACCGGCACCGGCCTGCCGCTGGAGCTGCCCGTGGGCAGCGGCTTCTCCGCGCTGCAGCCCGGGGTGACCTGGCTGTACGCCTCCGACCCGGTGGTGTTCTTCGGCAGCCTGAGCTACCTGCACAACTTCAAGCGCGAGAACGTGTCGCGCACGGTGCTGTCCGGCGCGCCGGAAGGCTATCCGCAGACCACGACCGAGCCGCTGGGCACGCTCGAGGCCGGGGACATCATCGGCTTCAACTTCGGCATGGGCCTGGCACTGAACGAGCGCGCCGCGCTCAGCTTCGGCTACGACCAGAGCATCGTCGGGCGCACCAAGCAGAACGGCGAGGATGCGCCCGGCGCGGTACGCATCGTGCTGGGCACCCTGGTGGTCGGCGGCTCCTACCGGCTCAGCGAGCGCACCAGCCTGAACGTCGCGCTCGGGGTCGGCGTCACCCGCGACACGCCGGATGTCTCGCTGGCGGTGCGCATGCCGATCAGCTTCTAGCCGCGCGGCCGTCCGCCGCGCAATCCCGTGTTTTCCTACGGTGGCCGCCACGCGCGGCCTGCCGCGTTCGGGTAAGGACAATCCAACAGGCATCCACCGGGGGAGGATGCGGGAGCCGTGCCGCATGCCGCAGCCGCAACCGTGCCCGCTGGTCCACCTGCAGCCCTGTCGGACAGCCGATGCCGGCGACCTGCACCGCAGGCTGCGCGCGGCAGGATGGCGCGTTCCGGGCCCGGAGGAGGCGGTGCAGGCGCTGCGGCGGCTGCGCCCGGGCATGCGCGGCGTCGGCCTGCTGGACCTGCGCGGCGTGCAGGCGTCCGAGGTGGACGGCCTCGCCGCGCGTCCCGGCCTGGCCGAGGCGCTGGCCCATCCGGCGCTGGAATGGGTGGCGGTGCTGGCCCCGGAGCAACTGGAGTGCCCCGCGCTCGGCCGCCTGGTGCATGCCTGCTGCCGGCTGTTCGTGGTCCATCCCTGCGAGCCGGCGGTACTCGCGGCCGCCCTGGGCCACGCCCAGGCCATGGCCGGGCTGTCGGCCGATGGCCCTGCGCTGGACACGGCCAGCGCGCCGATCGCGGGCATGGTCGGCGGCAGCGAGGTGATGCGGCGGCTGGCCGGCAGGATCCGCAAGGCCGCGCGCAGCGAAGCGCCGCTGTTCCTGGTCGGCGAGACCGGAACCGGCAAGGAACTGGCGGCCCTGGCGATCCACCGCCAGTCCAGGCGCCGCGGCCGGCCGTTCGTGGCCATCAACTGCGGCGCGATCCCGCACAGCCTGATGCAGTCGGAACTGTTCGGGTACGAGCGCGGCGCCTTCACGGGCGCGGTGCAGCGCAAGCTGGGGCGGGTGGAGCAGGCCGACGGCGGCACGCTGTTCCTGGACGAGGTGGCCGACCTGCCGATGGAGTCGCAGGCCTCGTTGCTGCGTTTCCTCGAGGAGGGCCGGATCGAGCGCCTGGGTGGCCACGAATCGATCCGGGTCGACGCGAGGATCCTTTCGGCCACCCACGTCGACCTCCACGCGGCGGTGGCCGACGGGCGCTTCCGTGCCGACCTGTACCACCGCCTGCGCGTGATCGAGTTGCGCATGCCGGCGCTGCGCGAGCGCGGCGGCGACATCGTGCTGCTGGCCCACCACGCCCTGCAGCGCCACGCTGGCGAGGCGCCGTCGGGGCCGATGGGGTTCAAGGCCTGCGCCGTGCGCGCGATGCAGAGCTACCCGTGGCCGGGTAACGTCCGCGAACTGATCAACCGGGTGCGCGAGGCGATGGTGATGGCCGATGGCTGCTACATCACCGCCCGCGACCTGCAGCTGGCCGACCTCGACCCGCAGGAACGTCCCGGCGTGACCATCGAACTGGCGCGCCGCGAGGGCGAGCGCGCGGCGATCGAGCGCGCGCTGGCGCGCAATGGCCAGCGCGTCGGCCCGGCGGCCGACGAGCTGGGGATCTCACGGGTCACGCTGTACCGGCTGATGCTGCGGCACGGGCTGCACGAGGCGCGCGCCCAGACGCAGTGGAGCCGGCTGGCCCTGGCGAAAGGCGGGCGCGGGGAACCTTGAGCCCGCTCAGCCGCCGGCGATGCGGCGCACGCCCTCGGGCAGGGGCGTGGGTCGTCCGCTGGCCCGGTCGATCCAGACCAACACCACGTGCCCATCGGCATACAGCACGGTGCCGTCGTCGCTGGCGATGCGGTGGCCGACGGTGACGCTGGTGCTGCCCACCCGGTCGGCGAACAGCTCCACCACCACCCGCGCCGGATAGGGGATCGGCAGGCGGTAGTTCATCTGCACCGCGGCCACCAGCGGCGCGAACGTCTCGCTCATCCATGGCTCGCCCAGCGATTCGAACCAGCGGATCCTTGCCTCCTCCAGGTAGGTCATGAAGGTGGAGTTGTTGACGTGCTGGAAGGCGTCCAGGTCGCGCCAGCGCAGTTCGATGGGCAGGCGAAACAGGGCGGTGCGGTTGTCCAGGCTCATGGTTCTCGACTCGTGGGGGCGCGACGCGGACGGACTCAGGCGGCCGTCCGGCGCCTGGTGGGCTTGCTGTCCAGTCCCAGCGTGCGGGCCAGGAAGCGCCCGGTGTGGGAGGCGGGCATCCGTGCGATCTGCTCGGGCGTGCCCTGGCCGATGATGGTGCCACCGCGGTGGCCGCCCTCCGGGCCCAGGTCGACCACCCAGTCCGCTGTCTTGATCACGTCCAGGTTGTGCTCGATCACCACCACGGTATTGCCGTCGTCGCGCAGCTTGTGCAGCACGGCGAGCAGGTGCTCGATGTCATGGAAGTGCAGGCCGGTGGTGGGCTCGTCGAGAATGTAGAGGGTGCGTCCGGTGTCGCGGCGCGACAGTTCCTTGGACAGCTTCACCCGCTGCGCCTCGCCGCCGGAGAGCGTGGTCGCGGGCTGGCCGAGCTTGATGTAGCTCAGCCCCACGTCGAGCAGGGTCTCGAGCTTGCGCGCGATCGACGGCACCGGTTCGAACAGCGCCAGCGCGTCCTCCACGGTCATCTCCAGCACGTCGTGGATGCTGTAGCCCTTGTACAGGATCTCGAGCGTCTCGCGGTTGTAGCGCTTGCCGCCGCAGACGTCGCAGGGCACGTACACATCGGGGAGGAAGTGCATCTCGACCTTGATCAGGCCGTCGCCCTGGCAGGCCTCGCAGCGGCCGCCGCGCACGTTGAAGCTGAAGCGCCCCGGAGAATAGCCGCGCGCGCGCGCCTCCGGGACCTGCGCGAACAGTTCGCGCAGCGGCGTGAACAGGCCGGTGTAGGTCGCCGGATTGGATCGCGGCGTGCGGCCGATCGGCGACTGGTCGATGTCGACCACCTTGTCGAACAGGTCCAGGCCCTGCACGTCCCGGTAGGGAGCGGGGCTGTGCGAGGCGCCGTTGATCTCGTTGGCGGCCAGCGCATACAGGGTGTCGTTGATCAGGGTCGACTTGCCCGAGCCGGAGACGCCGGTGATCGCGGTGAACAGGCCCGACGGAATGGCCAGGTCCACGTCCTTGAGGTTGTTGCCCGACGCCCCGAGCAGGCGCAGCTGCATCTTCGGGTTGGGCTTGTGCCGCTGCGCGGGAATCTCGATGCGGCGCTTGCCCGACAGGTACTGGCCGGTCAGCGAGCGCGGCGCCTTGAGGATGTCGGCCGGCTTGCCCTCGGCCACCACCTCGCCGCCATGCACGCCGGCGCCGGGGCCGATATCGACCACGTGGTCGGCCAGGCGGATGGCGTCCTCGTCGTGCTCGACCACGATCACGGTGTTGCCCAGGTCGCGCAGGCGGGTCAGGGTACCGAGCAGGCGCTCGTTGTCGCGCTGGTGCAGGCCGATGCTCGGCTCGTCCAGCACGTACATCACCCCGACCAGCCCGGCGCCGATCTGCGAAGCCAGGCGGATGCGCTGGGCCTCGCCGCCCGACAGTGTGTCGGCCTTGCGTTCCAGGGTGAGGTAGTCCAGGCCGACATCGACCAGGAATCCGAGGCGCTCGTTGATCTCCTTGACGATCTTGGCCGCGATCTCGCCCCGCCAGCCCGCCAGTTGCAGGTTGGTGAAGAACGCGCGGGCCTCGTCGATCGGCAGCACCACCAGGTCCGACAGCGGCCGGTCGGAGACGAACACGTTGCGCGCCGCGCGGTTCAGGCGCGCACCGCCGCAGTCCTGACAGGCGCGCTCACTGATGTACTTGGCCAGTTCCTCGCGCACCGCGGCCGACTCGGTCTCGCGGTAGCGACGCTCCAGGTTGGGCACGATGCCTTCGAAGCGGTGCTTGCGCTGCGTACGGCCGCCCGCGTCGGTGATATAGCTGAAAGTGATCGTGGTCGTGCCGCTGCCGAACAGCACCGCCTCGCGCGAGGCTTCGGGAAGCTCCTGCCAGGGGGTGTCGACACTGAAGCCGTAATGCCTGGCCAGCGACTGGATCAGCTGGAAGTAGTACGCGTTGCGCCTGTCCCAGCCGCGGACGGCCCCGGCGGCGAGCGAGAGTTCGGGATGGACCACCACGCGCGCCGGGTCGAAGAACTGCGCGACGCCCAGCCCGTCGCAGGTGGGGCAGGCCCCTTGCGGCGAGTTGAACGAGAACAGGCGCGGTTCCAGTTCGGGCAGCGCGTACTCGCAGACCGGGCACGAATACTTGGACGAGAACAGCAGCGGCGCGGCGGCCTCGTCGTCCATCGTCTGCACCGAGGCCATGCCGTCGCCCAGCTTGAGCGCGGTCTCGAAGGATTCGGTCAGCCGCTGGCGGAAGCCCGCCGCCGACTCCTCGTCGGCGCTGCGGACCTTGAACCGGTCGATCACCGCTTCGATGGTGTGCTTGGCGCGCAGCGCCAGCGGCGGCACCGCGTCGATCTCGTGCAGGACCCCGTCCACGCGCACGCGCACGTAGCCCTGCGCGCGGAGCTGCTCGAACACCTGGGCATGCTCGCCCTTGCGCTCGCGCACCACGGGGGCCAGCAGCATCCAGCGCTGATCGGGATCGAGCGCGAGCACCTGGTCGACCATCTGGCTGACCGTCTGGGCCTCCAGCGGGTAGCCGTGGTCCGGGCAGCGCGGCAGGCCCACGCGCGCATACAGCAGGCGCAGGTAATCGTAGATCTCGGTGATCGTGCCGACCGTCGAGCGGGGGTTGTGCGAGGTCGATTTCTGCTCGATCGAGATCGCCGGCGACAGGCCTTCGATGTGGTCGACGTCGGGCTTCTCCATCACGCTGAGGAACTGCCGCGCGTAGGCCGAGAGCGACTCGACGTAGCGGCGCTGGCCCTCGGCATAGATGGTGTCGAAGGCCAGCGAGGACTTGCCCGACCCGGACAGGCCGGTGAAGACGATCAGCTTGTCGCGCGGCAGGTCGAGGTCGACGTTCTTGAGGTTGTGGGTACGGGCACCGCGAATGCGGATGGTGTCCATCGCCATCGGACGGGATTCCGGTTGGGGCTGGGGGAGGGTAGCCGGGGGAGGAACAGGGCAGCCTATCGAGCCACGGTTATGGGGGCAAATGCCGTGGATGCCAGCTTCATGGCTGACCGTCTCAGCGTCTGCGAGCCGTGGCATTGGGGCGCCGCCCCGCACGCTCCGGCGACCCGGATCCGGCACCCGCACCCGCCCCGCAGGCGGCTTCCGGGCGTCAAGGCCGCCCCTGCCGAAAGTTATACGGTTGTTAACATGCCCTTCACGGGCATAAACCTAAGCTGCCGCCGTGCGTTCAGTCTGAAGCTTCATTGACTGGGCCTTACACATGGCACCGGACGTCACACGTGTGGGACACGGGGTCGTAATCCGATAGGCAAGTCTTTTCAAGGAACCTGAAATGACGAAGACGAAACTCCTCACCCTCGCGCTGCTCGGCGGTCTCGGGCTGACCCATGTCGCCTCCGCGCAGGAATTCGATGACCGCTGGTACATCTCCGGCTCGGTCGGCTACAACTTCCAGGACGAGGATCGTCGTACCGACGACACCTATGCCGGAGGCCTCGGCCTGGGCAAGTTCATCAGCCCCGAGTGGTCGGTCGAAGGTGCGCTGAACTACCAGAACCCCGAATTCAAGCACAACTCCGACCTGCGCTGGAGCCAGTACGGCATTTCGCTGGACTTCCGCCGCCACTTCATCTCCGAAGAGCGCAACTGGGCTCCCTACGTCCTGTTCGGCCTGGGCTACCAGCGCTCGGAAGAGGAATACGCGATCCTGTCGCCGGACTCGCCGGCCAAGCGCGAGGACGGCAACCTGGCGGCCAAGCTCGGCGTCGGCCTGCAGGGCGACTTCAGCCGCCGCGTCGCGGTCCGCGCCGAAGTGGCCTATCGCGCCGACTTTGACGACTCCAGCTATGCGGCCGAGTCGGGCATCGATTCGTCGGGCTATCCGCACCAGCAGGAAGAGAGCTACTTCACCGACGTGATCGCGTCGGTGGGTGTGGTGATCCCGCTGGGTCCGGCCCCGGTCGCCGCGGTTGCCCCGCCGCCGCCGCCGCCGCCGCCCGCGCCGGCTCCGCCGCCGCCGCCGGCTCCGATCACCATCGATCTGAATGGCGTGCACTTCGACTTCGACAAGGCGACGCTGCGTCCTGACGCGGTGGAGATCCTCAACGAAGCGGTGCAGATCCTGACGCGCTATCCGGACCTGCGCGTGGAAGTGGCCGGCTTCACCGACCTGTGCGGCAGCGACACCTACAACCAGGCCCTGTCGGAGCGTCGTGCCACCACGGTGTACGACTATCTGACCAGCAACGGCATCGATGCCGGCCGCCTGGTGGGTCCGATCGGCTACGGCGAGAGCCGTCCGCTGGAGATGACCCCGCAGACGTTCCCCGCCTGCAAGAGCGAGATCAACCGCCGCACCGAGCTCAACGTCCAGAACTGATCCGACCGAGCGGCCGTCCCTACGGGGGCGGCCGCCGCTGATCAGACGTGCTTAAGAAGCCGTTTACGCGTGCTATTCTGCCTTTCAGCCAAGGATCAATGGCTTGGACGCGCCTGCTCGACGGGGGCACAGCTATAGTTCAGGCGCGTGAACGCGTTTTCCCTCTCCCCCAGGACAATCCCACAAGGAGTTTCCAATGAAGATCCGCATGTTGAGCGCAGCGCTGCTGGCAGGCATGGCCGTCAGCCAGGCCGCGTCCGCGCAGGAGTTCGATGACCGCTGGTACATCTCCGGCACCGCCGGCTACAACTTCCAGGACGAGGACCGCCGTACCGACGACGCGCCGGCCCTGGGCCTGGGCCTGGGCAAGTTCATCAGCCCCGAGTGGTCGGTCGAAGGTGCGCTGAACTACCAGAACCCCCAGTTCAAGCACAACCAGGACCTGCGCTGGAGCCAGTACGGCATCTCGCTGGACTTCCGCCGCCACTTTATCTCCGACGAGCGCAACTGGGCTCCCTACGTCCTGTTCGGCCTGGGCTACCAGCGCTCGGAAGAGGAATACGCGATCCTGTCGCCGGACTCGCCGGCCAAGCGCGAGGACGGCAACCTGGCCGCCAAGCTCGGCGTCGGCCTGCAGGGCGACTTCAGCCGCCGCGTCGCGGTCCGCGCCGAAGTGGCCTATCGCGCCGACTTTGACGACTCCAGCTATGCGGCCGAGTCGGGCATCGATTCGTCGGGCTATCCGCACCAGCAGGAAGAGAGCTACTTCACCGACGTGATCGCGTCGGTGGGTGTGGTGATCCCGCTGGGTCCGGCCCCGGTCGCCGCGGTTGCCCCGCCGCCGCCGCCGCCGCCGCCCGCGCCGGCTCCGCCGCCGCCGCCGGCTCCGATCACCATCGATCTGAATGGCGTGCACTTCGACTTCGACAAGGCGACGCTGCGTCCTGACGCGGTGGAGATCCTCAACGAAGCGGTGCAGATCCTGACGCGCTATCCGGACCTGCGCGTGGAAGTGGCCGGCTTCACCGACCTGTGCGGCAGCGACACCTACAACCAGGCCCTGTCGGAGCGTCGTGCCACCACGGTGTACGACTATCTGACCAGCAACGGCATCGATGCCGGCCGCCTGGTGGGTCCGATCGGCTACGGCGAGAGCCGTCCGCTGGAGATGACCCCGCAGACGTTCCCCGCCTGCAAGAGCGAGATCAACCGCCGCACCGAGCTCAACGTCCAGAACTGATCTGGCGTCGAGCGGCTGAACCAGGAGCCCGGCCCCGTGCCGGGCTTCCTGCTTTGCGGAGCTGCGTGCCCGCCGGTCCCGTGTTCCCGCGGCCGACGCGCTGCTACACTCCGCCCAATTTCCAGATGGGAGAGCAACCATGCGTGCATGGGCAATGTTGATCTTGTCGCTGGGCGCGATGTCGGCCCACGCCGCCACCGAATGCCCGGGCGCGACCGCCCAGCCCCTGGCCGGTTCCCCCGCGGCGCTGCTGCCGGTGGCGACCGGGTTTTCCGGGCTGAATCCGCAGCTGGGCTCCCAGCGCGGCGTGCTGGCGCCGGGCTACGACGAGTCGCAGTCGGTGGATAACGTCCTGTGGCGCCTGCGCGTGGAAGGCTGTCAGCAGGTGGCGACCGCGACACCCGCCTCGGCACTGAAGGCGCCGGACCCGAGCACCTATGTCAAGCGCACCGAATTCGACAACGCGCCGTACCGGTTCAACATGACCCAGAACGGCAAGCGCATGACCGCGGACGATTTCGATGCCTGGCTCCAGGCCAACGGATACAGCGCGGGGCGTCGTGCCGCGCCTGCAGCCGCACCGGCCCCGGCGCCGGCGGCGGCCGACCCGGCGGCGTCCGGGCAGAGCCAGTAATCACCGGCCTGGCGCGTCAGGGCCCGCTGCGGGCGGCGCGCCTCCCGGTGCCACCCGTGTCGACATGAAAACCCCCGCTTCCTGCGGGGGTTTGTCTGTCAGCTGTTCACGACGCCCAGCTCGCGCCCGATGCGGATGAAGGCGTCGATCGCGCGGTCCAGGTGTGCGCGGGTATGCGCGGCCGAGATCTGCGTTCGGATGCGGGCCTGCCCCTTGGGCACGACCGGGAAGAAGAAGCCGATCGCGTAGATGCCTTCTTCCAACAGCCGCTCCGCAAAGCGCTGCGCGAGCTTGGCGTCGTAGAGCATCACCGGGCTGATCGGATGCACGCCCGGGCGCACGTCGAATCCGGCGGCGGTCATCTTCTCGCGGAAGTAGCGGGTGTTCTCGGCCAGCTGCGTGCGCAAATCGCCGGCCGCGTCCAGCATCTCGAACGCCTTGATGCCGGCCGCGACCACGTGCGGGGGCAGGGAGTTTGAGAACAGGTAGGGGCGCGAGCGCTGGCGCAGCAGTTCGATGACCTCCGCCCTGGCGGTCGTGAAGCCGCCCAGCGCGCCGCCCATGGCCTTGCCGAGCGTGCCGGTGATGATGTCGATCTTCTCCAGCACGCCCTTCACTTCCGCCGAGCCGCGCCCGGTCGCGCCGAGGAAGCCGGTGGCATGGCATTCGTCGATGTGCACCAGCGCGTCGTACTTCGCCGCCAGCGCGGTGATCTCGTCGAGCGGGGCGATGAAGCCGTCCATCGAGAACACGCCGTCGGTGGTGATCAGGATCGTCCTGGCGCCGTCGGCGCGCGCCTGCTTGAGCTGCGCCTCCAGGTCGGCCATGTCGCAGTTGGCGTAGCGGTAACGCCTCGCCTTGCACAGGCGCACGCCGTCAATGATCGAGGCGTGGTTGAGCGCGTCGCTGATGATCGCGTCCTCCTCGCCGAGCAGCGGCTCGAACAGGCCGCCGTTGGCGTCGAAACACGCGGCGTAGAGGATCGTGTCCTGCTTGCCGAAGAACTCGGCGATGGTCTTTTCCAGCTGCTTGTGCAGGTCCTGGGTGCCGCAGATGAAGCGCACCGAGGCCATGCCGAAGCCGTGCGTGTCGAGCGCGTCCTTGGCCGCGGCGATGATGTCCGGGTGGTCGGCCAGGCCCAGGTAGTTGTTGGCGCAGAAGTTCAGCACCGTGCGGCCGTCTTCCAGGGTGATCTCTGCCGACTGCGGGCCGGTGATCACGCGCTCGGCCTTGAACAGCCCGGCGTCGCGGATCTCGTCGAGGGTGTCGGCGTAGCGTTCAGTCAGGGACATGCGAGGAGATCCGGGGGGCGGGTCGCGCAGTTTACCCGGCCCGGTCGGACGCGGCCGTGGCACGGGCTTCGCACCAGGCGTCCCAGGCGGTCTGTAATCCGTCCACGTCGAGCGGCAATCCGTGCTGCGCGCCGCTGTCGGCGAGCCAGTCCGCAAAATCGATGCCGCCGGCCACGGCGGCACTGATCCCGCCGAGGATGTGCGGGTCCGGGCTGGCGTCGATCAGGAAATCCGCGAACAGCAGCGATTGCGAATAGAACACGCCGCTGGCGTCCCCACCAGGGCCGCGCTGCATCATCACCTGCACGCCCGAGGCGGTCTGTGTTCCGCCTTGCGCCTGCATCAAGGCGCGCTGCTGTGCGGTCACGGGGTGCGCCATGGCCAGGAACTCGGCGAGCGGGCGAATGGCCGGCGACGACTGGCGCCACGCTTCGAAGAAATGGCGTTCGCGCGCCGCGCGGCCCTCGCTGCCTTCCATCAGCACGGCCGAGGCTTCGTCCAGCCAGTCGGGAGCCGGTGTTCCGTACACGTCGGGAGACGGGGGTGCATCGGGCCAGAACGCGGCGTGGTACTGCGCGTGGCCGAGCTCGTGCCGCAGCGTGTCGACGTGCTGGGCTGCGATCTGCGAGAGGACTCCTTCGATCCGTGCGGCATCGGCATCGGGCATGGCGCGTCGCATGACCGTTTCGACCTACGCACGCTTGTCCGCCGGCGACGGCCAGCTCTGCGAAAACGCCAAGCCCTGGTCACGGGCGAATTGCCGTGCATCCTCGCCGCTGAAAGTCGAACTCAGGACCAGCAGGCCGGGCGGCAGGTCCCTGCCGAAGACCTGCCTGAACTGGACGGCGGCGGTGTCCAGCGCCGATGCGGCCACCCTGGCGTCGTCCTGTGAGTCGGCGTACGTCAGTCCATGCGTCGCCGCCAGACAGACCGCGGCAGGTGGTTCGGAAACGTCCGGGCACGTTCGCGCGTCGGCGGCGAATGCGGCAGGCAACGCCGCGGCGAGCATGGGTACAACGAGGCAACGAGAAACAGCACGTCCGTAGCCCATGCACCACCTCCTGTGGGAGATCCGATCCATGAGCCTGCGACCGGATGGCAGGTCTCAGGGCGTGCCATACGTCATGCCTGTCCTGCGCCGTTCGGTCACGGGACAGGCCGCGGACTCAACGCCAGTCCAGCACCACCTTGCCCGACTTGCCCGATTCCATCAGGTCGAAGCCCTTCTGGAATTCGTCCGCCGGCAGCTGGTGGCTGAGCACCTTGCCCAGCGGGAAACCCGAGAGCACGAGCTGGGTCATCTTGTACCAGGTCTCGTACATCCTGCGGCCGTAGATGCCCTGCACGGTCAGGCCCTTGAAGATGATGCGGTCCCAGTCGATGCCGGCGCCCTTGGGCAGCAGGCCCAGCAGCGCGACCTTGCCGCCGTGGTACATGCAGTCGAGCATGTCGTTGAAGGCGCGCGGGTTGCCGCTCATCTCCAGGCCGACGTCGAAGCCGTCCATGTGGAGGTCCTTCATGACGTCCTTGAGCGAGGTGTTGGACACGTTGACCACGCGCGTGGCGCCCATGTCGGCGGCCAGCTTGAGGCGGTAGTCGTTGACGTCGGTCACCACCACGTTGCGCGCGCCGATGTGCTTGCAGATGCCGGCGGCCATCACGCCGATCGGGCCGGCGCCGGTGATCAGCACGTCCTCGCCGACCACGTCGAATTCCAGCGCGCAGTGCGCGGCGTTGCCGTAGGGATCGAAGAACGCGGCCAGTTCGCTCGGCACCTGGTCCGGGATCGGCCACAGGTTGCTGGCCGGCATCACGATGTACTCGGCGAAGGCGCCGTTGCGGTTGACGCCGATGCCGACCGTGTTCGGGCACAGGTGCTGCTTGCCGGCGCGGCAGTTGCGGCAGTGTCCGCAGACGATGTGACCTTCCGCGGACACGCGCTGGCCCACGTTGTAACCACTGACGCCGGGGCCAAGTTCCGCGATGCGGCCCACGAACTCGTGGCCGATCACCAGCCCCTGGGGAATGGTGCGCTGCGCCCATTCGTCCCAGAGGTAGATGTGCAGGTCGGTGCCGCAGATCGCGGTCTTCTCCACCCGGATCAGGACTTCGTTCGGGCCGGGAACCGGCACCGCCACTTCCTCCATCCACAGGCCCTTGGTGGTCTCGCGCTTGACCAGCGCTTTCATTGTTGCCGACATCGGGGAAGAGCCCTGGCTGGAATGGGCCGCCATTATAGGTTGCAGCGGAAACCTCGACCGGGGGGGGCGGGGCGGGGCGTCGCGGAGGCGGGGCGCTACAATTGGCCCATCCTTTCAGGTGGAACCTTTTGATGCGCATCCCTGTCCTGGGTCTGTCCCTCCTTGTCGCCCTGGCCGCCTGCCCCGCCGCCCGCGCGGTCGAGGGCATGTGGGTCCCGCAGCAACTGCCCGAGATCTCGGGGCCGCTGAAGAAGGCGGGCCTGAAGCTGGATCCGGCGCAGCTGGCGGACCTGACCGGCGACCCGCTGGGGGCCGTGGTGTCACTGGGCGGCTGCACCGCCAGCTTCGTGTCGCCGCAGGGCCTGGTGGTGACCAACCACCACTGCGCCTATGGCGCCATCCAGCTCAATTCCACGCCCGAGAACAACCTGATGCGCGACGGCTTCAACGCCGCCACGACTGCCGACGAGATCACCGCCGGTCCCAATGCGCGCATCTATGTGCTCGACGCCATCACCGACGTCACCGCCCAGGTCCGCGCCGCCATCGAGGCCGCGCCCGACCCGCTGGCCCGCACCCGGGCGCTGGATGCCGTCGAAAAGCGTCTGGTCGCCGAATGCGAAGCCGAGCCCGGTTACCGCTGCCGCCTGTTCAGTTTCCTTGGCGGCAACGATTACCGGCTGTTCCGCAACCTCGAGATCCGGGACGTGCGGCTGGCCTACGCGCCGCCGGGCAGCGTGGGCAACTACGGCGGCGAGATCGACAACTGGATGTGGCCGCGCCACACCGGCGATTTCGCCTTCTACCGCGCCTACGTCGGCCCCGACGGCAAGCCGGCGGCGCATTCGCCCGACAACGTTCCCTACCAGCCCAGGCACTGGCTCAAGCTCGCCGACCAGCCGCTGCGTGAAGGCGATTTCGTGATGGTGGCCGGCTACCCGGGCCGGACCAGCCGCTACGCGCTGGCGGGCGAGTTCCAGGAAACCGAGGAGTGGTCGTATCCGGCCCTCGGCCGCCACTACCGCGCGCTCATCGACCTGGTCGAGGCGCGGGGCAAGGCCGACCCGGACATCGAGGTGAAGTACGCCAGCACGGTGCGTGGCTGGGAAAACGTGATGAAGAACTACGAGGGCCAGCTCGCCGGCTTCCAGCGGACCGGGGCGGCCGAGACCAAGCGCACGCAGGAGGCGGCGGTGCTGGAATGGCTGCGCGCTCAGGGCGCGCAGGGCGCCGAGGCGCTTGCCGCGCACGAGCGGCTGGTCGCCCTGGATGCGGCCGAGCGCGCGACCCGCGAACGCGACCTCGTGGTGCGCATGCTCAACGGCACCGGGGCGATTTCCGCGGCCAACACGCTGTATCGCCTCGCGATCGAGCGCGGCAAGCCCGATGCCGAGCGCGAGCAGGGCTACCAGGACCGCGACCTGCCGACCATCGAGGGCAACCTGCAGCAGATGGAGCGCCGTTACGTCCCGGCAATGGACCGCGAGCTGCAGGCCTATTGGCTGCGCGAGTACGTCAAGCTGCCGCCGGAGCAGCGGCTGGAGGCGATCGATGCCTGGCTCGGCGGCACCGACGAGAAGGCGATTGGACGCGCGCTCGACCGGCTGGCGCAGACCGGCCTGGGCGACACCAGTCAGCGCATGGCCTGGCTGAAGGCCGACCGCAAGGCCTTCGAGTCCAGCAAGGATCCGGCGATCCGCTACGCGGTGGCGGTGATGCCGACCCTGCTCGAGCTCGAGCGCGCGGGCAAGACCCGCGCCGGCGAGCGCCTGACCGCGGGCGCGACCTACCTGCAGGCCGTCGCCGCGCACCGCCGCAGCCAGGGCGGCCAGGTCTATCCGGATGCAAACTCCTCGCTGCGCATCACCTTCGGCAACGTCCGCCCCTACACCAAGCTCGACGGCACGCCCCAGCAGGCGTTCACGCGGCTGGAGGAGGTCGCTGCCAAGGCCACGGGCGTGGAGCCGTTCGACGCGCCGCAGGCGCTGCTCGACGCGGCCGCCGCCAAGCGCCATGGCGGGCTGGCCGATCGCCGCCTGCGCACCGTGCCGGTCAACTTCCTGTCCGACCTGGACGTGACCGGCGGCAATTCCGGCTCGCCGGTGCTGGACGCACGCGGACGGCTGACCGGCCTGCTGTTCGACATGAACTGGGAGGCGGTGGTCTCGAACTGGGTCTTCGACGCGGAGATGACCCGCACCATCTCGCTCGACCAGCGCTACATGCGCTGGATCATGCAGGAGGTCTATCCCGCGCCGCAGCTGCTGCAGGAAATGGGCGTGGCGCCGAAGCGCTGAGGCGCCTGGCGCGGGACCACGGGCGCACCGCATCGCTTAGAATGGCGGTGCGCCCGGGGGATTGGCGGGCGTCCCGATCCGTACCGGAACCAGCTCCCGCATGAGAATCCTGCTTGCCCGTCACGGCGAGACGCCGTGGAACGCCGAAGGCCGCTACCAGGGGCAGGAAGACATTCCGCTCTCACCCGTCGGCGAGCGCCAGGCGCGCCTGCTCGGCGAGCGCCTGCGCGACGTACGCATCGACAGGGCGGTCAGCTCTCCGCTCTCGCGCGCCCATCGCACCGCGCAGCTGGCACTGGGCGAGGCGCGCGCGCCGATGCTCACCACCGATGCGGGGTTCATGGAAATCGCGCACGGCACCTGGGAAGGCCTGCTGGCCCGCGAAATCGCCGAGAGCGATCCCGAGCGCCTGCGTGCCTGGCGCGATGCGCCAGATACCGTGCAGATGCCGGGCGGCGAATCGCTGGGGCAGGTCTTCCACCGCTCCTGGGAGGCGCTGGCAGCATCGGCCCACGGTCTGGGCGACGATGACACCCTGCTGGTGGTCGCCCACGATGCCGTCAACCGGGTGCTGCTGTGCCACGTGCTGGGCATTCCGATGTCGCGCCTGTGGACCTTCCGGCAGGCGCCGACCACGCTCAACCTTCTCGAAGGCCCGGAACTGGACCGCCTGGAAGTGGTCCGCCTGAACGACTGTTCGCACCACACCGCCTTCTTCGGCGAGGCCGTGCACCGGGCGCTGTAGGCCGGTTCGGTTGTCCTCCCGCCGGCCGGCGCACCATGCCGGGCGGCGCCCGGCGCCGCGGCAGGCCCGCCTCACTCCAACCCTTCCGCGAGCGCGCTGCGTCGTTCCCATGCCAGATCCCCTTGAGCACTGGCTCGCCCATATCGGGCGGCAGCATCCGCAGGCCATCGAGATGGGCCTGGCCCGGGTAGGCGAGGTGTCGGCGCGGATGGGGCTGGCGCGGCCGGCCCGGCACGTGGTCACCGTCGCCGGCACCAACGGCAAGGGCTCGACCGTCGCGTTCATCGAGTCGATCTCGCGCGAGGCCGGCCTGCGTGTCGGCGCCTATACCTCGCCGCACCTGCTGGCCTATGGCGAGCGCGTGCGCATCGACGGGCACCAGGCCCGGGACGCCGACCTGGTCGAGGCTTTCGCCGCGGTGGAGGCGGCCCGCGGCGACACGCCGCTGACCTATTTCGAGTTCGGCACGCTGGCCGCGCTGTGGCTGTTCTCGCAGGTGCCGCTGGACCTGGCGATCCTCGAGGTCGGGCTGGGCGGCCGGCTGGACGCCACCAACCTGGTCGATGCCGACGTCGCCGTGATCACCACGGTCGACCTCGACCACCAGGACTGGCTGGGCGAGGACCGCGAGGCGATCGGCGCCGAGAAGGCCCGCATCGCGCGCGCCTGGAAGCCGCTGGTACTCGGTGACGACGATCCACCGGCCAGCGTGCTGCGCCATGCCTATGCGATCGGCGCCCCGGCGCTGCGCATCGGCTGCGATTTCTTCTTCGAACCGCTCGACGATGCACGCTGGTGCTGGCGCGAGGTCGGGCGGACGCTGGAGCTGCCGCTGCCGGCGCTGCCGGCGCCGGTGCAGCTGCGCAACGCGGCGGTCGCGATCGCGGCCCTGCGCGCGCTCGATGTCGAAGTGGCGGATGCCGCCATCGTCCGCGGCGTTGCCGGAGTGCGGCTCCCCGGGCGGCTGCAGCGTTTCGACCGCGACGGCGTCGAGATCGCCGTGGATGTCGGACACAACCCGCAGGCCGCGCGCGCGCTGGCCGCGTGGCTGCGCGCGACGCCGGCGACGGGGCGTACGCATGCGGTCTATGCGGCGCTGGGCGACAAGGACGCGCCGGCGGTCGTCGCCGCGTTCGAGGGTCTCGTCGATGCCTGGTGGCTGGGCGGGTCGCTGGGCGCCGGTGCGCGCGGCATCGACGTGGAAGCGCTCGCGGCGCGCCTGGCCGGTTCCGTGGCCGGGCAGGCGGCGCGGCTGCACGACCCGGCCGCGGCCCTGGCGGCTGCGTTGCAGGCGGGCTTGCCGGGCGACCGCGTGCTGGTCTTCGGCTCGTTCCATGCGGCCGAGGAAGCGTTGCGCGCGCTGCGCGGTCCGGGTTCAGAAGCCGGCGAGTCGCGCATCGTATAATTCCGGTTCGCCCGCCCTCTTGCCCAAGCCGATGGATGCCGGACTCAAACAGCGCCTGATCGGTGCCGCCGTGCTGGTTGCGCTGGCCGTGATCTTCCTGCCGATGCTGGTCAAGGGGCCCGCGCCCGACAGCGGCGTGTCCGACCTGTCGATGCGCGTGCCCGATGCGCCGGAACGTGGCTATCGCACCGTCGACCTGCCGCTGGTGGTGCCGGCCGAAGCGCCGGAAGGTGGGGTGCTCGCCCCCGAGCCGCTGGACGATGGGCAGTTGCCCACCGTCGACACCGCCACCGCGCCGCGTGCCGCGGAGTCGGTCGATGACGCGCAGCCCAATCCGGACGCGGCGGACCTGGCCGAGGACGTGCCCGCGCCGGCCGCATCGCCGACGCCCGCGCCCCAGGCGCCCGCGGCCCCTCCGGCGGCAGCGGCCAGGGCGCCAGCCACGCCGGCGCCGGCCCAACCGCTGCCCGCGGCGACGGCGGGCGGCGACTATGTGGTGCATTTCGGGGCCTTCGGCAGCGAACGCGATGCGCAGTTGATCGTGCGCCAGCTCGCGCAGGCCGGCCTGAGCGCCTACAGCGAAGCCTTCACCCTGCAGGGACGACCGGCACAGCGCGTACGGCTGGGTCCCTTCGCCACGCGCGAGGCCGCCGAGGCGGTGCGCGTGCGGGCTGCGCAGGTGCGCGGCGACGTGACCCCGCGCGTGGTCGCCATGGATGCCTCGCCCGCCCGTTCGACCGCGCCCGCGCCTGCCCCGGTGGCCGCGCAGCCGGCCACGCAGCCACGCACGCAGCCGGCTGCGCCGGCCAGCACGCCAGCCCAGACGCCAGCGCCGCCGACGCCGGCCCCGACGGCGGCGGCTGGCGTCGGCTTCGCCGTGCAGCTGGGCGCCTTCGGCAATGCCGCCGAGGCCACGCGCCTGCGCGATCGCCTGCGCGGCATGGGCATCGACGCCTTCACCGACACCGTCAACACCGACCGCGGCCGCCTGACCCGTGTCAAGGCAGGCCCCGTGCCAGGCCGCGAAGACGCCGAGCGCCTCAAGGCGCAGGTGAAATCGAAGGTCGGCATCGACGGCATGGTCCGCGCGCATCCCTGAGTGCGCGCCGGCCACACGCTCCAATCCCGCAACACGCCACAGGAACCATCTCCATGTGCGGCATCATCGGCATCGTCGCCACCACCGAGGTCGCGACCGCGCTGTACGACGGCCTGACCGTCCTCCAGCACCGTGGCCAGGACGCGGCCGGCATCGCGACATGCAGCGGCACCCACATGCGCATGCACAAGGGCAACGGCCTGGTGCGCGACGTGTTCAACACCAGGGCGATGGCCCTGCTGGAAGGGCGTGTGGGCATCGCCCACTGCCGCTACCCCACCGCCGGCAGCGAGGGCAGCGACGAGGCCCAGCCGTTCTACGTCAATTCGCCTTACGGCATCGCACTGGCGCACAACGGCAACCTGATCAATACCGACACCCTGCGGCGCGAGGTATTCGAGGAGGACCGGCGCAACATCAACACCCAGTCCGACTCGGAAGTGCTGCTCAACGTGTTCGCCCACGAACTCGACCGCAGTCGGGCGCTGACCCCGGAAGCCGCCTTCCTCGCCATCGAGGGCGTCAACCGTCGCGCGCGCGGCGGCTATGCCGGCGTGGCCACGGTGCTCGGCCTGGGCCTGGTCGCCTTCCGCGACCCGCACGGGATCCGGCCGCTGGTGCTGGGCCGGCGCGAGGCCGAGGCGGGCACCGAGTACGCCATCGCCTCCGAATCGGTGGCGCTGGACATCCTGGGCTTCGAACTGGTGCGCGATGTCGCCCCGGGCGAGGGCGTGGTGGTCACTTCGCGCGGCGAGCTGCACACGCGCCAGTGCGCGCCGCCGGCCGAGCCCGCGCCGTGCATCTTCGAATACGTGTACTTCGCGCGGCCCGACTCGATGATCGAGAACATCTCGGTGCACAAGGCCCGCATGCGCATGGGCGTGACCCTGGGCGAGAAGATCCTGCGCCTGCGCCCGGACCACGACATCGATACCGTGATCCCGATCCCGGACACTTCGCGCGACGCGGCGATGGAGATCGCCAACGTGCTCGGCGTGAAGTACCGCGAGGGCTTCGTCAAGAACCGCTACGTCGGCCGCACCTTCATCATGCCGGGGCAGGGCGAGCGGGTGAAGTCGGTCAAGCGCAAGCTCAATCCGATCAAGCTCGAGTTCCGCAACCGCGTGGTGCTGCTGGTGGACGATTCGATCGTGCGCGGCACCACCTCCCAGCAGATCGTGCAGATGGCGCGCGAGGCCGGCGCGCGCAAGGTCTACCTGGCCTCCGCGGCGCCGCCGGTGCGCTATCCCAACATCTACGGCATCGACATGCCCACGCCCGACGAGCTCATCGCCCACGGCCGGACCGAGGAGGAGATCGAGCGCATGATCGGCTGCGACTGGCTGATCTACCAGGACCTGACCGACCTGGAGAAGGCGGTAGCCGGGCCCAAGTTCGAGGGCATGCACTTCGACAGCTCGTGCTTCAGCGGCGAGTACGCCACCGGCGTGGAGCCGGGCTATTTCGAAGGGCTGCGCCAGTTGCGGTCGGACGACGCCAAGCGCCAGCGCCGCCTGTCGCTGTAGGCCCGCGGCGATGCCGACGCTGTTCGATGCCGCGTGCGAGTGCCTCGATGCGGCGGGCATCGACGACAAGATCGCGCTGACCCGGCGCCATGCCGCGGCGTTCGCCGCCGGCGCCCTTGCCATCGATGCCGACGCGCCCGCGCCGGCGCCGATCCGGATGCCGGGGCGTCCGCCGCGTCCGGCGCTGGTGCATCCGCGCGAGCTGCCGCGGCGCGGCTTGGGCAGCGTGGAGGGGCGCGCGGCCTTCGTCCATTCGATCGCGCACATCGAACTCAACGCCGTCGACCTGGCCTGGGACGCGGCCTACCGCTTCCGCGGCATGCCCGCGCGCTTCTACGCCGACTGGGTGCGCATCGCCGACGACGAGGCGCGGCATTTCACGATGCTGCGCGGCCGCCTGCAGGCGCTGGGCCACGACTACGGCGATTTCGACGCGCACAACGGGCTGTGGGAGATGTGCGAGAAGACCGCGCACGACGGACTTGCGCGCATGGCCCTGGTGCCGCGGGTGCTGGAGGCGCGCGGACTGGACGTGACCCCGGGCATGATCGTGAAGCTGCGCGCACTGGGCGACGAGGACACCGCCGCGGTACTGGAGGTGATCCTGCGCGAGGAGGTTTCGCACGTGGCCGCCGGCAGTCACTGGTTCCGCTGGTACTGCGGGCAGCGCGGGATCGACCCCGAACCGAAGTTCCGCGAGCTGCTGGCCCAGTACGCCCGCGCGGTGCTGCATGGCCCGTTCAACCTCGAGGCGCGCGCCGCCGCCGGCTTCAGCGAGGACGAACTGGCCGCGCTGCAGGCTGCGGCTGGGCCATAGGGCCTCGTCCCGCGGCCGGCCGCGTCAAGCCAGGGCCTGCAGCTCGCAGTGGTCGGGCCCCAGGCGCAGCACCGAGCCCTGCTCGTACCAGTCGCCCAGCACGATGCGGCGGCACGGCCTGCCGCCGACCTCGAGCGCGTGGATGGCCGGGCGGTGGGTGTGCCCGTGGATCAGGGTATCGATGCCGTAGCGCTCCAGCAGTTCGTCCACGGCCGCCGCGGACACGTCGGTAATCGTCTCGAAGCGTGCGCGGTCGTCGCCCTTGAGCTCGCGCTGTCGCGCCATGCTCGCGCTGCGCGCCTGCGCGGCGAAGGCCTGGCGCGCGGCCAGCGGCTGGGCCAGGAAGCCTGCCCGCCAGGCGGGGTCGCGCGTCTGCGCACGGAACTGCTGGTAGGCCGCGTCATCGGTGCACAGCAGGTCGCCATGGGTCAGCAGGACAGGGCGGCCGTACGCGAGCACCACGGCGGGGTCTGGCAGGATGGCGAACCCGGCGCGGCGCGCATAGGCGGTGCCGAGCAGGAAGTCGCGATTGCCATGCTGGAACCGCACCGGCACCCCCGACGCCGACAGTGCGGCCAGCCGGTCGGCCACGAACTCGGCCATCTCCGAGCGCTCGTCGTCCCCCACCCAGGCCTCGAACAGGTCGCCGAGGATGTACAGCGCGTCGGCCTGACGCGCCTGGCCATCGAGGAAGCGGCCGAACAGGTCGGTCACCGCCGGGCGCGCGGGGTCCAGGTGCAGGTCGGAAATGAACAGCGTGGTCATATGCGAATTGTAGAACGGCGGTGCCTTGCCGATGGCCGCGAGAGGCACGCAGCACCCCGGCCGCGATCCACGGCGGCGGGCGGGCTAAAATACGAAATTGCCGTCCTGCCAAACCGCCATGACCGTCCGCACCCGCTTCGCCCCCAGTCCCACCGGCTACCTCCACATCGGCGGCGCGCGCACCGCGCTGTACTGCTGGCTGGAGGCGCGCCACCGCGGCGGCGAGTTCGTGCTGCGCATCGAGGACACCGACCGCGAGCGCAGCACGCAGGCCGCGATCGACGCGATCCTGGACGCGATGGACTGGCTGGGCCTGGACTACGACGAAGGCCCGATCTACCAGACCCAGCGCCTGGACCGTTACCGCGAGGTGGCCGAGCAGCTGGTCGCCGAGGGCAAGGCCTACTACGCCTACGAGACCAAGGAAGAACTCGAGGCGATGCGCGAGGCCGCGATGGCGGCCGGCGAGAAGCCGCGCTACAACGGCGCCTATCGCGAGCGCAACGAGCCCCGGCGCGAGGATCCCAACCGGGTGATCCGCTTCAAGAACCCGCTCGAGGGCGTGGTGGCCTGGGACGACAAGGTCAAGGGTCGCATCGAGATCGCCAACAGCGAGTTGGACGACCTGGTGATCTTCCGCCCCGACGGCTACGCCACCTACAACTTCGCGGTGGTGGTCGACGACATCGACATGCGCATCACTGATGTGGTGCGCGGCGACGACCACGTCAACAACACCCCGCGCCAGATCAACCTCTACCAGGCGCTCGGTGCCCCGGTGCCGGCGTTCTCGCACCTGCCGATGATCCTGGACGAACACGGCGCCAAGCTCAGCAAGCGCACCGGCGCGGCCGACGTGATGCAGTACCGCGACGCCGGCTACCTGCCGCATGCGCTGCTCAACTACCTGGTGCGCCTGGGCTGGTCGCACGGCGACCAGGAGATCTTCTCGATCGCGCAGATGCAGCAGTTGTTCGAGCTCGGGGATGTCAACGCCAAGGCCTCGCGTCTGGATCCGGCCAAGCTCGGCTGGCTCAACCAGCAGTACCTGAAGAACGACGATCCGGCCGATGTCGCCCGCCACCTGGAGTGGCACCTGCGCCAGTGCGGCTACGACCTGGCCAAGGGGCCCGCGCCGGCCGACATCGTCGTGGCCCTGCGCGACCGCGTGCAGACGCTCAAGGACATGGCCGAACGCGCCGCGGTCTGGTTCGGGCCGCTCGCGCAGTACGACGAGGCGGCCGTGGCCAAGCACCTCAAGGCCGGCGCCGATGCGCCGCTGCGCGATGCGCACGCGCGGCTCGCCGCGCTGCCGGCGTGGACGGTCGAGGGCATCGGCGAGGCCTTGCACGCCACGGCAGAGGCGCTGGGGCTGGGCATGGGCAAGGTGGCGCAGCCGATGCGGGTGGCGATCACCGGCACCCAGGTCAGCCCGGACATCTCGCATACCGTCTACCTCGCCGGACGCGAGGAGGCGCTGCGTCGCATCGAGGCCGCGATCGCACGGGTGCCGGCCGCCGGTTGAGAAGCGGCCGGGACGTCGCCATTATCCGGTCATGGGCAAGCACACGCACGGGCACGACTGCATCGATCCGCGCCACCACGTGCACGATGCGCAGGCCTTCGTGCGCGCGGTGGAGCGCGCATGCCAGGAACGCGGACTGCGGCTGACGCCGATCCGCGCGCGGGTGCTGGGCCTGATCGCCGAGGCGGGCAGGCCGGTCAAGGCCTACGACCTGCTCGACATGGTGCGCTCGGGCGAGGGCGCTGGCGCCGACGCGCCGCCCACCGTGTATCGCGCGCTGGATTTCCTGCTGGCCAACGGCTTCATCCACAAGCTGCAGTCGGTCAATGCCTTCGTGGCCTGCCACCACCCCGACAGCGACCAGCACTCGGTGCCGTTCCTGATCTGCAACCGCTGCCACAACGCGGTCGAGCTTGAGGACGCGGATGTGGTGGCCTCGCTGGACGAACGCGCGCGGGCGCTTGGATTCGTGCCGCAGGCGCAGACCCTGGAAGTGCATGGCCTGTGCGCGCGCTGCGCGCAACCCGGGGGCGGGGAGGGCTGAGCCCCCGCGCCGCCGCGCGCGCCCCGGGCCGTGCCCGCCAGATCGTCAGTCTCCGCCGCGCCGGGCGCGCTGTTCGTCCTCACGCATGCGCCTGCGGATGAACAACGCGGTTGCCAGCGGCATGCCCAGGATGATCAGGCCGCCGATGATGGTCAGCCAGCCCACCGGCTGCGTGAGCACTTCGCGCAATATCGGATGCATCGCCCGCGTTTCCCCTGTGTCGTGACGCGGCCAGTCTGGGCCGCGCCCGGGCGAGCGGCATTGCGCTGGATCAAGGCATGCCGGCCGCGCGCGACGGACACTCGCCGGCTCCGTCGCGCTCCGGCTCAGAAGAACAGACGCACGCCCGCCGCCACGCTGCGGCCGGGCAGCGGCGCGAGGTCCTTGAGGACCGAGGTGTGTGGGCGCGCCTCCTGGTCGAGCAGGTTGGTGCCGTCCACGAACAGTTCCAGCGCGTGGCCCGACGCGGTGTCGTGGTGCCACGACAGGTTGGCGTTGACCAGGGTATAGCCGGGCGTGGGTTCTTCGTGCTCGGCCACGCGGTTCTGCCGCGCATGATGGATCGCGCCAAGGCCCGCACGCCAGGGGCCGGCTTCCCAGCGCAGCTCCGCGCCCGCGCGCCACGGCGCCATGCGCGGCAGGTTGCCCGAGAGCGCCAGCGCGGCAGTGTAGTGGTGGGCATGGTCGCCATGCGGTACCGCCACCGCGACCTCGCGCGTTCCCTCGCCGTCGAGGCGGCCGCGGACCACGTCGCCGAAGCCGCGCAGCGTCCAGCGCCCGCGCGCGTCGTCCACCAGGGTCCAGCGCAGGTCGAGCTCGCCGCCGGTGAAGCGGGCATCGGCCTGGTTCCAGACGCGCACGTCGGCGCCATCGTCGCGGATGCCGGTGGCCGCCAGGTAGATGAAGTCGCGATAGTCCACGCCGTACAGCGCAGCGCCCAGGGTCAGCGGGCCGCGGTGCCAATGCAGGCCGAGCTCGACCCGGTTCGCCGTTTCGCGCTCCAGTTGCGGATCGCCGAACTCGAAGCTGCGGGTCGCCACGTGCAGGCCGTTGGAGTACAGCTCTTCGGCCGAAGGCGAACGCTGCGCGCGGTCCAGGCCGAGCGAAAGGTGGAAGTCGTCGCCGAAGTGCCAGCGGCCGGCGGCCGAGACGCTGCTTGCATCGAAATCGCGCGAGGGGCCGGCGGCAGGCGCCTGGTCGACCTCGATCCGGTTGCGGTCATGACGCGCACCGACCTCCAGTTCGAGCGGGCCGAAGCTGCGCTGTCCCAGCCAGAACAGGCCCAGGTCGCGGGTCTCCGAATCCGGCACGAAGGCCTCGTCGCCGAGTGCGCGGAAATCGCGCCGCGATCCCTGCAGGCCGAAGGCGCCGTCCCAGCCCGCCCAGTCGCGGTGCACGAGTTCGACCCGCAGCTCGGTGCTGTCGTTGTCGAACACCGTGCCGACCGCGCGGCCTTCGTATTCGGTATGGGTGTAGCCGTTGCGGGCCAGCTTCACGCGCAGGCTGTCGAACGCGCCGAGCCGGTCCAGTCCGGCGCGCAGTTCGTGCCGGTGCTGGTCCATGACGATGCGCACGTCGTGCTCGCCGCCGCCGGCTTCGTGGTCGTGGTCGTGATCGTGACCGTCGTGCCCATGCTCGTCGCCGGCATGGGCGTGGCTGTGGCCCGGCACGCCGTAGCGGCTGTTGAACAGGCTGGAGCCCACGCCGATGAAACCGCGCTCGCCCACCCAGGACAGCCCGAACGCCGCACTGTCGGTGCGCACCGCGCTGTTGGCGAGCGTGCCGCGATCCCCGGCAGGCCCGTCGTGGTCGCCGTCGTGCAGCGTGGCCCGTTCGGCGTATCCGGGGATGTCGTAGTCGCCGGTCTCGCGATGGAGGGCATCGATGTGGAAGACGAGGTTGCCCGAACCCGAGGTGCCGTCCAGGCGCAGCATGCCGGTGCGCTCCTCGTTGCCGCTGCCCGCGCGCAGTTCGGCCCGTCCCTGCAGCGGCGCGTCCGTCGCCCGCTCGGGAATGCGGCCCTCGACCACGTTCACCGCGCCGCCGATCGCACCGCTGCCATAGAGCAGGGTGGAGGGGCCCTTGAGCACTTCGATCTGGTCGGCAAGGAAGGGCTCGATCGACACGGCATGGTCGACGCTGACCGTGGACACGTCGCCGGAGGCCAGCCCGTCGCTGAGCACCTGCACGCGCGCGCCCTCCAGGCCGCGGATCACCGGCCTGCCCACGCCGGGACCGAAATAGGAGGACTGCACGCCCGGCAGGCGGCCGACGGTCTCGCCCAGGGTCGTGGCGCGGACTTCGTCGAGGCGGCTGCCGGCCAGCACTTCGACAGGCCTGGTCAGGGTTTCGGCGGTCTGGGGCAGGGGCGTGGCACGCACCGTCACCTCGTCCAGGTCCTTGATCTCGGCATGGCGGGGATCATCCTGCTGGTCGGCGAACGCGGGCAGGGCGCATAGGGCGAGGGCCAGCGCCGTGGCGAGGCGTGCAGGACGGACGTGCAGGGCAGAAGCGACAGCGGCAGCCATGTGGGGTGGGCTTCTCGGTGGTGATGTTATACTATTACGTATCGTTCACCTTGCCGCTGTCAACATCCCGAAGGTCATGACTCCCCACCGACATCGCTGGCTGGATCGTTTCGGCGCCGCGGGCTCGCTCGCCTGCGCGGCGCACTGTGCCCTGCTGCCGCTGCTGATCGCGGCCCTGCCGTCGCTGGGCATGGCGATGTGGCTGGGCGACGGGCTGGAACTGGGCTTCGTGCTGTTCGCCAGCCTGCTCGGCGCCTTCAGCCTGTTCTGGGGATACCGGCGCCACCGCGCGTTGCGGGCGCTCGGGCTGCTGCTGCCGGGCCTGGCGGTGCTGTGGCTGGGGGTGCTCTATGCGCCCCTGCACGAGTCTCTGATTCCGCATGCGGTGGCGATGACCCTGGGCGGCACCCTGGTGGCGATCGGGCACCTGGTCAACCTGCGCCTCAACCACAGCCACGTGCACGACGCCAGCTGCGCACACTGATACCGGCGGGCCCCGACCCCCGTGGTAGACTGCGCCCCCTCGCGCGACCGCGCGGCGGCCGGGCCACTCCGAGCCGATTTTCCAGAGATTCCAGGAGCAAGACGATGGGCAAGGGCGACCGCAAGACCGCCAAGGGCAAGCGCTATTCCTCCAGCTACGGCAACGCGCGCCCCAAGGCCGTGGCCAAGGCGACGGGCAGCGCAGCCGCGCCGGTGGCGAAGACCGCCAAGACCGCCACCAAGGCTCCCGTCCGCAAGGCGGTGAAGAAGGTGGCGGGCAAGGGCGAATAAGCGCCGCTTCGCGCGTGACCGGAAAAGCCCCGCACTGCGGGGCTTTTTTGTGCCTGCGATCCGGGCGGCGCGCCGTGGCGCCCGCCGGCGCCCGCAGGATGGCGTGGGACGGGGCGGGGTCCGGCCGTCAAGGACCGGCGGCAGCGGTGGGGTCGGCGCCGGCCTCGACCTCGCCCCACACCCGCAGCAGGTTGCCTCCCAGGATCTTGCGGATGTCCCGGTCGGTGTAGCCGCGCGCCTGCAGGCCTGCAACGAGGTTGGGGAAGTCCGCGACCGAGCGCAGCCCATCGGCCAGTTCGCCGCCGACGCCATCGAAATCCGAGCCGATGCCGACGTGGTCCACGCCCAGCAGGCGCACGCCGTGGTCGATCTGGTCGAGCACCGCCGACAGCGGGGTGGACGGGGTGGGGTGGTCGCGGTCCCATGCGGCCTCGAACGTGGCCGCGTCCAGCGTGGGTTCGCCCGCCGCCGCCAGCGCGGCATTGCGGGCGTCGAAGGTGGCGCGCGCACGGAACCGCGCCTGCATGTCGCTGGCGGCCTGGGCGTTGATGAAGGCCGTGCCGAACGGAATCTGCACCACGCCGCCGCGCGCCGCCAGCGCCAGCGCCAGTTCGTCGCTGATGTTGCGCTCGAAGCCCGGGGTGAAGTGGCGGAACGCCGAATGGCTGGCGATCACCGGGACGCGGCTCAGCGCGATGGCCTGCGCGGCCGCGGCATCGGAGATATGCGAGACATCCACCATGATGCCGAGCCGGTTCATCTCGGGAACGAGCCGGCGACCGAACGGACTCAACCCGCCCCATTTGCGCTCCGCACCGTAGGACGAGTCGGCGATCCGGTTGGCCGCGCTGTGGGCGAGGGTGATGTAGCGGATGCCGCGATCGAAGAACAGCTGCAACTGCGACAGGTCATCGCCCAGCGGCGCGCCGTTCTCCATCCCCAGTGGCAGCAGCACGCGGCCGCCGGCGCGCAGTCGCTGCACATCGCGCGGCGAGGTGAGGATGGCGAACTTGTCCGGATGACGCTGCACCAGCGCCTCGACCGCATCGATCTGCGCATGCGCCGATTGCCGTGCCTTGCCCTCGATGTCCTCGCGCGCCGAGGTGTAGATCGACATGAACGCGACGTCCAGGCCGCCCTCGCGCGCGCGCGGATAGTCGAACTCGCGGTCGGGTGCGGCGCGGCCGAGGTCGGCCCAGGTCTCGCTGAGCATGCCCGGCGCATCGATGTGCGTGTCGACGATGACCGCATCATGGGCCAGTGCCCTGGCGTGCTGCGCAGTCTCGGCGGCAAGGGCGGCGGGTGCCGGCAGGGCAAGGGCGAACAGGAGCGCGGAACGCAGGATCATGCGGAAGGGTCTCCGGGGTTGGTCGTCAGCAGAGTCGATGGCCGCCGGCGTAGACCGCGCGGGCGAGCGGGCCGCCGAGCCAGTAGCACAGCTCGGCAGGGTGCCCGATGTTCCAGTGCACGAAATCGGCGCGAAGGCCAGGGCGCAGCACGCCGCGATCGTCCAGGCCGAGTGCGCGCGCGCCATTGACGGTGGCGCCGCGCAGCGCTTCCTCCGGCGTCAGCCGGAAATGCGTGCAGGCCAGCTGCATCGCCTGGCGCAGCGAGAGCAGCGGCGAAGTGCCGGGATTGCAGTCGGTGGCGACCGCCATCGGCACGCCCTGCGCGCGGAATTCCGCCAGCGGCGGCAGGCGCGTCTCGCGCAGCACATGGAACGCGCCCGGCAGCAGGACCGCCACCGTGCCGGCACGCGCCATCGCCGCCACGCCGGCTGGCGAAGTGTGTTCGACATGATCGGCAGACAGTCCGCCGAACTCGGCCGCAAGTGCGGCGCCGCCGCCGTCGCTGAGCTGGTCGGCATGCAGTTTCACCGGCAGGCCGAGCCCACGGGCGACCTCGAACACGCGCCGGGTCTGCGCGGCGCTGAAGCCGATGCGCTCGGCGAAGGCGTCGACCGCGTCCACCAGGCCTTCGTCGTGCAGCCGCGGCAGCCAGTCGCAGACCGCCTCGATGTAGTCGTCGCCGCGGCCGGCGTACTCCGGCGGCAGCGCATGCGCGCCAAGGAATGTGGTGCGCACGTCCACGCCCAGCGACTGGCCGATGCGTCGCGCGACACGCAGCATCCGCCGCTCGCTGTCGAAATCCAGACCATAGCCGGATTTGATCTCCAGAGTAGTCACGCCGTCGCCGAGCAGGGCCCGCGCGCGCGGTGTCGATTGCGCGAGCAGGGCCTCCTCGTCGGCGGTGCGGGTCGCGCGCACCGTGGAAACGATGCCGCCGCCGCCGCGCGCGATCTCCTCGTAGCTGGCGCCCTGCAACCGCTGTTCGAACTCGGTGGCGCGGTTGCCCGCGAACACCAGGTGGGTGTGGCAGTCCACCAGCGCCGGCGTCACCCAGCCGCCCCCGGCGTCGGACACGGCGTCGGCGAGCCGATGCGGATCGCCGGGCAGTGCGTCGCGCGGCCCGACGAAGACGATGCGTCCATCGCGCCAGCCCAGGGCGCCGTCCTCGATCGCGCCGTATCCGGCATCGCCCTCGAGCGTTGCCAGGTTGGCGCCGAGCAGCAGGCCGTCCCAGAGCTCAGTCATCGCCGCCGTCTCCCGCGCCGGTACTGCGGTCTGCGCGACCATCGCCATTGCCATCGCCGCCGGTCCGGCCGCCGGTGCGAGCCGCAGCCGGCCGGCTGCGCCGGGCGCCCGGCGCGCGCAGGCGCTCGCGTGCCTTGGCCACGACCAGGACCACGGCCAGCAACGCCAGCGCCAGCACCGCGATGGTTTCGAGCATGCACGCCGCCCGTGAAAGGAAGACCCCAGCGCGGTAGCCTAACCCACTCCTCCCGGGTTCCGTCGCCCATGTCCGATCCGCTCCCGCCACCGATCGAAGCGGTGCCCGCCGGCTGGCGCCTGCCCGGCATCGCCAACCTGCATTCGCACGCCTTCCAGCGGGCGATGGCCGGCCTGGCCGAACGCCAGACGCATCCGTCCGATTCGTTCTGGACCTGGCGCGAGACGATGTACCGCATGGCCGCGCGTTTCGATCCCGATTCGCTGCATGCGGTGGCCTCGCAGCTGTACGTGGAGATGCTCGAAGCCGGCTACACCACCGTGTGCGAGTTCCACTACCTGCACCACGCCCCGGACGGCAGCGCCTATCCCAGGGCCTCGGCGATGTCCGATGCGCTGATCGCGGCGGCCCGCGAAACCGGGATCCGCCTCACCCTGCTGCCGGTGCTGTACATGACCGGCGGCTTCGATGGCAGGGAACTCGGCCCGCGGCAGCGCCGCTTCGGCCACGACATCGACGCCTACCTGCGCCTGTTCGGCGAACTGCATGCGCGCCAGGACGACATGCTGCGCGTCGGCTGCGCACTGCACAGCCTGCGCGCGGTGCCGGCCGAGGCGATGCGCACGGTGCTCGGCGCGCTGCCGCCCGAGACACGCATCCACATCCACATCGCCGAACAGGTCGGCGAGGTGCAGGACTGCCTGGCGGTGCGCGACCTGCGCCCGGTCGAATGGTTGCTGCGCAATGCCGACGTGGACGCGCGCTGGACGCTGGTGCACGCCACCCATCTCAACGACGGCGAAGTCGAAGGCATCGCGCGCTCGGGCGCCACGGTGGCGATCTGCCCGACCACGGAAGCCAATCTCGGCGACGGGCTGTTCCGCCTGCGCGACTACCTCGACGCCGGGGGCGCCTGGGGCATCGGCTCGGATTCGCACATCTCGGTCTCGCCGGTCGAGGAACTGCGCTGGCTGGAGTACGGACAGCGCCTGGCCACCCGTCGGCGCAACATCGCCGCCTCCGCCGATTCACCGGGTGTGGGCGCGACCCTGCTGCGCGGCCTGCTGGACACCGCGTCCCGGGCCACCGGATTCCAGGCCGTGGACGATGCGATCGTGCTCGATGGACAGGCGCCGGTCCTCGCCGCCGCGCGTCCCGAGGACGTGGCCGAGCGCTGGATCTTCAGCGGCAACCGTCCGCTGGTCCGCGAGGTGTACGTGGCCGGCCGCCGGCTGGTGGCCGATGGCGCGCACCTGGCGCGGGATGCCGTCGCCGCGCGCTATGCCGCGGTGCTGCGCGATCGCCTGCTGGGCTGATCGGCGGGCGGGGCGGGCAGCGCCCGCGCAGCTGACCAGGATCAATGTCCGCGGTCGCCGGCGCCGCCATGCTGCGTGATCCGCGTCAGCCTGATGAAGACATGAACTTCGATATCGCCATTGTCGGTGCGGGCCCGGCCGGCCTGTGTTTCGCCCGCTCCCTGGCCGGCAGCGGCCTGACAGTGGCCGTGGTGGAGCGGCAGCCGCTGGCCGCGATCGCCGAGCCGGCTTTCGACGGGCGCGAGATCGCGCTCACCCATGCCTCGCGCGCCATCCTCGAACGGCTCGGGCTGTGGGCGCGCCTGGATCCGGCCGAGGTGTCCGAACTGCGCGATGCCAGGGTGGTGGATGGCGACCGCGAGGACGGGCTGCGAATCAGCGCCGCCGATGGTCGCCGCCCGCAGCTGGGATGGCTGGTGCCGAACCATCTGATCCGGCGCGAAGCCCATGCGCTGGTCGCCGCGCAGCCGCAGCTGCAACTGCTGGCGGGCCAGGGCGTACGTGCGGTGGAGCGCGGGGGCGATGGCGCGGTGCTGACCCTGGACGATGGCACGCGCCTGCGCGCGCGCCTGGTGGTCGCCGCCGACAGCCGCTTCTCGCAGGTGCGGCGGATGTGCGGCATCGGCGCGCACTCGCGCGATCACGGCAAGCACATGCTGGTATGCCGGATGGCGCTGGAGCGTCCGCACCGGCACGTGGCGTGGGAGTGGTTCGACTATGGCCAGACCATGGCCCTGCTGCCGGTCAACGGCGATGTCGCCTCGGTGGTGCTGACCCTGCCGCCGCAGGAGATGGCCCGGCTGGAGGCGATGGATGCGGCGGCGTTCGAGGCCGACGTGCGTCGCCGCTACCGCGGCCGCTTCGGCGCGATGCGGCTGCTGTCCACGCGCCACGTGTATCCGCTGGTGTCGGTGCTGGCCGAACGCTTCGTCGCGCCGCGTCTGGCGCTGGTCGGCGATGCGGCGGTGGGCATGCACCCGGTCACCGCGCACGGATTCAACCTCGGCCTGCAGGGCCAGGCGACGCTGGCCAGGGAAGTGCTGGCGGCCCATCGCGGCGGGCGCGACATCGGCGCGGAGGCGGTACTGGGCGGCTACCAGCGTCGCCACCGCATCGCCGCGCTGCCGATGTACGCGGCAACGCGGCTGGTGCTGCGCGTGTTCACCGACGATCGCGATGCCATGCGGGGCGTGCGCGGCGCGATCCTGCGGCTGTCCGATCGCCTTCCGCCGTTCCGGCGTGCGGTGGCCGCGCGCCTGACGCAGGCGCCGCGCTGACATCCGCCGGGCCCGGAGCGGCCCGGTGCGCCTACGCCAGCCCGGGGGGCGCCAGCGGGAACAGGTCGAACTCCGGCGCCAGCGCTCCTTCCAGCTTCAGCAGGAACTGCTTGGTCGGCAGGCCGCCGCCGAAGCCGGTCAGCGCGCCGTCCGCGCCGATCACGCGATGGCAGGGCAGGACGATCGGCAGCGGGTTGCGGCCGTTGGCCGCACCTACGGCGCGCATCGCGGTCGGCCGGCCCACCCGCGCGGCGAGGCGGGCGTAGCTGAGCGTCTGCCCGTAGGGGATCGACGCCAGCGCCCGCCATACCGTCTGCTGGAACGGGGTGCCCTGCGGCGAGAGCGGCAGGTCGAAGCCGCGCCGGCGCCCGGCGAAGTACGCCTCCAGTTGCAGGCGCGCGGCGCGCAGCACCGGATTGTCGCCGGCCCGCCAGTCCTCGCCCCGGCGCACCGGATGGCGGCTGTCGCGGAACTCGATGGCGCGCAGCCCCTGCGTGTCGGCGGCGATGAACAGCGGGCCGACCGGGCTGTCGATGATGCAGGTCATCACGTTCATGGGCTCCTCCGTGCCTGGGTGGGCCGGCGCGCGGCCGGCGGCGGTGCCAGCGCGGCTGCGCGCCAGGCGTGGATCACCGCATAGGCGCGCCATGGCCGCCAGGCCTCGGCGCGTTGCGACAGCCTCGCCGCGCGCAGGCGCGGCGACCCGGGATCGTCGCCGGCGAGCTGCTTCTGCAGGACCAGGTCGCCGACCGGAAACGCATCGGGATGGCCCAGCGCGCGCATCGCGATGTAGTGCGCGGTCCAGGGGCCGATCCCGGGCAACGCGGTCCAGCGCGCGACGATGTCCTCCAGCGTGCGTGCGCGGTCGAAATCGACGCGGCCCTCGACCAGCGCCTGCGCCATCGCGCGGACGCTGGCCGCGCGTGCCGTGGGCAGCCCGAGCCCGGCGAGGTCGGCCCCGGCGAGTTGTGCAGGAGTCGGGAAGATGCGCTCCAGGCCCGGGGCCTCGGCCATCGGCGGCAGCAGGCTGCCATGCCACTGCACGATGCGAGCGGTGATCGTGCGCGCGGCGGCGACGCTCACCTGCTGGCCCACCACGGCGCGCACCGCCACCTCGAACCCGTCCCAGGCGCTGGGCAGGCGCAGCCCCGGGCGGCTTTGCAACAGTGGCCGCAGCCCCGCGTCCGCGCCGAGCACGCTGGCGATGGCCTGCGGATCGGCGTCCAGGTCGAACATCCGGCGCACGCGCTCGACCACCGCCTGCAGCCGCGCGGGCGGACAGCCATGCAGCTGCAGTTGCAGCGCATGCACCTGGCTGCCGCCAGTCCGCGGCCACGGTGCGACCCGCAGCCAGCCGGGTGCGGCGGCATCGCCGATCGCGCGCCGGTAGGCCATGCCGTCGACCTGCTCCACGCCAGGGAGGGCCCGCCCGCGCAGGAAATCGAGCATGGCCGCGAAATCGTAGGGGGGGCGGTAGGCCAGCCGCAGCGCCAGTACGTCGCCCGCGTGCGCTCCAGGCCGCTGGCGCAGCGCCCTGGGGGCCAGGCCATAGGCCTCGCGGAAGCAGGTGTTGAAGCGCCGCAGGCTGCCGAAGCCGGCGGCCAGCGCCACTTCGGTGATCGGCAGCGCGGTCTCGGTGAGCAACTGCTTGGCGAACAGCAGCCGGCGCGTTCCGTGCACGCCCACCGGCGCGGCGCCCAGACGCGAGGCGAACAGGCGCCGCAACTGGCGTTCGCCGACATGCACGCGCCCGGCCAGCGCTGCCAGCGGGGCATCGGCGAGGAAGCCTTCCTCGATCAGCTTGAGCGCGCGCGCCAGGGTGCCGTCGCCGCGCCGCCAGCTGCCGTCGGCCGGCGACAGCTCCGGCCGGCAGCGCAGGCAGGGCCGGAATCCCGCGGCCTCGGCGGCCGCGGCGTTGGCGTAGTAGCGCACGTTGCGGGGTTTGGGCGCGGGCGCCGGGCAGGTCGGGCGGCAGTAGATCCCGGTACTGGTGACCGCGGTGAAGAACAGGCCGTCGAAGCGCGCGTCGCGGCTCAGGCGCGCCTGTTCGCAGATCGCGGGGTCGGGCAGGCTGAGGGCGGGCATGCAGGCAGTCTAGCGCCGGCATCCGGCGCGGACTGGCCGTTTCCGGACCTCAATGCGGCGGCGCGCCCGCGCTGCCAGGCAGGCCCGCCGCCGCGGGCGCGTGCGCGCTGGTCTGGTCGCGGCGACAGCCCGCGGCGGCTGCGCCAGGCGCGTCAGCGCGCGATCCGGTGTGCCCCCGCGGCGTCCGCGCCACGCTTGCGCGCCGGCACCGTGTCGCGGGCCGGCGTGGCGTGGTCGCCTCGCAGCGCCGGCAACAGGCTGTCGACGCTGCCGTCGTGTTCGGCCGGCTCGATGTCCAGCAGCCGGGCCAGCAGCGGGTAGACGTCGATGTTGTCGAATGCGGGCAGTTCGACGCCGCTGCCGAACGAGGGACCGCTGGCGATGAAGATCGCGCGCATCTCCGGCGCTTCCGGGTCGAAGCCGTGCGAGCCACGCGTGCCCTCCGGCCTGCGCGCGAGGTATTCGCGCGGCACCGCGTCCCAGCCCAGGTCCATCTGGCAGACGATGGGCGGGATGCGCGCATGCGTGCCGTAACGCCAGCGCGCGGGCAGGTCCTGGCGGCGCCAGCATTCGTGGTGCGCGTGGCGCCCCAGCAGCGCGCGTTCGGCCGCCTGCTCGCGGCCCGGCAGCGGGCGGAATCCGACGACCTGGCCCGCCATGATCAACGCCGCATCGGCGGGATCGGCCATGTCCTCGGTCGCCACCACCTGCCCGCCGGGGACCTCCGCCATGCCGTGGTCGGAGACCACGACGATGTCCGTGCGCTCGCGCACGCCGTCGCGTTCGAGCCGCGCGAGCAGCTCGCCGATCGCCGCGTCGACCTGGCGCATGGCCTGGCGCAGCTGCGGCGAGCGCGGGCCATGCGTGTGCGCGGCCGTGTCCGGGTGCTCGAAATACAGCGTGGCCAGGCGTGGGCGCGTGGCCTCGGGTTCGGCCAGCCAGCCGGCCACGGTCGCGACGCGGCGGGTGATCGGACGCGTCTCGTCGTAGGGATACCAGCGACGCGGGCGCACGCCCTGCACCTCGGCTTCGCTGCCGGGCCAAGAGAGCGTCGCGGTCGGCAGGCCGGCCTTCTCGGCCGTGACCCACAGCGGCTCGCCCTCCCACCAGCGCCCGTCGCCCACCGCGTCGCGGTTCTTCAGGGTGAAGCCGCCCAGCGCGGCGTCTTGCATGGTGTTGTGGATGATGCCGTGGCGGTCCGGGCGCAGCCCGGTGACGATGGTGTAGTGGTTGGGGAAGGTGAGGCTGGGATAGGACGGGCGCATCCAGGCCGCGCGCACGCCGTCGGTGGCCAGGCGGTCCAGATGCGGGGTGTCGCCCCGGCCGAGGAAGTCCGGGTGGACGCCGTCGAGCGAGATCAGCAGCAGCGAGGGGCGGGCGTCCGCCGACGGCTGGGACAGGCTTGCGCAGCTGGCCAGGAGCGCGAGCAGAAGCAGGAACAGGGGGCGGCGGGAGGCAGTCATCCGTACATGATAGAAAACAAAGCCGGCGCGGACCGGTCCCGTCTCCCTGCGCGCGCCTGGGCGCCACGCTGACAGCGGTCTGAATCCGGGGCGACAATGGCCTTGCATGTGCCGACGGCCACCTTATGTTGGGGGCTGGCCATCCGGCCGTCATCTGCTTGGAGTTGCCATGTCCCGCCGCGCGCTGACCGCCCTGCTTGCTGCTGCTGCATTCGCCGTCGCCATTCCCGCCACCGTCGTGGCCCAGGAAAACGAGCCGGAAGAGGCTGCCCCGGCATCGAGGAAGAAGGGCGACCCGGACGACCGTTTCTGCATCCGCGAGACCGGCTCGCGGGTCGTCGCCACGCGCAACCGAGGCAAAAAGGCCGACGAGGAATGCGTCAACGCCGCCGGCCGCGTCTATACCCGCGACGACATCGAACGGACCGGTTCGGCGGACCTGCGCGACGCGCTGCGCCG